>JAESGJ010000491.1_pt1 | contig 18934 bp, 14 predicted proteins | sample 9266241 | NCBI WGS metagenome assembly JAESGJ01 (sample SAMN14514841, study PRJNA621669) | algae metagenome | isolation source: Brasilonema octagenarum HA4186-MV1 and co-occurring heterotrophs from wet... | place: USA: Manoa Valley, Hawaii | collected 2009-07-20 | reverse complement strand
AGGGGATGCTCATCGAGAGGTCGAAGCCGTCGATCGAGGTCATTCCGATCCGCAACGGCATCGCACTGGCGATGTCGTAGAACACCCCGATCACCTCGAGCTGACCGCGCTCGTGGAGGTCGCAGATGAGCGGGTGGCGCATCAAGCGCTCGGTTTGGACGGCGACGTTGACCATGCTGAGTTGGTCGGCCGCGCCGAATCCGATCCGTGCGGCGTCCTCGGCAATGTGATGGCGGCCCTCGTCGTAGGCGTCCAGGCTCGATGAACCGTGGCCCAGCCAGGTCTGCAGCGGCCCCTTCCCGGGCGGGCCGGAGGGTCCACCGGAGAGCAGCGCGTGCATGGCACCGCAGCTGGAGTGTCCACACACCACGATCGAGGACACGTGCAGTTTGTCCACGGCGAACGAGATCGCCGCCTCGATCGAGGTGTCCAGCCGATCGGCCGGGATCAGGTTGCCGACGTTGCGGACGGTGAACAGGTCACCCGGCCCGCTGCTGGTGATGACGTTCGGGACGATGCGCGAATCGGTGCACGTGATGAACAGCGTCTCCGGTCGCTGCGCGTGCGCCAAGCGTTCCATGTGCGGCCGCAATTGCGGGGCCATCCGCCGCTGATAGACGGCCATCCCGTCGACGACGGTGGATTCGCGCACACCGGAGGACGTCGTGGCCGCGCCGTCGCGCCGCCAGGTACTCCACGGCATCAACCCGGGTCGGACGTCCATCCCGCTGGTCTGCCTCACGGGTGGGCCCTCCAGAGCGCTGTCCATGTCGGCGGTACCGAGCTCGCGAATGTGCACCGTTCCACCGGAGGCACAGTGTTGGCGGCGCCAGTCGTCGATGGCCCCGTGCACGGCGTGGTCGATGAAGTCGACCGACAACTCGATGGTGGCCGTGGTGCCCGGCGGTACGGCGTCGAGCACCCGGGTCAGCTGCGGCAACGACAAGAAGCTGCACGAACCCTCCACGACGATGCGCCAAGTCTCGGAGTCCTGGGGTTCGGCGTGGATGCGGGTGCGCACCACACGCCACACCGTGAACGCGATCGACAGGGCCAGCCCGATGAGCACGCCCTCGAGCAGATTCAGGAAGACCACCGCCACGATGGTCACCACGTACAGTGCGATGTCGCCGGTCGTGCGGGCGGTATCGATGTGGGCCCACTTGACCAACTGCACACCGATCACGACGAGCAGGCCGGCCAGGGCGGCCATCGGAATCAACGTGATGACGGCCGCGAACGGCAGCGCGAACACCAGCACCCACACCCCGTGCAGGATGGCCGACGCACGTGTCCTCGCACCCGCGCTCACGTTGGTCGAACTGCGGACGATGACACCGGTGACCGGCAATCCGCCAAGGGCCCCGGAGGCGATGTTCGCCGCGCCCTGACCGATGAGTTCACGATCGAAGTTGGTGCGCGGCGCGCGGGTCTGCATCCGGTCGACCGACACCGCCGACAGCAGGCTCTCCACGCTGGCGATCAGCGCGACCGTCAGCACACCCACGGCGACCGCACCCCAATTGCCCTGTGGCAAGCTTGGAAGCGCAACGGCCTCCAACAGCGAGCCATCCAGGCGGACGCGATCGACGTCGAACGCCGGGACGACCGAGAGCAGCGTTGCCGCCACGACGGCGACCAAGGGGCCCGGAACCTTGCCGAGTGCGCCGGGGACCCAACGCCAGCAGATCAGAATGACGATCACCAACGCACCGAGCACCAGATCCGGACCGTGCGTGCCGAGGACCTGACTGGGCAACTGCAGCAGGTTCTGCCAGGCCGAGCTCTGCGACTGGCCACCGAGAAGGACGTGGATCTGTTGCAGGGCGATGGTGACGCCGATGCCAGCGAGCATGGCGTGCACCACCACGGGCGAGATCGCCAGGGCGGCGCGCGCCACCCGCGACAGCCCGAACAGGATCTGCAGAACCCCGGCGGCCACGGTGATGGCGCAGGTCACCTTCCAGCCAAACTGTGTGATGAGGCTGGCGACGACCACGGTGAGGCCGGCGGCGGGTCCGCTGACCTGCAGTGGCGAGCCCCCGAGCGCGCCGGCGACGACGCCGCCGACGACGGCTGCGATGAGCCCGGCGAGCGCGGGCGCGCCGGAGGCGATGGCGATGCCCAGCGACAGCGGGAGGGCAACGAGGAAGACCACCAGGGAGGCGGGTAGGTCGTAGCGCAGGATGGGGCCCAGTCGCCCGAGGGTGTCCCTGCGGCCGTACCCGTCGATCGGGCTGGAGTGTCGTTCGTCGATCAAGGTGAGCTCCTGCTCTTTGGTGGCGAAACAACATGCCGCATCGAATGTGCCCGCGCCAGAACGGTTTGCGCTGTTCGGATGACCAGACTGCAAGCGCGAGCGTAGGTAGGGAGGCGACCTGGGGGCAACGACCACCGCGAGATGCATAGAAGACACACATAATTGCCGCCGTAGTCACACTTGCAGCTCGGATTGCACTAGATCACAACGTGATTCGCGAGCCACGCGGCGGCGCGATATTGTCGGATGGGTCAACGTGAGAACATTCTATGAATTCAGTGACAATGCCGCCCGCCCTCTGCACACTCGGAGAATGACCTCGATCTCGGTGAGCCCTCGACACCAGCTGCGTCGGCCCGCGGTGCTGGGACAGCTTCCGAAGATTCGTCGTGGCGACGGGTCGCCGATGCGGGTGTTGCTAGTCGACGACGAACGCGCTCTGACCAACCTGGTCACGATGGCGCTGCGCTACGAGGGATGGCTGGTCGAGGTGTCCCACGACGGCCACGACGCCATCGCTGCGTTCGAGAAGGTCAAACCCGACGTCGTCGTGCTCGACATCATGTTGCCCGGCCTCGACGGACTACAGATCCTTGAACGAATGCGAACTGCGCCGACCTATACGCCGGTGCTGTTCCTGACTGCGCGAGACTCCGTGACCGATCGCGTGACCGGGCTCACCGCTGGCGCCGACGACTACCTGACCAAGCCATTCAGCCTCGAAGAGCTCGTCGCCCGGCTGCGCGGATTGCTTCGCCGGGTCGGGGAGACCACGCCGCCGGCAGATGAGTTACTGCGTGTCGGTGACCTCATGCTCGAGGGAGCCAGCCGTGAGGTCACCCGCGGCGGGGAGCGCATCGCGCTGACGACGACCGAGTTCGATCTGCTCCGCTTCTTGATGCGCAACCCCGGCCGGGCGCTGGACCGCGAGGAGATCCTGCAGCGGGTGTGGAACTACTCGTTCGGCGGCAAGACCAGCATCGTCGACCTCTACATCTCGTATCTGCGCCGAAAGATCGACGCCGGCTGGGAGTACCCGATGATTCATACAGTGCGCGGCGTGGGTTACCAGCTGCGGCCCGCGGGGTGAGCTCTGGCCGAATCTCGCCGTGGTGGCGCCCGCGCACACTGAGCCGCCAGCTCATGTGGGGCGTCTCGGCCCTCGTCGTCATCGTCGTGCTCGGGGTCGGTGCACTGTCGGTCTACACGCTGCGAAGTTATGTGACCGCCGTCGCCGACGTCGAAGTCACGCACTCATTGGCGGCCTTCAAGCACAGTTTTACCAGCCAACGTCGCGATGAGGAGCCCCTCGGTGAATTCACCGGGCAGTCCTCGGGCACCATCATCGCCGTGCTGCGGGACGGCCGGGTCGTGCAATCGGCGATGTTCGATGATGCGGGCGCGCGCGAGGTACCCGCGGTGGCCATTGCCACCCTGCAAACGGCGATGGCGTCGGATCGTCCCCGCACCGTCGAGTTCGGCGAGTTGGGCGGCTACCGGGTCGCCAGCACAGACATCGGTGACGGCCAACAGCTCGTGTCGGCCTTGTCCTTGCGCAACGCCAACCAGGTGATCGTCGCGAAGACCCTCGCGATGATCGTCATCACCGCGATCGCGGCCTTGGTGGCGGCAGCGGGGACGGTCGTCATCGTGCGCAGCGCGCTGCGGCCGCTGCGTCGGGTCGCCGCCGCGGCCGCACAGGCCGCGACCTCGGTCCCGCTCACCGATGACGATCAGCGCATCACCGCCCGTGTCCGGCGGGCTGATGCCGATCCCGACAGCGAGGTCGGCATCGTCGGTGAAACGTTGAACCGGCTGTTGACCAACGTCGACGCCGCCTTGACGGCGAGGGCGGAAACCGATCGCCGCATGCGGCAGTTCCTCACCGACGCCAGCCACGAACTCCGGACGCCCCTGGCCACCATCCGGGGCTACGCCGAGTTGACGCGACAGGACGGCGCTTCGCTTCCCGACACCACCGAATACGCGCTCACCCGCATCGAATCCGAATCGCGCAGAATGAGTTCTCTCGTCGCGGACATGCTGCTGCTCTCCCGGCTCGACGAGGGCCGGGGTTTGAACCTCGAAGCCCTCGACGTATGCGCGCTGGTCGCCGACGCGGTCAACGACATCGCCGTCACCGCCCCCGGCCACCACCTCACCGCCGACCTACCCCAAGACCCGGTATGGGTACACGGAGACCGCGAACGACTGCACCAGCTGATCGGCAACCTGCTGAGCAACGCATGCACCCATACCCCAGCAGGAGTCACGGTCACCGCCACGATTCACCAACCGTCCGGCGATCCCACGGGGACGATCGAACTCATCGTCTGCGACGACGGCCCCGGAATCCCACCGGCATTGATCCCGGAGATCTTCGGTCGCTTCGTCCGCGCCGACACCGCGCGCGCACGCGGAGTGAACAGCACCGGCCTCGGACTGGCGATCGTCGCCTCGATCACCGAAGCGCACGGCGGGACGATCGAAGCGTCGTCTCGGCCAGGCGCCACCCGATTCGTCGTCCGACTGCCCGCGCTCGATCGACGGAATCCTATGACGCGGACATGAGTTCCTCGACTCCGCGACAACGCCCCGACACCATGGACGGCAGACGAAGAAGCGTTGCCGTGCAATGGAACTCAAGCCTGCGACGCTCCGAGTCCGACCTGCCGTCGAATGAAGGAGAACACCGTGAAGTGGTACACCAAGACCTCAGCTGCAATCGCCATTCTCGCCGTCGCAACACTGATCTCACCTGGCGCCGCGGGCGCCGCCCCGATGGGCGGAACGGCCGATGAAACAGTGAACTGGTTGCGCAACAACGGCTATCACGTACAGATCAACGGCACCCCGAACGGGCCACTGTCGGCGTGCAAGACCACCGGCATGTCCGGATTACGCAACTCGAACATCGACCGGGACAGCCGCATGATCGACCCCACGAAATTCACCACCATCTACGTCGACGTGTCGTGCAACAACACGGTGTAAACCGCCCAAAGCAATGCGCTCCGTTCGCGCTGTGCACCGCGGCGGTTCTTCTGTGACGAGCGTTGAACTCCATTGGGCAATGGTGCTGTTGCACCGGAGTTCGATACCGCGAATACCCAGCGAGCGGCAGACCGGAACGCGAGTGCTCAATGGGTCAATGGGCGGTGGACACCGCTCTACTGTCCGTCGCCGGTGAGCTCGGGGAGCGGAAAGCCGCTGTCACCACCATCCGGTGGCCCTCCCGATCTGTCGGCCAAGTTCGTCGGTGAGCGTGCGCACGTACGTCGCCGATAAGTGGTGAGAATCGCGATAGATCAGGACGTTGCCCTCCACGGCGCGGCATACGTCAGCGCGGCACACGGCCTCGCTCATGTCCAGGGGTTTCAGCATCGGAAACCGTGCTTGATAGGCCAAGGTGGGGTTGCGATCGGAGAGGACCTGCGACCGCGGGATTCCGCAGGAGACGGCGTCACCACCGTTGGCGAGGCAGTCAGCAGGGGCGAACGGCTTGCCGTCACGCACCATCCACGGCGTGTCGCGCATGGCCAGGATTGGAATGTTTGCCTGCGACAGGGCGGCCCAGATGCCGAGGTAGCCGGAAGGCATCACGTCACCGGGTCGGACGTTCCAGGGTCGCGTCGAGGTGGTGAACACGTAATCCGGTTGGTCGGCGATGAGCCGGGGCAGGAGGTTGCGGACCCAGTCGCGGCACTGGGGGTATGGCGCGTTGTTTCCCATGATCAACGGCACGTCTTCGGTGGTCAATGGGCACCCCATCTTCAGGTAGGTCACCACCTTGACGCCGTGCTGACGCCCGAGCAGATCCAATGCGGGGATCCAGTGCTCGGCGTGAGAACCTCCAGCCAAGGCGATGGTGCGGGGTGCGGCAGCGTCGCCGTAGGTGCACGTGATGAGGGCTGAATTCTTGAAGTCGCTGATGCACCCCGCCATGGTCGTATCGGGCAGGTCGTTGCTGGCCTCCAGAACCGACGGCCGCATCGGCAGCCTCGGAACCCTTGCGCCGTTGACCAGCGCGCGTGCTCCGGGGTAGTCCCGTGAACTCAGGCCGCTCAATTCCTTGCCGCCGGCTCGTTCGGTCTCGACGTACTCGCGCCAGGTGAACGACGTGGCCGTCAGAGTCACCCCCAACAGTGCGACCGCCGAGCCGAGCACGATCGTCGGCCGTCGAAGCCGCGAACGCAACGACCTGACCTCAGAGGGTCTGACGGATCGGCCGGCGTGGAGGCGCAACGGATTCTCGATGAACCGCGTGGTGAGGTAGGCCAACAACCCGGACACCGTGACTATGACGGCACCATCGAACACGGTCACCTCAGAACGCCCGCTCCATGACAACCAAAAGATGAGCAACGGCCAATGCCACAGGTAGAGCGAATAGGCCATCGACCCGAGTGCGACCAAGGGACCGCTTGCCAGAAGTCGGGTCGCCATCGGAACTTGGTCAGCGGTCCGCGGATTGGCGAGCCGGTTCGCCCCGGCGAGGACGAGCACGACCGTGGCGCCGACAGGGAAGAGCGCCCACGGTCCGGGGAACTCGTTCGCGCCGTCGATGAACAAACCGCAGGACAGGATCGCCGCCAGTGCAAGGAGCCCGAGCGTGGTCCGCAGCCACGTCGGCCACCGCACGTACGGGACGACAGCCCCGACCAGTACGCCCATCAACAATTCCCACGTTCGGGCGAAGCTGTCGTAGTACGCGGCGGACTGGCTGGCGCCATGCTCGACGATCGCCACGACGAAGGACACGACCGCGAGTGCACCGAGAAGCAACACCACGCCGGCCCGCAGATGCCTGCCCAACACGCGGCGGAAGACCACGACGAACCCAAGGATCAGCAGAAGGAAGGTTAGGTAGAACTGGCCCTGCACGGACATCGACCACAAATGCTGAAGCGGGCTCACCGCTTCCCCGGCGCGCAAGTAGTCAGAGGCCCCAGCCACCAGCGTCCAGTTCTGGTAGTACCCCAGACTGGCCAGGCTCTGTGCGGCGAAAGCCTCCCACCGGGTCTCCGGCTGAATGAGAATGGTCAGCACGGCGGACCCTGCCAGGACGACGACCATCGCCGGCACCAGCCGCCGGACCAAGCGGAGCACCTCGGCAACCGGTCTGAGCGATGACTGAGACGCTAGCGCGCTTCGCAGTATGCGCCCACCGAAGAAGAAGCCGGACAACACCAGAAAGACGTCGACACCACCAGAGACCCGCCCGAACCAGACGTGGAACACCACGACGAGTGCGATGGCAAGCCCGCGCAGGCCGTCAAGGTCGTATCGATGATTTTCCAGCGGCCGTCGATCTACGCCATCAACCGGAGCCAACGGTAGGGATGCCCCGCAGGCGCGAAGTGCGTGCGCAGCCAAGACCGGATGGCCTGGCGGCCAAGCGCGCCCCGCGCGACGGCTCAATTCACACCGCCTCCTCCGAACTACTGACCATCAACGTACGTAGGCTTACTATATTGAAGGCTGGCTGAGGAGTTCTCACCCACTGACCGCATGCAGGGGCTGGAGGCCGCGCCTCCCAGCGCAACCCCAAGTGGCTGGTTGTGCTCCACAGACCTCGGCGAATGTCAGCCGAAGGGCGCGTTCACCCTCGCGCCTGGGCCGAAGAGTGACGGGTTCCAAGGCGAGCAGCCGTGATCCCGGATCCTGGTGTGCCGTCTCGAGTAGTAGACAGGTGACCGCTCAGAGACGTCGAGCCCGGACGCATCGAATTCGGCCAACTTCCCGTTGTTTGGTTTGTTCTCCGCCGCATCGAGCAGCCCACCGGTGCGAACGGGTTGGCAACCCCCTGGGTGGGCATCAATCGCCAATCCTTATCGAACTGCCGGATCTGCGGGTCCATACCGAAATCGGCGGTCGACAGTTGCTGCCCGGCTTGAGGGCCACCCCGAAGAATGCCATTCCTCGTTAGGTCCAGGCCGCAACACGTCCTGAATCGGTAGCGAAGATGAAGCGAGCTGACCCCGTGAACAACTGTTGAGTGTTGCCGAACGTAACGGGCTAGTCGACGACGTGTCGGCATCGGCGCCGGGGATCGTCACGTCGGTCAACACTGATCCTGGTGAAACCCTCGCCGGGCCAAATCGGGAGAGGCGGTGACGTCGCCCATGAGAACTCGAAGGAGGCGCCGCCCGCACCCACCCAGAAATATCTACCCGTCCCCTTGGGGTCGTTGACGATCCCCACGCGTTGATCATGCTCGGCAACGTGACCTTCGCGCTGTCTGCGGGTGACGTCGACGCGAGGTTAGTGCGGACATATTCGTGGCCCGCAATCTTCAACGCGTCGACCCCGGTTGACTCCGGCGACGCCGTGGTGGCACATGCCGCGACCAACGCGGCCAAGCAGACCACGCCCGTGGACACTGCGCCGCCTATCGACACGGTCAGCCGAATCCTTCGGCACCTCGTACTTTGGAGTATTGAAAGCCTTCATAAGTCGAAGTCAGGGTCAACACTTGTCTGGCGAGGCAAGACCAGCTGACACACACGACCCGATGTTGCCGCTGTGCGAGGCAAGGGACGGCGTGTGGCCATCCCCTAACGATCGCGAACCCCTAACGCGTCGCCCCCTAGTGGAAGGGGAGGAGAAGTGGGGTTTGGCACCGATCCCGAAGCCCTGAGCCGCCGATACGATCGAGCTGGCTGCAGCGAATAGCGTTGTCAACGCACGAACGAAATGAGGTGTGCGATGGCGAACTCACTACTGGACTTCGTCATGTCGGTGGTGCGGGACCCGGGATCCGCTGCGGCGTATGCGGTTAACCCCGCGCAGGCCATCGCCGACGCCAACCTCACCGACGTGACGAGTGTCGACGTCAACAATTTGATCCCGGTGGTTGCCGAGTCGTTGTCAGCGTTGTCGTCATCGGTCCCCTCGACGGGATTTGACACCCTCGGCGACGCCGCGCACAACGTGTGGGCCAGCGGTGCGGCGACGGCAGCCTTCGACGCGTTCGACGACCATCTGCCGGCGCAGACCGGCGACGTCTTCGCAGATCACGTATCTTCCGTCGCCAACGTCATCGACCTGCGCGAGGACTCGACACCGACCATCGTCGACCATGTGATCGACGATGGCACCGCGCCGACGATCGCCTTGCCTGCCGATCCGGCAGTGGTGATGGAGGCGCCGACGTTCGACGACGTGCACGGGTTAGACAGCGCGTCGGTGGACGACGCGATCGATGCCGGCCACCGCACGCTCGACGATCATCTCGACCACGTCGACCACCCGCAGGATCCGGGCTTCGACATCGTCACGTGACCCAGCGACCAGCTCCAATCGGTGACAGCGCGGCCAGCACTGGCCGCGCTGTGGCCGTAATTGGGCGGTTCAGCGGCATCCCCGACGATCCCCTAATCCCCTAACAGTCACCCGTCGGGCATCCCGTAACGGTCGCCGCGAGTAAGGGGTTCCGGCCCCGTTTCCGGGAGCTCGTCGGGCCCATAACGTAGTCGACAGATCGCCGAGCCGGCGACAGACCTGAATCCCACAATCGAAAGGCACTTCGATGACGACTCTCCTCGACTACATCCTCGATCTCTTCCGCAGCCCCGCAGTCGCCGCGAACTTCGTGCAGGACCCCGACGGTGCTCTTCGCTCGGTCGGCCTGCAGAACGTCAGCGCCGCTCAGTTCGCCTCGGTCGCTGCCTCCGCGGCGCCGGCAGGGGTCCTGCTCGGTGGCGGCAACCCGGTCCAGGGTCTGCAGAGCGCGGTGGCCGATTACCACAGCATCGCATCGCCGTTCTCGCCGCAGACGGCCTTCGCGCCGCAGACGTACTTCGCCAGCAACAACGACACCCAGTTCGCCAGCAACAACGACACCTCGCTGCTTAGCCCGGACCAGTCGGCCGGTGCGAACGCCCAGAACGGTGCGTTCAACCTCGGGTTTGGCGACATCACCCTGGGTGACAAGACCAGCAACACCGCCACCAACGGTGGGGTGGTCAACACCGGCGATGCCGGCGACATCGACACCACCAGCGTCAACGGTGACGGCAACGTGGTCGGCGAGGGCAACAGCGCCAACACCGGCTTCATCGACGGTGGCAGCAACTCGCCGATCATCATCGGCGAGGGCAACGACACCAAGGTCACCGACACCTCGCAGCATTCCGGTGGCGACATCATCACCGGCAACGAGGGCACCGTCATCAAGGACAACGACATGTCCGGCGGTCACGGTGGCAGCGCCGGCTCCAGCGGGGGAGGCAGCCTGATCGGCATCGGCAACGGCGGCAACGAGGCCAACGCCGGTGGCGGGGGTGGCGGGGGTTCGATCATCATCGATGACACCTCGTCGCACTCCACCAGTTCGACCGTGCTTGGCAACCAGACCACCGCGGGAGGCGACCTGGGCAGCGGCAACTCGACCGACAACTCGGTCAACACCCACGTTCAGACGCAGACCGAGTCCAACACGGCCAACTCCGTAGATGACCACAGCTTCACCAGCAGCGTGGCCTCGGGCAACTCGACGGACATCGCGCCGACCAACGACATCGACCTGGCCTCGCATAACGCCACTCAGCTGGACGGCTTCTGATTCCGCCTGGCAATCGATCCGGAACTGGCGGGGATCGGCTCTCATCGGAGGTCCTCGCCAGTCGCCGTGTCAAGTCCCACCGCCTGGCCCGACCTCGATCAGCTGCCGTGAATTTTGGAGCAGTGGTCGAGTTGGCTTCGCAGACACCCATCGTCCACTCAGGCGCTCCACCTCTACATAGTGATATGCGTATAGTTGCATGTATGACTGATCGTGATCGCTGCGTGCCAAACAGGACTGGTGGGCAATCGCCTCTAGGAGAGACATTGGCTCTCGATCTCGCCAACCTCCTTCCGGGCAGCGACGAACGGTGCGCCGACCGCCTGACCGTCGACTTGATTGCCAACCCGGCCATCGACGGCGCCCACGTCATCGGCGGCGGGACGCCGACGCCACGGCTGTGCGTGCACTACGACGCCGCCCAGGCGACGGCAGCCGAGGTGCAACGACGCGCGTGGTTGGCTGCCAACGCCATCGGCGCGCAGTTCGGCCACCTGCGCTGGTCGTTGACCGAGGCGCCCGAGGACGAGGCGACGCGAACGCGTTTGGTGGACCGACTGTCCGCAGTGCCCGGCGTGGTCTCGGCAGCGTCGACGACCACGACGGTCGACATCGAATTCGAACGCGAAACCGTCACCGCACAGGAACTCGTCGACACCATCACCGCTGAGGTGGGGCAGGCCACGACACCTGTCGCCGATCCCATGGGCGAGCACGCCGATGACCACGACGCCGTGGGAGGGGACGGCGCGGGCCACGGTCACGGTCACGGCGGAATCTTCGGGGAGCGTAGCGAACTCGTCTTCGCCGGACTGTCGGGGACACTGCTCCTGGCGGGTTGGTTACTGGCGACCTTCGCCAACACTCCACGGCCCGCGGAGATGGTGGTCTACTCCCTGGCCTTCTTCTTCGGTGCGTTCTTCACCGTGCAGGAAGCGTTCGCCAGCGTGCGGCAGCGCCGGTTCGAGATCGACTTCCTGATGCTGGTATCCGCAGCAGGGGCGGCGGCCCTCGGCGAGGTAGCAGAAGGTGCCCTGCTGCTGTTCCTCTTCAGTGTCGGTCATGCGCTGGAGGGGTACGCCATGGGCCGCGCCCGGCGGGCGATCGAAGCGCTCGCCGAACTCGCCCCCAAGACGGCACTGGTGCGACGCGGCGGCACGGGCGACACCGTCGAGGTACCGGTGGCCGACCTACGCGTGGGGGACATCGTCGTGGTGCGACCCAACATGCGGCTCGCCGCCGACGGCTTCGTCGTCGCCGGCACCAGCAGCATCGACCAGGCTCCGGTGACCGGCGAAAGCGTTCCCGTCGACAAGCGACCAGTTCCTGACGTGGCCGCAGCTGCGGCATCGCCCGACCTCATCGACGCGGCGTCGCGGGTGTTCGCCGGGACAATCAACGGCGCCGGCGCCATCGAGGTCCAGGTGACTCGGCTCGCCGGTGACTCCACCCTCGCCCGAGTGGTCCGCCTGGTCGCCGAGGCCCAGACCAAGACCACATCGACGCAACGCTTCACCGACCGGTTCCAACGCATCTTCGTCCCGGTGGTCCTGGTCGGTGTCGTGGTGTTGCTCTTCGCGGGGTTCGTGGTGGACGAACCCTTCTCTGCCACCGTGTATCGCGCGCTCGCCGTCCTGGTGGCCGCCAGCCCGTGCGCCTTGGCGATCGCCACGCCAAGTGCGGTGCTCTCAGCGGTCGCGCGTGCGGCGAGGGCCGGCATCTTGGTCAAGGGTGGCGCCGCGCTAGAAGAGTTGGGGCGCATCGAGGTCTTGGCGTTCGACAAGACCGGAACGCTTACCCAGGGGCGGCCGCGGATCGCCGACGTGGTCGCCACTGCGGGCACCGACGAGACGGAACTCCTGACGATCGCCGTCGCCGTCGAGGAGCAGAGCGATCACCCCCTTGCGCGGGCCATCGTCCGCGACGGCCGTGAGCGACTGAGCGGCGCGGTCGTACCCCACGCGACCGACGTCCGTGCGCTGATCGGCCGCGGCGTCGTCGCCTCCATCGAGGGGGTCGAGGTGCGCATCGGCAAGAGCGACATTTTCACCGACGTTGCCGAACGTCCGCCCACCGAGGTGGCCGCCGCCGTCGACCGCCTGGAACGGGCGGGCCGCACGACGATGCTCGTCCGCGCCGGCGACCGCTGGCTGGGCGTGATCGGTTTGATGGACGTCCCCCGGCCGGAGGCATCGACGGTCATCACACGTCTCGCCGAACTCGGGGTCGGCAACACCGTGATGCTCTCGGGGGACAACCAGAGGGTCGCCGACGCGGTGGCCGCCGAGGTCGGTGTGGCCTACGCCCGCGGTGACCTGATGCCCGAGGACAAGGTGGCCGAGATCGCCACGCTGCGAAAGCATTACGGCCGAGTGGGCATGGTCGGTGACGGCGTCAACGACGCACCGGCCATGGCGGGCGCGAACGTCGGAATCGCGATGGGTGCGGCTGGCTCGGACGTGGCGTTGGAGACCGCCGACGTTGCGCTGATGGCCGACGACCTCCGAGCGTTGCCCTTCGCAGTCGAGCTCAGTCGCCGCTCGTCACGGGTCATCAAGCAGAATCTCTGGGCGAGTCTCGGAATCGTCGCGGTCCTCATCCCGGCGACGATCCTCGGCCTGGGCATCGGTCCAGCCGTCCTCATCCACGAAGGCTCGACACTCCTCGTCGTCGCCAATGCCCTTCGACTGCTCGGGTTGCCGATGCAGTCGGTGGTACCGGCAGAACCGATCACAGCGGACGATGCTCGACCGCAGGATTAGTGGACATGTAAAGCGCTGCATACGAATTCGAACGCCGAGGAGCGTCTCGTCGAGGCGAAGGATCGAGCACGGCTCGGCGAGGTCGCCGCGTTGGCGGAACGCACTAGGCATCCGCGCACTCGAGAATCGCAACCGCAGCAACGCCTTTCACGCGGCAGTAACCCGTTCGTCGAGCAGAGGAAAGAATGAACCGTTGAAGCAGTCTGTCGCGACTAGGTCGGTGCCTTGCACCACGGACGGTGCGCCGAGCTGATGACGACGACACGACGCCTACCTACGGCCGCTACGAGTCCGGACCCCTGATTCCAGCGAGGCGTCGGACCGCCTGAAGGCCTTCGGTGGTGCCGGGCCAATGTTTGTCCAGCGCAGTGGGTCCGGCACGGCGGGTGACCGAACGCAGAGCCAGTGCGACGATGATCGCGTCGTCGGCGTAGCCGAGGACGGGGATGAAATCCGGAATCAAGTCGATGGGCAGGATCAGGTAGACCAGCAGCAGCCAAAGCCGGATGCGAACTCCGCGGGGAAGCTCTCGATCAGCGGCGAGGCGGCGCAGCAGCACCAAAGAGTCGGGCAGCAGCCGCAGGACGTCCTTCACCCTAAGGTCGGCGGGCCGGACCACCAGAAGGGCGATCACCAAGGCGAGCCACAGCAGCAGTAGGCCGGCTGCCACTCCGAACAGCACGGTCCAGAGGTGGTTCGTCATCGCCCGGATGGTGCGCGTCGGCGGCGAACCAGGGCCCCGATCGCCAGCACGACGGTCCCAGCTTGGATGACAACGACGCTGATCACCAGAGCGGTCACGGAGGTGTCGTGGAGGCTTTGCGGGCGCGACGCCGGGCCAGATGGCATGACCCCCGGTGCATCACGGTAGTCGGCCGCGCGTGGGCGCCGGGGGCGATGACAACCAGTGTTCATCTGCCCGCGGTAAACAGGGGATGTCAAGTGAAGGGCGGAACCGATGACTGAGGTGGACCGGCGGTCCGATGGCACGTCGCGGCGGGTGATCGATGTGGCGATCGGGATTCTGATGGGACTGCGTGGCTGTTCCGAGCAGCAGGCGTTCGACGACCTTGTCGGCGCTGTCCACGACACAGGTCTCGGTCTGGGCGCCCTTGGTCGAGCCCTGATGGACCTGGTCGATGACTGCGAGGTGCCGTTGCCGCATCGATCAGAGGCGATGCGACGGTGGGGCTATTTGTTGGGTCGTCGGATGAGCCTGACCAATGGCGCGACGGTTTGACGGTGGCACGGCGTCGTGACCCAATCGCGGCGGGCTGTTGACACCTCGATCAACTGGACCGCGGTCCCGCGCTGCGATGAGCGCTGACCCGAACCGTTTCTCGAAAGCTGGAACCCGTTGCGGTGGTTTGCTTTTCACTTCGGCGAGTAGGTGACGAAGCCGCACTTCGTCGTCCTGACCGCGGTAGCAGTTCAGCCAGATGGCCACGGTGGCCACCACGTCGTCGTCAACTGCGATGCCGGCTCGCGCGATGGCGGTGAGCAGGGCGTCGATCGCCTCGAATATGTCGCCGACCCCGATGGCGATGTAGATGCGATCGGCGTCGACTCGGCTCAGATGCGGATGCGCTGCGGCGGCGAGTTTCCAGGCCACGGCATCGTCATCGGGCGCTGTTCGCATTGGCGCGTTACGCGGTTTGGACACCACGGCCCCATTCGGTTGGCAATCTGGCCTGCCCCTGCACGTTAAGGCGTGAGCGGGCCTCGCGCGCGGCGTTCCGCCAGCAGTCCGACGGGCGACCAGGACACCCCATCCCGGGGTGCTCAAGTGTTCGTCTTCCGTTGGCTGCTTGGCTGCTTGGCTGCATTTCGTTCATTCCGGTTGTGGTGCACACCCGCGGTGCCGCAGGATGTCGAGCATGGTGGTCAGTGCCGAAGAGGACCGTTTGATCGGGCAGGTGGTCGATCGCCTGCTGGCCGGGTTTCCGCAAGTGTCGCAGGACACCGTGCACGAAATGGTGGGGTCGAGTCATCACCGGTTCGATGACGCACCGATCCGCGACTTCGTCCTTCTGTTCGTCGAACGGCAGACCAAGGAGAAGCTTGCGAGTCTCGCCGACGCCGCCTCGCATCCCGTCTAGTCAGCCGCCCACCGAGGCCGACCGCGCACAAGCGGTCGCCATCGCCGACGTCCTGGCAGGACTGATCGGCGACTGCGACGCCCAACTGGCCGCACTCGATGCCGACGGCGCTCAGGCCATCCATGATGGAGCACTGCGCGCGGCACGGGCCATCCACACCAGGTCTCTGCAAGTGCGGCGCGATCTCGAACAGCTGCAGGCGATGGAATATCCGCTGATCCGCCGCTTTTTCGCAGCCCGTGGCTCACTGAGGGCGTCCCCATCGGCCTGATTCTGAGATGAGCGATGCACTTTTGACGGACACCCGTGGATTCGCGCTGCCCGCGGTGCCGCATCGCATCCCGCGCAAGAACGAAGCCCGGAAGCTTGTGTTTCGCGACATCGCCCCTGAAGTCGGCTAAGCAAGTCCTCTCCTCGGGCGGTCTAAACGTCACATCTGCCAGTCCTGGGCTCCATCGTTCTCGTCGTAGACGCCGACGGAGTTCTTGACCACGACCGGGTCTCCGCTGCCGAAGTTGTCGTAGAACCATTGCGCGTTGGCCGGACTCAGGTTGGGGCAGCCGTGGCTGACGTTGCGTTTGCCCTGATCGCCCACGGACCACGGGGCACCGTGAACGAAGATGCCGGCGTTGTTGATACGCACCGCGTCTTGGACTTTGAGCTTGTAACCCTCGGCTGAGTTGACCGGCACGCCGTAGGTCGAGGAGTCCATCACCATGTCGGCGAATTTCTCCAGCACGTAGTAGGTGCCGTTGGGGGTTTCATAGCCCGGCTTGCCCAGAGACACCGGGATGGTCTTCTCGAGCGTGCCGTTGCGCATCACCTCCATCTGGAGGGTGGCGTTGTCGATGGTCGCCACCAGGGCGTCGCCGGTGCGAAAGCTCGACTTCGTTCCGCCCGCGTCGATGTCGATGGTCGAGTTGGCGGGCCAGAAGTCGACTGGCCGCCATCTGAGTTGGGTGCTGCTCATCCAGTAGAACTTTCCGGGAACTGGGGGGTTGGACGAGACGTGGACGGCCTGCTCGGCCAGGGCGCGGTCGGCGATCGGCCGTGGGAAGTTGATGACGATGGGTTTGGCCACGCCGACCAACGAGCCGTTCACGGGGTTGAAGGTCGGAGGCGCGAAGACGGGCGGGCCGAGGTAGGGCAGTGGGTTCTGGCCGGTTGGTGCGTTCGCGGGTGTGGTCAGCCCCGCTCCTGAGGGTGGGGCCGCTAATGGTGGCGCAGGGGGATTCGGGGACATCGCCAGAGGATCGCCCGGTGCGGGGGGCATGGGTACCGGTGGCTCGGCCGAGGCGGACGTTGCGGTGAGCAGTACCGCACCGGCGAGGCCGGCCGCGATCATGGCAATGACAGGTTTGCGCGGAGGACTCGGCATCGGGTGTCTCCTGACCTCGATTCGGTGACGGTGGCGCATCGATGGCGGCTGACGACACTCAACCGTCACCTACGTACTTTCATCGTAGTTGATCCACGAACGTGCGCCGCGAGTGGACTACTAACATGCGTAGTAGGACCGTAGGATTTGGATTGGTGGCTTGGATGAGCGTGGACACGTCGTGAGCGGTTTCACTGTGCTCGCCATGTCCGGGCACGTGTGTCTCTCGCGATTCTCGTCTCGGCGTTGGCGGGACTGGTCTCGTTTGCCTCGTGGCGAAGAGCATTGTCAGGCAACCGAACACCCAAGACGTAGTGCGTTGCGTCGGCCATGAATCACCTCGACGAATGAGCCGGTAGACCCCGGCGAGGTAGACACAGGCCATGACGACCGCCGCCGTGCCGAAGATCGCGTCGAACCGCCATTCCATGAGCACCGCCGCGATCGTGGGCGGCTCGGCCAGGTCGAAGCCGAGGGCGACCTCGGCAGGGGAGGGTTCGCTGGTCGGGGGCAGCGGCGGCGTGCGACCGAGCCCTACCGCGACGCCGACGGCGACGCCGAACATGGCGGCTTCGGTGAGTGCGAGCCGGACCAGCGGCTGACGCGATGTCGGATCACGTTGCAGCGCAACGATCGATGACCGGCGCTGGCGCCAGCCGAGGACGCCAAGCCCGGCCAGTGCCGCCGTTTTTCCCACGATCAGCAGCCCGTAGGTGCTTTCCCAGATGTCGGACGGCTGGATCCGGACTGCCGCGTTGACGATGCCACTGGCGGCCATCGCCGCGAAGCACCACAGCGCCACCCTCGAGAAGCGCCGGGCGGCGATGTCGGTGTGGCGGCCGCCGCGCAGGGCGTGCCCGAGCAGCGCGAGCAGCCCGCCGGCCCACAAGGCCCCGGCAAGTACGTGGATGAGCAGGCTGTTGGTCGCGATGTCGTGTGCACCGCCGGATGAGGAGTGCCCTGTCACGGCGAGCGGCACCAACGTGACCAACCCACCCACCAGCAGGGTGGGCGTCCACGACCATCGCAACACCGCTAGACCCGTGATGGCGACGACCGCGGCGAGGATCGACGTGGTGCGCCACGCCGAGGTGGTTTCGACGAGGCTGGCCGCCGACCACACATCCAGCGGTGTCAGCTCGGCCAACGGCACTCCGGATACGTCGGAGACCGTCAGCGCCACCAGCAGTGCAGCGCACACCGCCCAGATCGCACAGGCAACGACGCCGATCCGCAGTGCGCGGTACCCGTCGGCGTCGAGCACACCGCTGGCTTGTGGGGGGACGAGGAAGGCCGCGAATAGGAAGTGTCCGACTGCCACCATCGCGGCGATCTCGCCAGCGGCGCGGACGAAGGACAGCCCGTAGGTGGTGATCGGCCCAGGATCACCGAGCCCCGTCACCGCGAGCGCGTCGACCAGCGCCAGTGCGCCGATGGAGGCCGCGGTCATACCCGCTATCAGAGCGACGCCGAGCAGCACAGCCCACACCACCCGACGCGAGGTGGCAGCAGATGTCGCCGTCACCTCGTGCGCCCCGTTTCCCGCGAATCCCGGCCCGTCATATCGGCATGGTGGTGTTGCTGACGAAGGCATCTCGTACCCACGACACGAACTCGGCCCACAGTCCGGTCAGCAGGGCAACACCAACGGCGACGAGGAGCACGCCACCAAAGATCTGAACCCGCCGCGTGTTTCGTCGCAACCAGCCCAGCGCCCCCACGGCACGAGCCGACCCCAACGCCAACAGCATGAACGGGACGCCCAGTCCCACACAGTAGGCAACGACGAGCACGACACCGCGCAGGACGTTCGTCCCCTCGGTGGCAGAGGCCACCGCGATGACACCGGTGAGCGTCGGACCCAGGCAC
>JAESGJ010000486.1_pt1 | contig 18993 bp, 20 predicted proteins | sample 9266241 | NCBI WGS metagenome assembly JAESGJ01 (sample SAMN14514841, study PRJNA621669) | algae metagenome | isolation source: Brasilonema octagenarum HA4186-MV1 and co-occurring heterotrophs from wet... | place: USA: Manoa Valley, Hawaii | collected 2009-07-20 | reverse complement strand
ATTCTCACATAAGGTGCCAGAAACAAAGCGTCATTCTCACATTAACTGCCGATTATCAAATTACCTGCCGGCGCAACATGTTGAAAATGCTGAACTGCGGTTCCGGGATTTAAATGGAAAGTGACACCGCCTTCCCACGACGGGCGAGGCATTTGCTGCGAGCGTCGCCGGTACGCGCCATGTCGAGCGCAAGGACGCCGGCCGCGCGCTGATGAAGGAAATCCTGACCCTCGTGCAGCTTCAGCAGGAGGGCGACAGCACCATTGCCGCGATCGGCGGCTTCGACCTCGAATATTCCGGCGAACGCTTCGGCCGCGACGGCTATCGCTACAGCACCGCGCTGATCCGCACCGGCGCCGAGGTTGAGATCGAGTTGCCCGTGACCGTGACGCCGCTCGGCGCGATCTCCCGTCTCGAACATGCGCTCGACGATTTCGAAGGCGAGCGGGAGCGCTATCGCCAACGTCTCGCCGACGCGCATCGCAGGCTTGCCTCCTACCGGTCGCGCGAGGACGGCGAGTTCGCCTTCGCCGGAGAGCTCGCCGAGAAGCGCCGCCAGTTGGCGGAGGTGGAGAAAGCCCTTGCGAGCGATGTGGAGGGAAGCGGCGCGAGCGCCATCGCGGCGTGATGAGAAGGAAGGGAGGCCCGCTCGCAGATCGGCCAGGCCGGCAACGCTGACGCTCAACCGCCGCCTGCGCGATCCCGGCCCGTCGTCCTGCGCAGGGCTGGAAGCCCTGCTGGTCCGGCCGGACAGGGATGCTCGGCCACAGTTGTGCCGGCCCGACCGCTCCGCGGGTCGGGGGGTGTCTTCGGAAAGAAGACGAGAAAGGACCCGCGAGGCGCGGTCCCCAAACCCCGAACAGGAGAAATCTCATGCATCTCATCAAGGTCGATCCGCGTGCGCTGAAGGAAAATCCCGACCGCATGCGCCAGACGAAGTCGACGCCGCAGGCCGACGCCCTGCTGCTGGCGACGATCAAGGCCGTCGGCATCGTCCAGCCGCCCGTCATCACGCCCGAGACCGGCGGCGGCAACGGCTATGTGATCAATGCCGGTCACCGCCGCGTAAAGCAGGCGATCGCCGCCGGCCTCGAGGAGATCGACGTGCTCGTCGACGACGCGGCGAACGACAACGGCGCCATGCGCTCGATGATCGAGAACATCGCGCGCGAAGCGCTCAATCCGGTCGACCAGTGGCGTGCGATCGAACGCCTCGTCGCGCTCGGCTGGACCGAGGAAGCGATCGGCGTCGCGCTGGCCCTGCCGGTCCGGCAGATCAGGAAGCTCCGGCTGCTCGCCAACGTGCTGCCCGTCATGCTCGACCACATGGCCAAGGGCGACATGCCCGACGAGCGCCAGCTCCGCACCATCGCGTCCGCCTCGCTCGATGAGCAGAAGGAGGTCTGGAAAAAGCACAAGCCCTCCAAGGCCGATCCGCAGGTGTCGTGGTTTAGCGTGGCGCAGGCTCTGACCAAGGCCCGCATGTACGCGCGGCATGCCAGCTTCGGCGACGAGCTTGCCCAGGCCTATGGTATCCAGTGGGTCGAGGACCTGTTCGCACCGGCCGACGAGGACAGCCGCTACACCACGGATGTCGAGGCGTTCCTCGGCGCGCAGCAGGAGTGGATGACCGCCAACCTGCCGAAGAAGGGCATCATCGCCGAGACGACGAACTGGGGCGAGGTCAAGCTGCCGCCAAAGGCGGAGCGCGTTTACGGCAAGCCGTCGAAGAGCGATTGCACGGCGATGTATCTCGACCGCGATGGCCGGGTGCAGAGCGTGCATTACCGCATGCCCGCGGCCAAGAAAGCGAAGGGCAAGGGCACGCCGGCCGGCGACGACTCTGTGGACGAGCCTGCCGTCTCGAAGCCGCGTCCCGACGTGACGCGCAAGGGCGTCGAGATGATCGGCGACCTCCGCACCGACGCCCTGCACGAGGCGCTCGCCCGCGCGCCGATCGAGGACGACACGCTGATGGCGCTGTTGATCCTCGCCTTTGCCGGACAGAACGTCTCGGTCGATTCCGGAAGCGGCGGGACCTATTACGGCAATCGGCGTATCGCCCGCCATGCGACGGCGCTGTTCGACCAGGACGGCAAGCTCGTCCTCGACATGGATGTCCTGCGCGTCGCGGCGCGCTCGACCCTCGCCGAGGTTCTGTCGTGCCGGGAGAACCGCACCCACAGCGGCATCGTCGCCCGCGTCGCCGGTGAGGTGGTCGGCGCCGACAACTTCCTGCCGAACATGGGCACCGACGAGTTCCTGTCGTGCCTGTCGCGCGCTGCGCTCGAAGGCTCGTGCAAGGACACGCCGGTTCTCCCCCGCCAGAAGGTGAAGGACACCCGCGCCGCCCTGGTCGAGCACTTCAAGGAGGGCCGCTTCGTTCCTGCGGCCGCGCTGTTCGCTCCCGACAAGGCCGCCGTGTCGTCGTGGCTGGCGAAGAATGCCGTCGCAGCAGACGACGAGGCCGCCGACGAGGCCGACGACCAGGTCGAGGATCCGGAAGTCACCGACGACGATGGCGACGACGCCTCGGACGCCGAGGCCTTCCCGGAGGCGGCGGAATAGTCCGCCCGGCGACGACAATCTGAATGACACCCCGCCGCCGGCTCTACCGGCGGCGGTTTCGTTTCCACTCCCACGAACAGGAGGACGTCATGTCCGCACAGTCGATCTACGACCTCGCTCCGCTCGGCGCGATCATCCGATTTTCCGACGACACGCCGCGGCCGCCAGAGCGGCATCGCAAGAAGCTCGCGGCTTGGGAACACCGTAACAGCAGCGGCCGCCTGATCCGCAAGCAGTCTGAACGCCGTATCGGCAACACTGTCATCAGCCCGAGCATTACGCTGCATGCCGGCGACTATGGCGGCGGCGGTGTCGTGGTGCTTCGTGTCCACCGCACCTTCTCGGTCGACAGCGACCTGACCTTCGTCGTGACCGAACGACCGAAGGTCGGTTCGGTCCAGGTGCTCGACCGCCCAGGCGAGGACGCCGAGCTGGTCTATCTCGCCAGCCATCGCGCCGACGCGGAAGAATGGCTGACGCGGCACGGCTATCCGACCGCGATCCTGCGCGAGATCTCGGCGGACGGAGCTGCCGTCCAAGGGAGGACGGCCGCATGAGCACGCCCGCCTCCTCCACCACGATGATCGCGGAATCCGCGATCGCATTTCCGCAGATCGAGTTCGGCCGCGCGGCTGACGGCATTCTCGTCGCCCGTGTCGCCGACACCGCCTTCGCCATGCTGCCGGCGCGCGACGGCCGGCACTATCTCGCCACCGGCTGGCGCATCGGGCGCCCGATGGCCGAGTGGAAGCGATCCGACTTCTACGGCCATACCGGCGAGCTCGCCGACGAGGCGGCCTTCCGCGCCAAAATCGCGGAAAACGCGGAGCATCAGCGCGAGAAGCGCGCGCTGGGCCGCCGCGAGATCAGTTCCACGGCGAGTACGCCGTGGGGCCGCTCCCAGGGCGCGACCGTCTATGCCGAGGGCGTTGTCTGCCATTCGACCGCAGGTCATGGCGGCTTCCACCTCTCGGCCGAGCGCAATCGAAAGGTCCACGCCATGCTGCAGTCCCGCGGCGGCTGGTACGAAGAAGATGCAGGCTGGGCGATCGTCGCGCTGACCTTCCCGCATCTCTTCACCAGCTACGAGCGGCGTTGCGCCGAACGCACGATTAAGGATAGCTGGCCGGACGCCTGGGAGGCGATCTTTGGGACGATCCTTCAGCCCGGCGAGTCCCGCGAAAAGGATCGGCGCGCCTTCGAGCAAGAGCGCGCCGATGACTGGATCGTCGTGTCGGCGATCACGTCGGACCAGCACCCCGGCTTCGTCGAAGTCGTCGCCACGCCGGGCGGCCGACGTGGCGCCGGCACCGAGGAGCGACGGTTTCTCGTCCCGTTCGACGAGTACCGGATCGGTCGTTTCGGTTTCGTCGTCGATGAGACCCGCCACGCGGTCTATTCCGGGCCGTCGAGCTTCATCGCCTGGCAGGGGAGGATGTCGCCATGACGGCCTCGCCCCAGCGCCTTGCTCAGCTTTCAGGCATGGAGGAAGCGCGCCGCCAGACGCAGCGCCAGCTCGACATGATCGACCGGCAGATCATCCGTCGCATGACGGCGCTGATTCCGAAGCTCGGTCGCAAACGGTCCGGATACTATCGCGGCAAGCCGCCCGACCCGAGCGCATTCCTCGAACGCTACCGATCGAATCTTGCGGCGATCACGGCAGAGCGCCAGCCGGAGATCGACGCCCTCGCGCGCAAGCTCGCCCGGCAGGATGCCGCGATCGAGGCGCTACGGGCTCGATGCGCGCCGGCGCCTGGAGCCGCTGGTAACGACCCGGTGCGCGCCCATCGCACGGACGAATGTCGCAGCCCGGCCGCGTGTCGCCCGGGGAAGCGGCATGGCGCGGCGGCATAGCGGGACCGCGCCTGAATTCCCGGCGCGCTTGAGCGAACGTCGCGAGCATGGCGCGGCGACGGCGGTCTGGCTGGGGAAATCTTTCCGGCATCGCCAACCCGGCCCGCACCCTGTCGGCTCTCCCCTCGGGTTTGCAGCGGTCTGCGCCCCCGGCGGTCCGCTTCAAGGCCAAGTCGCAAGCGACCGGTTGCCGCCGATCTCGGCAAGGCCCGGCCGCGTCCGGCGCAGGGCTCCAGCAGGCTGGAACCCCGCTTGTCCGCAACCGGACCTCGCTCGCCTGGCGTTCCCCGGACCTTGAAGCGGCCCTCATCCCGGCGGCGCTGGGCGACCGCACCCGAAGGGAGAGCCGGCAGGGGCCGGATCGAACCCAACGGCGAAACCTAGGAAAGGACTTCACCATGACCAAAACCGCTCGCGCACCCCGCACCAGCGCCCGCGTCGTCCCGCTGCGCCGCGGCACCACTGTCGAAATGGTCCGGCTCGTTTGCCCGGACGCAGCCCAGGCCACCCGCATTGCCGAGAGCTTCGGCCTCCCTGTCCTCGACAGCGACGGCATCCGCGATCTCCACCAACGCCTCATCACCGAGACCGCAGACGCTCTCGGCGAAGGCCTCAACGAACGTGCCATGCAGATCCACCTGCAACGGATCGTCGGCTCCTATGTCGGCTCAGCGCACGGCGCCGGCCAGTTTTACAGCCGCGCCGTCACCGAAGCGCGCGAGGCGACGGCAAAGCTCGCCAACGACACGCGCGACGAGGACCTCGACGGACCTGTCGGGTTCGAATCCGCGGCCCAGCGCAAGCGCGAATTCGCCGCCGAGGTCGCCGTTCAGGCACACGCACTGCGCATGGCGGCCGAAGGCGCCGCCGCAGCCTACGAGCACGTCGTCGGCGAGAGCTGGAAGCCGTTCGAGCGCCAGCCCGAACAACCCGGCGAGACCGTCAGCCGCAAGGCGGCCGAGGTTCAGATGGCAGCGTTCGGATGACGCAGCCGGCGGGGCTTCGGCCCCGCCTCTCGCTCACGATTCGATATCGGCCGGTCCCTTCGGGACCGGCCTTTTTCATGTCGCACGGCGCAACGGCAAGAAAGAGCAAACAGAAATGAATCGGAATGGAGCGCCATCGCGGCCCGTTCCGGCTTTCGGTCGATGCTCCGGCCGGCGCGGCAGCGCAACGGCTTTGCCGTCCTCCACTGCCGTTCCGGTCCGGGGTCTCGGTCGTCACGCCGACCACCAGCGCCACCGGATGCGCGGCCCCCGGCCTTCGCAGCGGACCGCCGTGACGGGCCGCGACGGGCGGCCTCCAACGGAGGTTAGGATCATGACAGGTAAGGAAACCAAACCCCGCGCCGATATCTATGCGCGGATCACCGATCGTATCGTCGCAGATCTCGGGCGCGGCGTGCGCCCATGGGTCAAGCCGTGGAATGCGACCAACGCGGCTGGACGCATCACGCGTCCGTTGCGACACAACGGCATGCCCTATCAGGGCATCAACGTCGTGCTGCTCTGGTCGGAAGCCGTCGCGCGCGGCTTCACGTCGCCGATCTGGATGACGTTCAAGCAGTCGCTCGAACTCGGCGGTCACATCCGCAAAGGCGAGAGCGGAACGATGGTGGTCTACGCCAACAAGATCACCAAGACCGAGACCGATGAGCATGGTGACGAAGTCGAACGGGCCGTTCCGTTCCTGCGCGCATACACGGTGTTTTGCGTCGACCAGATCGACGACCTGCCGGATCACTATTACGGGCGGCCGGCTCCGACCATCGCGCCGGCGCAGCGCATCGCGCATGTCGACGCGTTCTTCGCCAACACCGGCGCAACGATCCAGCATGGCGGCGACAAGGCGTTCTTCGCACCGGCGCTCGACATCATCCAGATGCCGCCGTTCGAAAGCTTCCGTGACGCGGAAAGTTACGCCGCCACGCTGGCGCATGAATGCGTGCATTGGACAGCGCCGGCGCATCGCGTCAATCGCGACCTCAGCCGCTACGCGAAGGATCGCAGCGAACGCGCGCGTGAAGAACTGATCGCGGAGCTTGGTGCGTGTTTCCTCAGTGCCGATCTCGGTATCGTGCCCGAACTCGAGCCGCGCGCGGATCACGTGAGCTACCTCGCATCATGGTTGGAAGTCTTGTCCAACGACAAGCGTTTCATTTTCTCGGCAGCCGCGCACGCGCAACGCGCGGTGAGCTACCTGCACCAGCTTCAGCCCAAGCCGGCCGAGATCGACCAAGCGGCATGAGGCGCAACCATCCGCGGCTCGGACGCTCTGCGCTTCATTGTTCACTTTCTCGACAAGACGAAGGCCCGGCCTCGCGGCGGGGCCTTTCTTGCGTGCGTCTTCATGCGAAATGGCCGGCAACCGGCGATGGCGGTGCTTGCCCATCGCCCAATCGACCCGGATCGGCGAGATGTGCCGCGCGGGTTCGCCTGGCTGTCCGAGATGCCGGCTTCTCCTTGGGCCAACGCCCTTCCTGCAGCGGCCAAGCCTGATGTCATCACGATACGACGCCCGGGTTGCCGTCGAGGCCGCTGGACCGGAGGCAAGCCTACGCGGTGGGTGCGAGTCACTTTCACAAACGCGCCTGAACCGCCGTCATACGGTGTGGCGTGCCTGTCGCTCATTCGTATCCCCATCGTTCGGCCTGACGCGTCCAATGCGTCCTCGATTTGGCATGTCTAACCGAAGGCCGTCGTCGCTGCGCTCCGCCTCGATCACAAGGCCGCAACGGCCGTTCTCGGCTTTCTTCCCCTGGCCGCTGCGCGCCCATTCCTCGCGAGACAAGAAAGCCTCGCCCTGGCCGCCCTCTACTGCGTGGCGGCCCTTCGGGTGCGGTCCGATCGCCTCCGGTCAACGACAGCCATCGAGGTCGCGATGGTCGCGGCCCGAGAAACGAAAGAGGACACGAACATGGCTACCATCGGCAACTTCACCGTCAACGGCAACGGTTTCGTGGGCACCGTCAAGACCCTCGCTCTCGGCACCGTGAAGGCCAAGATCGTTCCGGCCGAGCGGACCTCGGACAAGGCCCCGGACTACCGGATTTTCGCGGGCACCATCGAGTTCGGAGCAGCTTGGAAGAAGAAGTCCCAGGAGCAGAACCGCGACTACCTCTCGGTCAAGCTGGACGACCCCAGCTTCGCAGCTCCGATCTACGCCACGCTGGTCGAGGTGGAAGGCGAGGAGGGCCACTCGCTCATCTGGTCTCGTCCGAACCGCGACTGAGACGCCGTGCAGAAGGTCCCGCCGCAAGGCGGGGCCTTCCCGCGTGAACAGAAAGGAGAACGATCATGTGCAAGGTCTTAAATGCGCGCGCAGTCGGCAAGCGCACAAGTGCGACGCAGGTTTACATCGGGCGCCCGAGCAAATGGGGCAACCCATTCGTGATCGGCCGCGACGGCACGCGCGCTGACGTCATCGCGAAGTATCACGCCTGGGTTGCGACGCGGCCTGAGCTGATGGGTGCTCTCGAAGAGCTGCGCGGCCGCGATCTCGTGTGCTGGTGCGCTCCACTCGCGTGCCATGGCGACGTGCTGCTCGACCTCGCCAACAGGCGCTGATCATTCGTTTGGTCGATCAAATCTCGACAGCCGATCGGACATGTCGAGCAGCTTCATCGCCGCGGCGGTGATGGCCTCGGCGATCGTCGGATAGGTTTCCTCTGAGCTGATCGACACCCCATCGGGAAATGTCACGGTCGCTTGATAGCCGTTGCCTTTCGGTGTGGCAGAAAGCTGGATGGTGAGCATGTCACGGCCTCTCCTGATGGATTGCATCTTACGAGGAGAGCTGAATGTCGGCCACGCTGCGCGCGGCGCTACGCCTGAACGCGAACCTGCTGGCGCACTCGCTCGTAGAGCTGCACTTCCGCCTTATGAAGGAGTTCGACAACGATCGCGAATTCTTGCCGATCGACATGGGTCGCCCAACCGCTCTCGCAGCGCACGACGAGATAGTAGCTGTCGCCGTATTCTTCGACACCGCGTTTGAACGTGACAGTCGCGCGCTGAACGGTCCCCTTCTCGCGCAATTGCGGTCCGGGAACGAGATTGCAATTGTATCGCGCTGCAAGTTCGGGAAACGGACCGTCGTCCTGTTCGCGCCTGCGATAATGGTCGAAGATCAAGTCGGGCTGGCAGCCGCGCACCAGGCGAAAGCTCATGCCGACGCCGGCGTAGTCGTTCCGAGTGTGACGCACCGGCGGATCGAATGCCAGCGTCACGCGAATGCAGCGCTCGCCGTTTCCCGCCTGAAACGCTTCCGGGATCGGAATCCGATAGACGGCAAAATGATCAAGGGCGAGCTCATCCTCCGCGTAGAGGGTGACGCGCGCGTCGTCCGAGAATGCGGCGCGTTCGAGATCCACCAGGCCATGACCGACAATCGCCCGGGTCGCGTCTCCCCCAAGCAGCTGAAGCCGCTCGCTGGCGGGCGGCGGGATTTCCGCGGATCCCACAATGAGCGCACGCACCAGATTGGCTGAGGCCTGCGGGAAGCGCGTCAGAATCTGAGCGGCGCTGAAGGCGACCCGCGGCGCGGCGTAGGACGTGCCCGAGCCCGCGGTGAAGAGGCGGTCGAGATAGCTGTGATACAGCGTCAGAACGCCGGCACTGCCAACATCCTCTCCGCCCCGCAGCCGCGCGACGACGGCATCGAAGATCAACGTGCCGCCAATCTCGACAACGTCCGGTTTCGTTGCGCCGCCCGGTCCTGGCCCGATTCGAGAGAACGGAGCTGGCTCATGCAGGCGCGTGATGGCGCGGACACGGACGTCGTCGGCGCGATCCGGATCGAGACCCTCGCCGTGCGCGAGCGCGCCGACGGTGATGACGTTCAAGGCGCCGGCCGGCTCGAACAACCGGTTGGCATCCTCCAGCAGATAGCGCGGATATTCGGTCACCGCCTGTTCAAGACGATTGCCGCCGCGCGGACTGCGATTGCCAGAGGAGACGACGATGACGACGTCGAGCTCCCGCGCCAATTCGTCGAGGGTGGCAGCCCATGTCCCGACCTTGCCGCCATCGAAGACGCGACGGCGGTCGGCCAGCGCGATCACGAAGACCCGACAGCCAAAGCGCTGGTTCAGGGTCGCGATCGCCTCGCGCATCTGCGAGGGCACGAGACGCCGATCGTCAAACCCTCCTTCATCGTTCACCACCTTCGCCGCACAGAGGCGCGCGCCGCGTTGCAACGCGCCGGCGTCGAGCTGCGCCCGCAGATCGCCGAACACGGCGACGCCGGCCACGCGGGTGCCGTGGCCCCAGACGTCTGCGGTGCCGAGCTCGGCGGGAACGCCGATCGAACCCACAAGAATATCCGCCAGGAAGGGGTGATCGTTGACTCCGCTATCGATGATGCCAATCAGTGGGGCATCATCGGCGACGGCGTTCAGTGGCGGCGCCTCCGCTAGCACCATGTCGAGCGCCTCGGCTGTCGTCACGTCCGGCGCCGGCGGCAGATCGATCGCCGCAATCTCTTCGATCGTCAGCAGCGTGCGAAGCAGTTCGCCCGTCAGGCGCGTGCGGAACATGCTGATCGAGGGGCCGACATAGCGATCGAAGACATCGCCACCTCGTGCCTCGACGTAGCGGATGACGTCCTCGATCTTGCGCTCGCGCAGGCGACGTTCGCCCAGGTCCCAAAGCTCGATGTCGACCAGATAGGATGTCTGCGCGACGAAATCATCGACATCAGCGAATCCTTCCTCGCGCAAGCGCGGACCGATCCGGTCGCGAGGCTCGACCGATCCAATGCTTTCGATCCCAGAGATGAAGTTGATGTAAGGGGCGTGCTTCTGCCCTGGGGGCGGGCCGCCCTGATAGGCATCGAGCCGCGCGCGGAAATCTCGCATGTCTTCACTCGATGCGAACAGCACGAGCGTGCGGTCCGCGTCGCTCGACAGCACCGTGAGCCCGAGCCGCTCCCACTCCTCCTCGAGCAGGGCGCCGGTCATCTGCACGCGCAAGATCAGGGAGGGGTCGACGAATTCCGGCTTGCGGCGCCGCCTTTGCTCCTGCGTCGCGGCGTCGAGCTCGTCGCGCAGCTTGGTGGTGTGCTGGTCGCGATCGCGCGCCGGCGGCGGACCGCCGCCGCCGTGCTTGCGGCGCTCGAATTGCTCGGGGAGCCGGACGAGCTCGAGGTGATCGTATCGGGCCACTGTGCGCCTAGCTCGGCGACGCGAGGCGAGACTGTCCTGCTCGGCGCCGCGCCTCGTCTTCCAAGGCGCGATTGAAGTCGCGTGCCTGCACCTGCTTGCGACGCTCGATGATCATCGTTTTGACCGCCTGGGTGCAGACGCGCTCGATCTCGGCATAGGAATAGCCCTCCAGCGCTGCCGCATGCTGCAGCGGATCGAAGGCGGTGGCGATGTTCTTGAACTTGAGCCGCAGGAACCGGGCGATCATTGCGCGATCCGGCTTGTCGAACCAGACGACCTCGTCGAAGCGCCGCCAGACCGCCGGATCGAGCGATTGATCGAGGTTGGTGGCGGCAATCAGAAAGCCCTTCGGCTGGATGTGGTCGATGAACAGCAGCAGGCTGTTGACGACCCGGCGCAGCTCGTTGTGCTCACTCGAGTCGTCGCGCGAGCGCGCCAGCGCGTCGAACTCATCAAAGAACAACACGCAAGGCTGTTTGCGGGCGAACTCGAAAATCTTGCGGACATTGCCCGCGGTCTCGCCGAGGTAGGACGAGATCAGCCGATCGAGTTTGACGAGGAACAGCGGCAGTCCGAGCTCGGCTGCAAAAATCTCCGCGCACAGCGTCTTGCCGCATCCCGGCGGGCCACAGAACAGGAGCTTGGAGCGAACTTTGAGTCCGTGCCGCCGGATCTCCTCGGCGCGGCGAAACTCTTTGACGAGGCTGAGCAGCACCCGCACGTTCGTCGCTCCGAGCACGATGTCATTGCGCGTGTGCCGCGGTTCGATCCGCTCGATGAAGTCGGCGGCCGCTTCTGGGAACGGAAGCAGGGGCGCGAGCGCCTTCGGACCGCTCGGGCGGCTCGGGCCGGCCTCGAGGGTCTTACGCAGGCTGCGCGCCAGCACGCGGTTGTTCTTCTTTTCCTCTTCGCCGATGATTTGCTCCGCCACGGCGCGGAACTCATCGTCCCGACCGTAACTGGCCAGCAATTTTTTCATCAACTCCCCGCGGGCCATGGCTGTGCTTTACTTTCTCCTGCTGCGCGAATCATAACCGCAAATGCAGCGTTTCACGATGGGGTTACTACCCGATTTAAACAACGCAGATGGCCGTCACAGGCCATCGACTAAAGAATTCCCCACGCGCGGTACCGTCCCCTCCCGGTCGCCTCGCGCAGTCCGAGTTCTGCGACTAGTTCCTGGGCGGCGCGCGGCGTGATCTTCAGCTCCTGCGCGATCATGCCGGCGGAGGCGATTGGCCGGGTCAGCACATAGTCAATCAGCGCCGGCAGCCGGGAAGTGGAGCGGCGGCCGGCGAGCTTGCGGGCCAGCAGCGTGCGCGCGGTCAGCCAGCGATCGTGATCCTTGAGCCCGGCTTCGGCCGCCGCCGCGATCGCCTCCAACTGGACGGCGACGCGCCTCGCGCTGTCGCGCGGCCGACGCCGCTCGCGCGGAATCGCTTTGAGCCCGTCATACAGACAAGGCAGATGCCAACGCGTTTTGCCGCGCTGGCGCAACAGCGCGGCGGCGAACAGCCTTCCGAGCCAGGGCGTGTGCTGCAGCGGCTCGATCGCGGCCCAGGCGTCGGCGGCGATCGCCGCCGCCAGAACCGGAGGAAGGCTGCGCGTCTGACCGACGACGGCGCGCCAGTCATCGAGCCGTTCGTCCTCGTCCCAATCCAGGTCGTAGACCAGCGGGTCGCGCTTGGGCGGTCGCTTCGCCTGGCTGGCGGTTTCGCCGGCAAGGGTCTTGTCGGTTTTGGCGATCGCGGTGTCGAGCGCTGCATAAGCGTCAGCCAACCGTTCGTCGGGTGCTGCCACGTCGAGCGATACATCCAGTTCAGCCTCACCATCGGCATCGTCTGAATCGGCGTCCACTCCACTTTCCCCCTTCCGGCTGCCATCTTCTTCCCGGTCGCCGCGCCCTCCCCGGCCCCGCAGTCCGGCGAGCCCGGCGGCCGACAGCGCCCAGTCGGGCTTGGCGTCGGCGATGCGGCGGCGGGCGCGCAGCACGGCGTGGGCGCGGGTGAGCTCGTGGGTCGGCACGCGGACATCCATGCCGGCGTCGTGGAGCACGAGATCGTCGAGGTGAACGAGCTCGCCTTCCAGCCACAACGTGGCGCAGGCATCGGTGAAGTGAGTCCGCGCGATCCAGCCGTCGCGGATCGGGCTTTTGGCGAGGCGCTCGTCGAGCCGGGCAACGGCATCTTCGGCGGCGGCCAGCGGCCCGGCGATCTGGGTCCAGGGGAGCGGATCGGGGATTTTATAGCTGTACGGCAAGCTCTTGATAACCTTAATGGGAATCGCTGAAACGGAAGCTATCACGCCATTAGCTTCCGTCATAGCGACATCGTAATCCGCACCCTTCTCACTATCGATAACTACCCCTTATCGATAGTGTTGGACGTCGAAACGCAAATCAGCGATTCTGGCGGCCCGCAGCCACGAAAATCACGTCCGCCGGGCCTGAGATCGACGCGAGGACGCCCCCTGCCAGCCCCCTCCCCTCCTCCGGACGCATTCGCCTCGCGGCTTAGACGTCGTGGCTCCCGACGGCATCCGCGTCGGCCGAGCTCAACCGTCATCGTAGAGGCTGTCGCGAAAGGCCTTGTCGGCCGGCCGCGCATCGGTCCTGTCGCCTCGCGCGCGGAGTTCTCGCGCGGACCGCACGCCCTCCTCGACCAGGGAGGCCGGCTCTGGCTCAAGCTCGGCATCGAGGTGCTCAAAGCCGGGCGTCATCTCGCTGGCCTCGATCGCGGCAATGTCCTCCTCGGTCAGATCGACGGTCCGAACGGCCCGACGATCGCGCCCGGCGGCCTGGTGCTGGTCGGCCGCCGGCGGCGGCGTGGTGGTTTGGCCGGGGTGACTGCTCATGGCGACTTCCTCTGTTCGCCCCCGATCCTAGCGCAAGGGCGTTTTCCCCGCACGGCGCCCGTTGAAAGTCGCCGCGATCTTTGTTATAGTCACGATAGTCATTATGGTCACCGGAGCAAGTCGTGACAACCCCCCGAAAGACCCCCGCACCTGAATCAGCTCATTGGACGGTCGCTGGCGCCAAGGCGCGCCTCTCCGAAGTGATCGAGCGCGCCCAGAGCGACCCGCAGATCATCACCCGCCACGGCAAGCCGAGCGTCGTCATCGTCTCGGCCGAGGAATGGGCGCGCAAAACCGTCCGCAAGGGCACGCTGGCCGAGTTCCTGATGGCCTCGCCGCTGCGCGACGCCGATCTCGACCTCGACCGGGTCCGCGACCAGCCGCGCGACCTCGATCTATGAATGTCCTGCTCGACACCAACGTGCTCTCGGAGGTTCGCCGGCCGGCGCCGGACTCCAAGGTGCTCGCATGGCTCGATACGATCGACGAGGACCGGGCCTTCATCAGCGTGGCGTCGATCGCCGAGCTCCGGCGCGGCATCGCCCTGATGGACGATGGCCGCCGCCGGGACGCGCTGACCGCCTGGCTCGCGGAGGATCTGCCGGCGCGCTTCGCCGGGCGGATCCTGCCGATTGATCCGGGGATCGCCGAACGCTGGGGCGATCTGATGGCGCAGGCCCGCCGCAGCGGCTTTGCGCTTTCGGTGATGGACGGGTTTTTTGCCGCCACCGCTCTTGACCGCGAGTTGGTGCTGGCGACCCGCAACACCAAGGATTTTGCGCCGCTGGGCTTGCCATTGCTGAACCCCTGGATCGATGAAGGAGCGCCGGCATGACCACCCCTGCCCGCCTCCCGGATGCCGCCTCGCTCGAAACCGTCCTGGCCGGGCTCAATCCGGCCTCGGCCGACGCCGACCTCTTCCCGGCGCTGGCTGCCGCCTTGCCGGGCTTTGCCTTCGGGTTCGCCCCCGTCGACGACGATTACTGGCGCGACACAAGGTCGGTCCTCCAGCCGGACGGCACGCGGCTCGGCGAATTACGGCCGTGGATGACGGCCGAAATTGCCAAGGACGGCGGCGACATCAAGGCGGTCTGGTCGCGCCTGAAAGAGACCGATCTGCAGATCACGGAGTGGCGCGGCTCCGGCGCCTTTGTGTCGGCACCGACCGGGCCGGGCGCGGCCGACTATCTTCAGATAGCGCTCGGCCGCGAGATCGAATGGCGCGCCGGCCCGATCGTCAACCCGGACTATCGACCCTGGGGAGAATCGGAACTGCTCGATCCGAGCTGGCCTCGGACCGATCAGCTTCCGGACTCCGATCGCCTGTCCGGCCCGGTCTACCGGCTCCTCGGCCGCGCCGGCGGCGCGGTGATACACGTCCGCAGTTTCCTCGATCGCTGCGGCCGCGTTGAACGGGAGAAGCGGGAGGCCAAGCGGCCCGAATTGGAGCGGCGTGTCATTCGCGAAAGCGGGCCGAGCGGAACGCGCGAGACGCCGTTCTTGGAGGCGGTTCCGGACTATTTTGGCTTTGTCCCAAGAGAGCTGCGGTTCTTTCAGGACTGGGAGGAATCGAGCGCCAGGCCGCAGCGCGTCTTCGCCCATTGGGCGCTCGACGCCCGCGACTATACGCACAAGGACGAGCGCGATGTCGGCTTCATCCCGCGGCCATTGAAGCCACCAAAGGAACGGCTGCTCATGACGCCCAAAGCTTCGGTTCACCTTCTGATGGACCGGATCGAGGCCGTGGACCGCGCGATCGGCCTGCCCTTCGGCTGGTTCTTCCTGATGACCCACGGCCACTGGGTTGACCCCGATGTCGGACGCGCCATCGCTGAGGGCCTGAAGGCCCAGCGCGTCCGCCTGCCCGACCCTGACGCCCGCGTGCTATTGCGCTGGGCAGATCGAAGCTACGGCTTCTGACGGAGCGCCGCCGATGGACGACATCACTTCCCGCGTGCTGGTCTCCGACCCCGAAGCCCGGCGCGCCCTGCAGCTCGACGCGCTCTCGGCAATCTTGCCGATGGAGCGGCGCGATCGGCTCGCCGAGCTCCTGACCGACGACGACGTCGCGACCCTGAAACATCTCGCGCGCGAGGGCATGGGCGAAAATACCCTGCGGGCGCTCGCCTCCGATTTGGCTTACCTCGAGGGCTGGGCGAGGGCCGCGACCGGAGCACCGCTGCCGTGGCCGGCGCCGGAAAGCCTGGCCCTGAAGTACGTGGCGCATCACCTCTGGGATCCTTCCGCGCGCGAAACCGACCCGCAACACGGCATGCCGGCCGAGGTCGCGGCAGAGCTGCGAGCGGCGTTGCTACTTCGCACTGAGGGACCGCACGCGCCATCGACGGTCAAGCGCCGGCTGGCGAACTGGGGGACGCTGCATCGCTGGAAAGGGCAGGAGGGTCCGTTCCACGCCCCCAGTCTTCGCGCGGCCTTACGGCTCGCGGTCCGGGCCAGCGTCCGGCCGCGCCAGCGCAAGAGCAAGCGGGCGGTGACCCGCGACGTGCTCGACCGGCTGCTCGCGACATGTTGCTCCGACCGGCTCGTCGACACCCGCGATCTGGCGATCCTGCTCCTCGCGTTCGCCTCGGGCGGACGCCGACGGAGCGAGGTGGCGCGACTCCGGGTCGAGCAGATCACCGACGAGCCCGCGGTGCCGCTCGACCCCAAGGATCCGCATTCCCCAACTTTGCCGTGCGTGGCGATCCAGCTCGGCCGGACCAAAACCGGGGTCGCGGACGAGGCGGGCAGGGTGTTTTTGGTCGGTCCGCCGGTCGAAGCATTGCGCGAATGGCTCGAGCGTGCCGATATCGGCAAGGGGCCGATCTTCCGCGCTATCGACCGTTGGGAGGCCTTGGAGGAGCGGGCGTTGACACCGCAATCGGTCAACCTGATCGTCAAGCGACGCTGCGCGATGGCCGGCTTGGAGCCGAGGGAGTTTTCAGCGCATGGGTTGAGGTCAGGGTATCTGACCGAGGCAGCTCGCCAGGGTGTGGCGCTGCCTGAGGCGATGCAGCAGTCCCAGCACAGGTCGGTGCAACAGGCCGCCAGCTATTACAATGAGGCAGAGCGATCATTAGGACGGGCGGCGCGCTTGATTCTCTGATGCACCATGGGGCCGGCCCAGCGACGGGCCTTGCGCACACGGGGCAGTTCTCAGCTGAGAACTGCAGCGGCGAGTCGAAAAGTTCTCAGCTGAGAACACTACCGCTGGGTCAAGTGGTTAATTTCCGTTAACCCTTATTTGCTTGACCGACTCGGAGAAGTCGCCGAATTTACGCTCAACGTGGAAAATTTGGATACCGAGCGTATATGACGGCTCTAGCAGCAAATGATGCCAGCCACCGAACCGGCAAGAAAGTCCGCTCTTTAACGCGGCTTGTGGAGTCGGACGCCGATCTTCTTAGCGCCCAGCTCAAGGAGTTGCGGCTACGCGCGTTTCCACCGTCGTCTCTGAAAGAGCTCCGCAAATTCACCTCCGGCGAAGCAGCAAAGCTGATCGGCGTTACCGACGCCTATATTCGCCATCTCTCACTTGCCGGCGACGCCCCTGAGGCAGAGAAGACGGCCCGTGGGCGCCGCCTGTTTTCCTTGGAGCAAGTGCACGAAATCCGACGCACACTTGCGAAGACTAAACAGAGCTACGCCCCGAACCGTCGCGAGGGTGAGCATCTCCAGGTCATCGCTGTCACGAACTTCAAGGGCGGCTCCGGCAAAACCACGACCGCCGCCCACGTGGCGCAACACTTCGCGATGAGGGGTTATCGCACTCTAGCGATTGATCTCGATCCTCAAGCATCGCTCTCTGCCCTGTTCGGCCTCCAGCCAGAATTTGATCTCCAAGAAAACGAAACGCTGTATGGCGCAATCCGATACGATGATGCTCGCCGACCGTTGTCCGAGATCATCCGGAAAACCTATTTCTCGGGCCTCGATATCGTTCCGGGCAATCTGGAGCTCCAGGAGTTCGAGCACGATACGCCAAAGGTCCTGGCCGAACGCAACCGCGGCTCCGAGCGGATGTTTTTCTCGCGCATCGCAAGTGCGCTCGCGTCAGTCGAAGACAACTATGACGTCGTCATTCTCGACTGCCCCCCATCTCTCGGTTTTCTCACGCTCTCCGCGCTATGTGCCGCTCGCAGTGTTTTGGTGACGATCCATCCTCAGATGCTCGACGTCGCATCGATGTCCCAGTTCTTACACATGACCGCGAGTCTTCTCGATGTGGTCGAGCAAGCCGGCGGCGACGCCGATTACGATTTCTTTCGTTACGTGATTACGCGTTTTGAGCCCACCGATGGTCCCCAAGGCCAAATCGTTGGGCTCATGCGCAGTCTGTTCGGCGAACGTGTTCTTACGACCGCAATTTTGAAGTCGACGGCTATCTCCGACGCAGGGTTGACTAAACAAACGCTGTACGAAGTCGGCCGCGAGAATTTCGTTCGAAGCACCTACGACCGCGCTCTTGAATCCCTCGATGGCGCGCATGCCGAGATCGAAAATCTTGTTAAAGAGGCATGGGGGAGGGCGGTGTGAACAAGCGACGTGATGCGCTCAAAGCCATGATGGCCCCAATCACCGCGCAGCCATCATCCGATGACCGGCAAACTCGCACGCCGGTCAAATCGGGATCGCTCAAGGCTATGGGACTCTCTCTGCAGAGCCTATCGCAGGATGCCGACGAAGCGAGAGCGCTACGTGAGCAGCTCGCTGGTGGAGATCACGTGGTGGAGCTCGATCCCGCGCTGATCGATCCATCCTTTATTCGCGACCGGTTGGACGATGCGAAGGCTGCGGAGTTTGAGGCCTTCCAGGCGAGCATTGCTGAGCATGGGCAACAAGTCCCGATCCTGGTGAGGCCGAGCCCTCAAACGGAAGGGCGATATCAAGTTGCGTATGGGCATCGGCGATTAGAAGCGCTGCAGCGCCTTGGCCGACCAGTTAAGGCCATTGTCAAACACCTGAGCGACGAGCAACTCGTGGTGGCCCAGGGCCGAGAGAACCTCGAAAGGCGCGATCTCTCTTTCATCGAGCGCGCGCTTTTCGCAGCGCGGCTTGAGGATCACGGGTTCGCTCGGTCAGCGTTGACGGCCGCCTTGGCAGTCCACAAGGGTAATCTGTCGACCATGATCACAGTCGCGCGCAGCGTTCCCGAAGAGCTCATTGTCGCCATCGGTCCGGCCCCAAAGGTTGGCCGGCCACGGTGGGAACAGTTGGCAGAACTTCTCCCAAAGACCGGCGACAGATGGCGTCAAGCGATCGTGTCACCTGGCTTCGATGCACTGGAGAGCGACACGCGGTTCGCCCGGGCTCTCAAGGCACTGTCACCTCGTCAGGCCAAAAAGTCCAAGCAGGTCATCAAGTCAGATACTGGCGTCCCCCTCGCGCAGATCGTGCAGGGAAAAGATCGCCTTCAGTTCACGATCGAAGAGAAATCAGCGCCCGCTTTCGGATCTTACCTGATTGAACAACTACCCGAAATCTACGCGGCGTTTCGACGCCGCGCCGATGCGTAAGCCGCGTTCCCGCAATACGAAGAAGGATTCATAGCG
>JAESGJ010000488.1_pt1 | contig 19119 bp, 17 predicted proteins | sample 9266241 | NCBI WGS metagenome assembly JAESGJ01 (sample SAMN14514841, study PRJNA621669) | algae metagenome | isolation source: Brasilonema octagenarum HA4186-MV1 and co-occurring heterotrophs from wet... | place: USA: Manoa Valley, Hawaii | collected 2009-07-20 | reverse complement strand
AACCTGAAGTGCCTGTGCCGTTTTCACCACCTGCTGAAAACCTTTTGGGGCGGCCCCAACGGCTGGCGCGATGTTCAACACCCCGACGGGACGGTGGAGTGGATCGACCCCGATGGCCGCACCCACACCACGACACCCGGCAGTCGACTGCTGTTTCCGGAACTGTGTCAGCCGACCGCGCCCGTCGAGGTGACCGGGACTCCGCCGCCCGCGCACACCAATGGATTGAGGATGCCCAGACGCCGCCGCACCCGCGCGCAGGACCGCGCCCGCCGCATCCAGGACGAACGCGACCTCAACGCAACCCTCATCGAAGGGGAGCGGGACGCGCCATTGGCCTAGTCGACGTCCTCCGGCGGTGGATCGGGGACGCTCGCATTCGAGATGAATCGCGCCGGGGTGAGTCCGGACTGCTTGAGCTCGGCGCGGCGGGCCTGGACGTCGGTCGCGGCACCGACCATGTTGGTCAGGATGTGGCTGACCTGAAGGTGCACGCGCATGCCCATCAGCTCATAGGCGCGTTTCACGTTGCTCTTGACGGCCATCAAGGTGGTGAGCGGGATCTGGGCGATCTTGCGTGCCATCTCCTCGACGGTGGCCTCGAGATCGTCGCGGGGCACCACCGTGTTCAGCAGGCCCCACTCGAGCGCCTCCTGCGCGGAAAGCGTTGGCGCCAAGAGCAACCAGTCCATGGTGCGGTGCCAGTTCATCAGCAGCCAGGGCTCGATCATGGTGTGACCGCCGGGTTCGCCGAGGCTCTGCGCGAGTGGCATCTGAAAGTACGCATCCTCGGAGGCGACGCAGAAGTCGGTCAGGAGCCCGAGGTAGATCCCACCGCCCATGCAGTACCCGTGGATCTGCGAGATGGTCGGCTTGGGGAACTCCCACAGGTACAGCGTCGGCCACAGGAACAGGTCTGCGGTGCCCTTGTAGAGATCCTCGAAGGTGTCGCCGAAGTCGGGGTAGGGATTCTCGTCGGGACCCCACCGGGCGACGTGCCCGCCACAGAAGCCCTTGCCGTTGGCCTTGAGGATGACGACCTTGATCTCCTTGTCGCGGTCGGCCTCCCGCAAGCACGCATCGACCTCCTGCACCAGGCTCGCGTCCTTGGTGTTCGCCTTTTCAGGGCGATTGAGGATGATCCGCGCAATGGGTGGCTCGCGCTCGTAGATCACCGATTCGAGTGTGGTCATCGCGATCTCCTAGAGGATGGCGCCGCTGTCCTTGGCCGCCGCGAGGTCGTCCCAGTCGAGGTCGAGTTCGAGCAGGATCTCCTCGGTGTGCTCGCCGTACTCGGGGGCGCGGGCGGGTTCGGGCGGCGTCTCGTCGAATTGCACGGGCGCCGCGACGACCTGATACTCGTTGCCGTCACCGTCCACGTTGGTGACGACGTAGCCATTGGGCCTGACCTGCGGGTCGTTCAGCGTCTCCCGTGGCGTGGCCAGCGCGGCCCACACGCCGGGTTCGTCGTCGAGCACCTTGCGCCAGTGCTCGAGATCCTGGGCGGCGATGGCGGCGGCGACGAGCGCGGTGGCCTCGTCGGCGTTGGCGATCAGATTGCTCGACGGCACGAAGCGCGGGTCCTCGGCGAGATCCGGCAGCCCGATCCGCGCACAGAACCCCGCCCAGTAGCGGTCGGGTTGCAGGAAGACCAGTTGGATGAAGCGGCCGTCGCGAGTCTTGTAACGATTGACGAGCGGGTTGATCGCGAGACCCGGAGGGGCGCCGGGGATTCCGTCGATGTCGAAGAGGTCGGCGACGGCGATCGACGGCGCGATGGACCACATTGCCTGGGCCAGCAGCGAGGAGTCGACGATCGACGGCTCGCCGGTGCGCTCCCGGTGGAACAGCGCGGCGCACAGACCGCCTGCGAGGGTGATCCCGCCCTGAAGATCGCCGAAACCCGGTCCCTGGACGGCCGGATGCTCGGTGCCGAAGGGCGTCATCGTGTACGACACTCCGCCGCGGGACAGGTAGGTCGCCGCGTCGAAGCCGCCTTTGTCGTGATCGGGCCCGCGGACCCCGGTGCCGGTTCCGCGAGCGATGATGATGTTGGGGTTGAAGCCCCTGATGTCCTCGACCGTCAACCGGGCTCGCTCGAGTGCCCCTGGCAGCCAGTTGGTGAGGAACACGTCGGCCGACGCAAGCAGGCGACCGAAGTACTCGCGGCCGGTCTCGGACTTGACGTCGATCGCGATGCTGCGCTTGCCGCGGTTGCCGATCTCGAGGATGAAGTCGACGTGCGCCCTCGCCGCCTCCTTGGTGAACCCGCCGATCACCAGTGCGCGACCAGGGTCGCCGCCGCGAACGTCCTCCACCTTGATGACGTCGGCGCCCCAGTCGGCCAGTGCGGCGCCCGCCGCGGGCACGTAGGTCCACGACGCCAGTTCGACGACCCGCACCCCGCTGAGCATCCGAGACATGTCAGTTCCCTTCTCCGAGTTCGTCCGTCAGGCTTCTGCCGACTGCCTCGAGGTACCGGTCGGAACCACCGAGCGAAGCGCTCCAGCCGAGCAGCCTCTTGAGGTAGAGGTGCGCGTCGTGCTCCCACGTGAAGCCGATGCCGCCGAAGACCTGGATGGCGGCATCGCCGACGGTGGCCAACCGAGCCGCGAACGCCTTGGCGCGCAGCGCAGCACGATGCCGCTCCGCTGCGGCCGCCGAGTCCGCCGCCCACAGCCCGTGGATCACGCCGCTGCGGGCGAACTCGACGGTTTCGTACATGTCGACGCACAAGTGCTGCACGGCCTGGAAGCTCCCGATGGGCGCGTCGAACTGCCTGCGTACCTTGGCGTACTCGACGGCGAGGTTCAGCACCGCGGTCGCGGCGCCGAGCGCGTCCGCGGCCGACGCGATCAGCACGTCGTCGAGAAGCGCGCTCAGCGCCTCCGCGGTCACCGGGCCCAGCCGCCGGGCGCCCGCGTCGGCCAGTCCGACGTCGGCCAGCTTGCGCGTCGGGTCCACGTGCGAACGCGGAGTCGCGGTGACACCGGACGCCGAGCCCTCGACGGCGTACAGCGCACTGGTGCCCGCGCCATCGGCGAACACCAGCAGGACGTCGGCCGCCGCGGCGTCGGGAACGGCGGTCAACTCGCCGCGGAGGGTGGCGCCCGCGCCCGTGTCCTCGGCGCGTGGACGCGGCCCGACCAACGGGGCGACGGTGGCCACGACGGTGCCGTCGGCGATGCCGGACCACAGGGCATCGTCGGCGACTCCTGCGCGGGTCAGGGCGCGCGGCACGGCGACGGCAGTCGAGAGCCAGGGCCCCGGGTACAGCGCTGCACCGAGTTCCTCGGCGACGACGCCTGCCTCGACCATGCTCATCCCGGAGCCGCCGAACTGCTCGGGGATCAGCACGCCGGTGGCGCCCAGCGCGGCGAGCCCGTGCCACACCTCGTCGGTGGTGCCGATCGGGTCGTCGAGCAACGGGCGTACGTGAGTGGCGATGGAGGCCTTCTCGGCGAGGAAGCGCCGCACCGTGTCCCGCAGCGCGCGCTGTTCTTCGGTGAGTTCGAGGTTCACGACTTCACCGCCTCGGCAGTCCGAGGACGCGCACCGCCGTGATGCCCTTGCTGATCTGAGTCGTGCCGCCCGCGATGGTGAGCGAGCGCGAGGACAGCCGTTGCTCGGTCCACCGCCCGCCCGACTGCTGCGGACCGAGTACGTCGAAGGCGAGTTCGGCCATCGCCTGCCCGATCTCGGCCCAGGCGCTCTTGGCCAGGGCCGCCGAGCCCAGCGCGTCACCGCCGTGCAGCGCAGCCGATATCGAACGCTTGCAGAGCAATTCGAGGTAGTCGACCTGCACGGCGAGCTCACCGAGCCTACGCAGCGTCGCACCGTCGTCGAGCACCCGACGGCCGTCGACGCAGTGGTCGGCCAGGTCGGCCACGAGGTCCTTCAGCTGCAGCTGCATCCCCGCGTAGAGCCGCGCCGCGCCTGCCCGTTCGTGGCTCAACGTGGTGGTGGCGACCTGCCAGCCGCCGTGCAACGGGCCGAGCAGCGCGGTGGCGGGAACCCGCACGTCGTGGAAGAACACCTCCGCGAAGTCGGCGTTGCCGTTGAGGTTGACCAGGGGGCGGACGTCGATGCCCGGCAGCCGCATGTCGACGATCAGGCAGGAGATGCCCGCATGCTTGCGGGCGTCCGGATCGGTCCTGACGTAGAGCTGACACCAGTCCGCCCGGTCGCCGAGCGAGGTCCAGATCTTCTGGCCGTTCACCACGAAGTCCTCGCCGTCCGAATCGGTGGCGCGCACGGCGCGCGTGCGCAGCGACGCCAGGTCGGAGCCGGCCTCGGGTTCGGACATGCCCTGGCACCAGATGTCGTCGGCGCGCACCATCCTGGGCAGCAATTCGCGCTTCTGGGCATCGGTGCCGAAAGCCATGATGGCCGGTCCGATGTTGTTGAGGCCGATCACGTTCAGCGGGATCGGCGCCCGCGCGGCCGTGGTCTCCTCGGCGTACGCGAGCTGTTCGAGCACGGTCGCCCCCCGGCCGCCGAACTCCCGCGGCCAGGATACGGCGCCCCAACCCGCGTCGGCCATCGTGGCGTCCCACGCACGGAGGAGGTCGAACGCCGAGTCGTCCTTGCCGCGGGCGCGGCCGGCCCTGACGATCTCGTCGGTCAGATTGTCACTCAGCCACGAACGCAGCTCCTTGCGGAACTGTTCCACCTCCGCCGGATACGAGAAGTCCACGATGTCCTGTCGGGTTAGGTCGGATTGGTATCTTTATAATTTTAGGCAGTATAGCTACTCTGGGGTCTACTGTTCGTGACAATGAACCCTGGGGCTCGGTCCGGGGCGGCGCGAGAGCCCGCCGACGGTTGAAGAGCTTGCGGGACAACCACATCGGATGCGTTGACGATCTGACGGAGGGTGAGCGATGGGCAGGGTAGCCGGCAAGGTCGCGCTGGTGAGCGGGGCGGCACGAGGTCAGGGGCGGTCACACGCGCAGATGCTGGCCGCCGAGGGCGCCGACATCATCGCGGTGGACATCTGCGCGGACATCGAGACCAACGAGTATCCGCTGTCGCGCCCCGAGGACCTCGAGGAGACGGCCAGGCTCGTCGAGAAGGAGGGGCAGCGCGCGTTCATCGAGATCGCCGACGTCCGTGACAGGGTGGGGCTGGCCGCCGCGATCGACCGGGCAGTCGCAGAGTTCGGCCACCTCGACGTGGTGGTGGCCAACGCGGGCATCGCGCCCCTCACGGCGGGTTCCGGCATCCAGGCGTTCGTCGACGCGGTCGACGTGGACCTCATCGGTGTCCTCAACTTGGTGCACGCGAGCATCAAGCACCTGAAGTCCGGCGCGTCGATCGTCATCACCGGGTCGATGGCCGCGGCGCTGTCGGCGTCGAACAGCGGCGGGATCGACGCGGGCTGCGGAGGGGCGGGATACGGCTTCGCCAAGCAGATCGTCGCGCACTACGTCAACGACCTGGCCCTGCAACTGGCGCCCCAGAGCATCCGGGTCAACGGGGTACACCCCACCAACGTCAACACCGACATGCTGCACAGCAGGCCGATGTACAAGGCCTTCAGGCCGGATCTCGAGAACCCGACGCGCGAGGACGCCGAGTTGACGTTCCCGTTCCTGCAGGCGATGCCGATCCCGTACGTCGAGCCGGAGGACATCAGCGAGCTGGTGGTCTTCCTGGCCTCCGATGGCGCCCGCTACGTGACCGGCCAGCAGATCGCGGTCGACGCCGGATGTGGGGTCAAGGCCAGGGCGTGGAGGGGCTTGTGAAGGGGATCATCTACCTGGAGACGACGCCGGTCTCGCCGGACCGGGAGGCGGAGTACCACGCCTGGTACAACGACACGCATCTCGAGGAGATCTGCGCGGTCGAGGGCATCACGGGCGCCCGCAGGTTCGCGCCGACCGACGGCAACGGGCCGTTCATCGCGATCTACGAACTCGACTGCGACGACCTCGACGCGGTCGTCGACCGGCTGAGGGAGCTCGGCGCGAGCGGCACGATGTCGTCGCTGCAGTACCTGAACATGCAGACGCCTCCCATACCGAAGGTGTACCGGCAGATCGGCTCGTACGAAAGATGATCTCGAGCAGCGACTCTCGCGATGCCGCAGTGCAGAAACGGCTCTATGCGCTGATGGTGTTGATGAAGGCCGCCGATGACCGACTGAGCAAGGGCATCGGCACCGGTGAGTTCCAGTGCGTCTACTGGCCGTCCCGTGGACAGGAGGCGATCGCCGCGGCGATGGGCGTCACGCTGCGGGCCGACGACCAACTGGTGACGACGTACCGCGGGTTACACGACCTGATCGGCAAGGGCGTGCCGATCGAGGAGATCTACGGCGAGATGATGGGCCGGAGCATCGGCGCGGGCCGTGGCAAGGGCGGCACCATGCACATCGCCAAACCCGAAGTGGGCGTGATGCTCTCGACGGGCATCGTCGGGGCGGGTCCACCCGTGGCGGTCGGCCTGGCCATGTCCGCCAAGCGCAAGGGGCTCGATCGCGTCACCGCGGTCAGCTTCGGCGATGGCGCGACCGCCACCGGCTCGTTCCACGAGGCGGCCAACATGGCTGCGCTGTGGGATCTTCCGGTGGTCTTCGTCTGTCAGAACAATCTCTTCGCGGAGATGACGCCGACCTCCGACACGATGAAGCTGGAGCACGTCGCCGACCGGGCGGCGGGCTACGGCATGCCGGGGGTGCGCGTCGACGGCAACGATCCGCTGGCCGTCACGGAGGCACTCGCCGAGGCGATCGGCAAGGCCCGCAACGGAGATGGGCCGACGTTCGTCGAGTGCGTGACGTTTCGCTTCCGCGGCCACTACTTCGGCGATCGGATGAAGTACATCCCCGCGGAGCAACTGGAGGCGGCGAAGGCGGCGGATCCCGTCCCGCGGTTCCGGCGACACCTCGTCGACACCGGAGTGTGCACGGATCAGGAACTCAGCGACCTCGAGGAAGGCGCCCTGATCTCGGTCGAGGACGCGTTGCGGTCGGTGTTGGCCGCCGCCGAGGCGAGCCTCGACGAACTCGAGCAAGACGTCTACGCCACCCCGATCGCGTATCCCGTCTGAGGAGGATGACGGCATGGACCAGGAGATGACGATGCGCGAGGCGCTGAACCTCGCGCTCGACCAGGCGCTGGCCTCCGACGAACGCGTTTTCCTGCTCGGCGAGGACATCGCCGACCCGGGTGCTTCGGGACCGACGGCGGGCCTGTCGACGAAGTACGGCCACGACAGGGTGCTCGACACCCCCATCTCCGAGGCCGCCATCGTCGGGGCCGCCATCGGGGCGGCGGTCGACGGGATGCTCCCCGTCGCCGAGATCATGATCATGGACTTCATCGGCATCGCGGCCGACCAGCTAATTAACAATGCCGCGAAGATGCGGTTCATGACGGCGGGCCGAACCACGGCACCCATCACCGTCCGCACCCAGGTCTACGGTGGACTGGCCACTGGTGCAACGCATTCCCAGTCGCTCGAGGCCTGGTTCATGCATATCCCCGGGATGAAGGTGATCGTTCCGTCCACCCCGCGCGACGGCAAGGGGCTGCTGACGTCGGCGATCTTCGACGAGGACCCGTGTCTCTTCGTCGAGACGATCCGACTGCAGGGTCAGAAGGGCATGGTTCCCACCGATCCGGGGTTCTCGATTCCGCTCGGCCTCGCCGACGTCAAACGGCCGGGCACCGACGTCAGCCTGATCGGCTATGGGCGCAGCGTGCACGATGCGATGAAGGCGGCCGACAAACTGGCCTCCGCGCATGGCGTCAGCGCCGAGGTCATCGACCTGCGCACACTCGTCCCGCTCGACGTCGAGACACTCGTCGAGTCCGTGGGGCGCACCCGCAGGGCCGTCGTCGCGCATCACGCCGTGCAATTCGCGGGACCGGGCGCCGAGATCGCCGCCATCCTGCAGGCGGAATTATTCGGGCGGCTCGAGGCACCCGTCGAGCGCGTGGGTGCGAGGTTCGTTCCCACCCCGGCTGCTGCCGCACTGGAGGCGGCCGCACTGCCGACGCCTGCGCGCATCGTCGAAGCGGCACTGCGGACGCTGACACCGTCGACGGCGAGTGTCAGTGGCTGACTTCGTCATTCGCATACCCCGGGTCTCGGTGGCGGTCGCGGAAGCCGAACTCGTCGAGCTGCTCGTCGCCGCTGGTGACCACGTCGAGGAAGGACAGCCGCTCTTCTCGATCGCCACCGAGAAGGTGGAGCAGGAGGTCGAGGCGGGCGCGTCGGGCACCGTGCGGTGGACCGGCGAGGTCGGAACCACGTACGACATCGGCGCCGAAATCGGCGTGATCACGCGGTAATCGGGCGTCTCAACGAGGAGGACAGGTGGATCTAGGACCGGAAACGCGCGAGCGCATCATCTACGAGAAGGCGGGGCCCATCGCCCGCGTCACGCTCAACTGGCCCGAGAAGGCCAATGCGCAGGACCAGAAACTCGCCGAGGAGGTCGACGCCGCGCTTCTCGACGCGGATCGGGACTACGACATCAAGGTCCTGATCCTCAAGGCGAACGGCAAGGGGTTCTGCTCTGGGCACGCCATCGGCGACAACGCACGTGACTATCCGGCGTTCGCGGAGGGGGCAGCGCGCACGGGAACTCCGTGGAAGGCGCAGACGGATCTCTTCGTCAAGCCGACGTTGAACCTCTGGGAGTTCTCCAAGCCGACGATCGCCCAGGTGCACGGGTACTGCCTCGGGGGCGGCACGCACTACGGGTTGACCACCGACATCGTGATTGCCTCCGACGACGCCTACTTCTCCTATCCGCCCCTTCAGGGTTTCGGCATGCCGTCCGGCGAATGCTCCATCGAGCCCTGGGTCTTCATGAATTGGCGGCGCGCGGCGTACTACCTCTACACCGCCGAGGTCGTCGATGCGAACAAGGCGCTCGAGTACGGATTGGTGAACGAGGTGGTGCCGCGGGCGGATCTCAACGATCGCGTCGAGGCCGTCGCGCGGCTCATCGCGCAGGCACCGCTGACCACCCTGATGGCAACCAAGGCGAACATCAAGCGGGCCTGGGAGTTGATGGGCATGCGGGTGCACTGGCAGAGCTCCAACGACCTGGTCGTGCTGGCCTCGATGAGCAAGGACGTGCAGGAGTTGATCGGGCAGGTGCTCAGCGGACAGATCAAGCCGGCGGAGATGGCGGCACGGCAGGCCGCGGCCGCCGCTGCCATCGACGGCGCCGCCGCGACCGACGGCGCCGCCGGGTAGTCGACCGTGCGTACTGCCGATCCCGGTGCGCCTGCGCTGATCCTCGGCGACGGGGTGGTGTCCTACGGCGCGCTGTGGCAGCGGAGCCTGCGGGTGGCAGCCCTGCTTCACGACGCCGGACTGAGCCGCGGTGACGGCGTCGCGCTGGTGTTGCCGAACCGTCGGGAGTTCCTCGAGATCACCTGGGGCTGTCAGCTTTCCGGCCTGTACTACAGCGCGGTGAACACCCATTTCACGCCCGACGAGGTCGGCTACGTCGTCACCGACTCCGAATCCCGTGCCGTCTTCGTCGACTCGTCGATGACGGACCTGTCGGAGCATCTCGTCGCGACGTGCGACCGCGTCGACGTCCGCATCGCCGTCGGCGGTGCACTCCCGGGGTGGCGGTCCTACGACGAGGCGTTGGCGCGGGCGGGTGACGCCCCGGCCCGGTCGGACGGCTCGGAGATGCTCTACTCGTCGGGGACCACCGGGCGACCCAAGGCGGTGCGCCGCCCACTGCCGACCGACGGTACCGGGTCCTGGGCGCAGAAGGTGTTGGAGCAGGCGCTGTCCCGGCGCTACGGCATGACGTCGACGAGTGTCTACCTATCGCCCGCGCCGCTCTACCACGCCGCAGGGGTCAACTACACGATGGCCGTCCAGCGGATCGGAGCGGCGTCGGTCCTGATGTCCAGGTTCGACGCGGAGGAGGTGTTGCGCCTCATCCAGGAACACCGCGTCACGCACGCCCAATTCGTGCCGACGATGTTCGTCAGGATGCTGAAACTTCCCGCCCACGTCCGTGATTCGTACGACGTGTCGAGTCTCGAATGCGTCATCCACGCGGCCGCTCCCTGTCCCGTGGACGTCAAGCACCGGATGATGGCGTGGTTCGGTCCGATCATCCACGAATACTATGGCGGCACTGAGGGATTCGCGGGCACGACGATCGGCCCCGATGAATGGCTCGAACACCCCGGCTCGGTCGGCAGGCCGTTCAGTCCCGTGCACGTGCTCGGCGAGGACGGGGTCGAACTCCCGGTGGGGGAGTCCGGAGAGCTGTACTTCGAGGGCGGCCCCGACTTCGAGTACTTCAAGGATCCGGAGAAGACGGCCTCGGTGTCCAATCGGCACGGGTGGCGGTCGCTCGGCGACATGGGCCGACTCGACGGCGACGGCTACCTGTACCTCACCGACCGCTCGACGTTCATGATCGTCTCCGGCGGCGTGAACATCTACCCGCAGGAGGCCGAGAACCTTCTGGTGATGCATCCCAAGGTCGTCGACGCGGCGGTGTTCGGGGTGCCGAACGCAGAGTTCGGCGAAGAGGTCAAGGCCGTCGTGCAGACGGCCGAGGGAATCGCGGACGGACCCGAGCTGGCCGCCGAGCTGATCGGGTACTGCCGAACCCACCTCGCGGGGTACAAGTGCCCGCGCACAGTCGAATTCGACGCCGAGCTGCCCCGCGATCCGAACGGCAAGCTCTACAAGCGGCGCATCCGCGACCGCTACTGGCAGGGCCGGGAGTCACGCATCCTGTAGTGGGCGAAACGTCACGGGCAGCGTCGCAGGCGACCGGAACGGCATGCCCACGATCTCGGAGTCGGAGCCGGGTTCCAGCGAGAGGTCTGTGACCCGGTCGAACAGGCTGTTGAGCATCGCCTTGGTCTCCACCCGCGCCAGGTGCATGCCCAGGCAGCTGTGGATGCCGCCGGCGAACGAGATGTGCGCCCGCCGCGGCCGGTGAATGTCGAATCTGTCCGGATCGGCCCACCGCTTCTCGTCGCGGTTGGCCGACCCCATGCACAGCGTGATGGCGGCACCCTCGGGAATGGTCTTGCCGTGCATCTCGACATCGCGGGTCGTGTTGCGCGCCACCAGAACCAGGGGCGTCTCGAAGCGGATGCCCTCCTCGATGGCCGCCGGGATGAGGTCGCGGTCGCGCCGGACCGCCTCGAGCTGTTCGGGATGGGTGAGCAAGAGGTACAGCAGATTTCCCGACGAGCGGTAGGTGGTCTCCAATCCGGCGGGAAGCAGCAGCCGCAGGAACGAGATGATCGCCTCGTCGGTGAGCTTCTCGCCGTCGATCTCGGCGGCGACGAGATCGCCGATGATGTCGTCGGTCATCTTGCTGCGGCGTTGATCGAGCTGGGCTTGGAAGTAGGTACCCAGCTCGACGGAGGCGTTCAAACCGGCCTCGATGTTCTCGGTGATCGAGATGAGGTCGAGCGACAGCCTGCGGAACATCTCCAGGTCCTCCTGTGGAAGACCGAGCAGGGCCGCGGTGACCCGGGTGGGAAACTCGAACGTGACGGCCTTGACCAGATCGGCGTGGCCGTCGTTCTTGATCTCGTCGACCAGCTGGTCGCAGATCGGGTCGATGACCTCGGGCTCCCACGCCGCGAGTGCGCTCTGCCGGAAGGCCTTCGACACCAGACTGCGGTGGTCGTGATGCTGCTTGCCGTGCATGCCGAGGATCGTCGGCCCGAACACCAGACCGATCGTGGCGTTGTACATCTCTGAGCCGAAGACCGTGTCCTCGCGGAAGGCCGTGAAGACGCTCTCGAAGTCGAAGAGCGTCCAGTTCTCCGGATTCTTGAGCTCCTCCGGCATGAGGTCGCTCTCCATCAGCGTGCCCCGCCAGACGGGTTCGTGCTGCCGCATGTGGGCGAAGAAGCCGTAGGGGTCGGCGTCGAAGTCCGGTGCGACCGGCCTGCCCTGCGGATCGGTACTGAGCGTCACCTGCGCCTCCCGGGCAGCAAAGAACAAGGGGTTACTGTATCCCTATCTTTACTATTTTAAGCACGCAAGGTCAAGGCCCAGGCGATCGCCGTCGACTGACTCGTCGAATGTCAAGGGCGACAAAGTAACTAGGCTCAGCACGCGCGCTAGCCGGGTCCCGGCATCAGGTCGGTCCACGACGTGGGGAGCTTCGTCGTGGCGAGGTTCGCCTGGTGATAGAGGTGGCCGTCGGAGGCCATGTACGCACCCGTCTTGGGGTTGTACTGGGCGAAGGACACGGACGGACCGGCGCCCGCGCCCGGGGGCGAGTACGAACTGGGTGCGGCAGGCACGTCGCCGGACGCATCGGGCGGCGGTGCGGCGTCGGGCGGCGGTGCGGCGTCGGGGGGCGGTGTGGGTTGCGCCTCGGGCGGCAGCGGGGTGCCCTCGGTGGGCGCGTAGAGGTTGGTGGCCGGGTCGGCCTTCCGGTCGATCGGGATGCCCTGGGCGATCAGGTTCGGGTCGATGGGATACGGACCCAGCACGTGTTGACGCATTGCCAGAGGCACGAAGGGCTTGTCGCTGTTGCACTCCTGGACGGTGGCCGCACGCTTGCCGGGATGCTCGACGCACGGATAGTTCCGCGCACCACGCACGTCGATCGGCGAATCCTGCGGCAGCTTGCAGTACAGGCCGTCGGGAGTGTCCATGTCGGTGGTGTCCGCGGGGGACCGCCACTCCGAGGGCGGCAGGAAGCCGACCGTGCACGACGGAGGGTCCGCGACCGAGATGGCGAAGTCGCCCATGGGTTTTCCGGTGGGATTGTTGACCGGGGCGACGGACTGGATACCGGCAAGGTACGGCGGAAACAGCACCAGCAGCTGCTCGATCGACTTGTTGTACGTGACGAGGACCTGACCGATGGACACGAGGTTGGCCAGCAGCACCGGCAGTGTGGGCTTCACCTGATCCAGCAGGTGGGTGACCTCCTGCGCGAACCCGGGTCCGGTCTGCAGGAGCGTGCGCACCTGGGCGTCGTGCTGCGACACCTGATCGGTGATGCCCGCGAGTCCGTGCGCCCACACCCTGAGCGAATCAGCAGTGTTCACCTGCGAATCCAGCAGCGGTGCGCTGTCGTCGACGAGCGCGCGATTCTGATCCGCCACGCCGTCGAGGGCGCCGATCACCGTCGACGACGAGTCCAATAGCGAACCGATGTCGTAGCCGGCGCCGTTGAAGGCCTGGAACGACTCGTCGAGAAGTGGCCCGAGCCTGTCCTTCGGGATGGTGCCGACGAGGGCGTTCAGCCGGTCGAGCATCGGACCGACTGGCTGGGAGATGGCGGATTGATCCGCCGTGATGACGGACTGGTCGTGCAGGTACGGTGGCGCGTCGTCCGGTGGCTGCAGGTCGACGTACTGCTCGCCGACCGCCGAGACGCTGCGCACCTTCACCGCGACGTCGGACGGGATCTTGGGTGAGGTGGCAAGCGACAGGGTGGCCTCCACCCGCCTGCCGTCGACCGTCCGCACGTCGGTGACCTTTCCGACCTCGATGCCGCGGTACGTGACATTGGCGAACTGGTAGAGGCCGCCCGCCGCGGGCAGTCGCAGCGTCACGGTGATGCGCCCGATGCCCAGCAGCGTCGGCGCCTGGATGTAGCCGACGACCATCGCCGAGATGCCGATCACAGAGGCAATCGTGAACAGGATCAACTGGATTCGGATGAAGCGGCTCAGCATCAGCCACCGCCCTGGGGGTACGGTCCGGCGAAGACGCCTGCGGGCGGCGGCCCGGAGCCCGCGGAGTCGGGCGGTGCGATCGGGAGTACCGGCGCACCGGGCGGGGCCGCGTTCAACTGCGGGGTCGGCGGCAGCCCTGGCACCTCGCCGAGCTGACCCCCCGGTGGTGGCGGCGCGAGGGGGGCGCCCAGCGGATCTTGCGAATACCGTTGCGTGTAAGGCTCGCCGGGCGCGGGCACCAGCGTCGCGTTCTCGTCGCCCCACCGGGTGCCCATCAGCAGCGAGCGCTTCAGCCGCGGTACCGTGAAGTCGAGTTCTCCGAAGAAGTTGATGTAGTCGCCCTTCACGCCGCGGTCGATGATGTTCTGGCCGAACGGGAATACGGTCGTGTAGGCGAGGGCGGTGTCGAGGTTCTTGCCGACGTCGGCCAGCGAGCGCAGGGTGGGCTCGAGATTCTGGAGATCGCGCACCAGGTCGGTCTGCGTGTCGTTGACCAATCCTGTTGCGGTGTCGCTGAATATGCGGAGTTTATCGAGCGCCGCGGTGATCCTGGGGCGTTCGCGGATCAGGACGTCGAGGGCGGGCGGGATCTTCGTCAGGGCCTGGGAGATGACGTCGCGTTGATCGGCGAGGGTGACGGCGAGCCGGTTCAGCGACTGGATGGAGGCGACGATCTCGTCGCGCTGCCGGTCGAGTGTGCCGACGAAGGTGTCCAGGCGAGTCAGCAGATCCCGCACGTCGGCCTGCCGCCCCGACAGCGCCACCGCCAGGTTGTGAATGATGTCGCCGATCTGTCCAAGCCCTCCGCCGGTGACGACCGCCGACAGCGAGGACAGCGTCTGTTCGGTCGAGGGGTAGCTGGCCGTGTCGCCGACACCGATCGTGGATCCCGGTTGCAGTCGCCCTTGCGGCGCCTGCCCGAGCGGCGGGTCCAGTGCGACGTGCATCGATCCGAGCAGGCTGGTCTGCCCGACGGTGGCCACGGCATTGGCGGGAACCACCACGTCGGGTCGGACCGACACGTCGACGTCGACGTGCCAGTTCGAGAAGCTCATCGCGCCCACGCTGCCGACGACGACGTCGTCGATCAACACCGGCGAATTCGATTCGAGCGTGCCGATGTTCGCGAACTGGAGGTGGTAGGTGCTGGCGTCGGGACCGCGGCCGACCGCGCCGGGCAGCGGAAGCGAGTTGATCCCGTGGAACCCGCAGCCCGTGGACGTCAGAACGGTTGCGACGGTGAGGGCCGCCAGTCGGCGAACCCGCGCGATGGCGGTCACGGCGGTGTCTCCGCGGGCAGCAGCAGGTCCGGCAGGCTCGGCGGACCCGGAGGCGGTGGGGGACCAGGCGGTGGGGGACCGGGAGGTGGGGGACCAGGTGGTGGGGGCTGGTCGCCGTTCAGCCCGGTGTAGGCCGACACCGACGGCGGGATGTCCGGCGGCACCGGCTTCGGCCCCGCGCCGTCAGGAGCCAGATTCGGCTCGGAGTAGATCAGGCGGTCGGGGCTCGGCGCCTTCATCAGCAAGGGGTTCACGGGGAACGGCAACTCGTTGAAGCTGACCGAGTTCAACGCGGGCCCGAGCGTCTGCGCGCACAGCTTCGCGGTCTCGCCGGACGTCGCGTTGGAGACGGCCGAGATCGCCCCGCACAGCAGAGCCATCGGGTTGGCGAAGTTGTTGAGGGCGAAGCGACCGATCTGGCTGCCGCTGCTCGGATCGTAGATGTCATAGGCGTTGGCCACCGAGTTGGGCGCGGCGTGCAGAAGGTTCTCCAGGTCCAGTCGGTGATCGACGAGATTCTGTGTGACGTTGGCCAATCGCTGGAACTGCTCGGCAGTCTGGTCTCGGCTCCCCGCGATGAACCGCTGCACGTCGCCCACCGCCGACGACAGGTCGGCGAGCGCGGAGCCGACGTCGGACTGATCGTTCACCACGCTGGTCAGGGTCGCGAACCGGTCCTGGAACTCGACGATCTGCGCAGTGCTGTCACGTAGCGCGGTGACGAAGGTCTGCAGGTTCTTGATGACGTCGACGAGGTTGCCGCTGCCGTCGGCCAGGGTGCGGCCGAGACCCGACAGTTCCCGCAGGGTCTCGCGCAGCTTCTGACCGTTGCCGTCCATCGCGTTGGCGGCGCTGTCGATGAAGTGCGACAGCGCGGTACCCGACACGCCGCTACGGGGACCCAGATCGGTTGCCAGCCTGGTCAACTGGGCTTTGACCTCGTCCCACTCGACGGGAATCGCCGTGCGGTCGACGGGGATCACCGCGCCGTCGGCCATCGTCGGACCGTTCGTCTCGTAGGCGGGAGCGAGCTGGACGTACCGCGCGGCGATGAGGCTTTGGGCGACGATGACGGCCTTCGCGTCGGCGGGGATCGGGACGCCCGGGTCGACGTGGAGCGTCATCCTGGCCTGCCCGCCCACCGGCTCGAGCGCCGCGATGGTCCCGATCTTCACCCCGGCGACCCGCACCTCGTCACCCGGATAGATACCGGTGGCGCTGACGAAGTACGCCGTGATGGTCCGTGGCGCGAAGAACGCGCCGCGGACGATGACCGCTGCACCACCGAGCAGCAGTCCGATCAGGACGACCGCCGTCACCGCGCGCATGCGCCCTGCCGTCACCGCGAACCCCCGGGGATGCCGTTGTACGGCAGAGGGAGCTCGGCGCGGGGTCCCGCGGTGTCCGGCGGCTGGCCGGCGTTGACGCCCCTCCGGAACCCGAATGCGTAGTCCAGGAACGGCTGCAACAACTCCGACGGGAGCAGATTCGACACGAACGCCTCGTAGAAGTTGCCGTTCGCGACGGCCTCGCCCTGGGTGATCTGGTACTTCGCCAGACCTGGTAGGGCCTTGCCGATGTTGTCGCGGTTGCGCTCCAGCATCGCCGTGACCGAATTGAGCTTCTGCAGGGTCGGGGCCAACACCTTCTCGTTGTCGGCGACGAGCCCCGAGAGTTCCTTGGACAGTGCGGAGATGCTCGCCAGGAGGCCGACGATCGCCTGCCGCCTGTCGTCGAGCATGGAGATCAGGTCGTCCGCACTGAGGATCAGCGTGTTGAGCTGCTGGCTGCGCTGGCCGAGCACGCCGGTGACCGACGCTGCGCTGGCCAGCAGCGAGCGCAGCGTGTCGTCGCGGCTGTTCAGCGACCGCGACAGCCGACTCACGCCGTCGAACGTCGGACCCAGTTGTGGCGCAATCTGATCGATGGTCGCCGAGAGCGTGTCGAGAGCCTGGTTGATCCCCTCGGTGTCGGTGCCCGCCGTGTTGGTGGTCAGATCACTGACGGCCTCGGTGAGCGAATAGGGCGACGACGTCCGTGACACCGGGATGACGTCGTGGGGGTGCATCGTCCCGCTGCCGCTGGACTCCAGGGTGAGGATGCGCTGGCCCAGCAGCGTCCCCGTGCGGATGTGGGCGGTGGTCTGCCCGCCGAGGGAGACCGTGCTGTCGATGCTGAAGGACACCAGTGCCTTACCCCTGTCCAGCGAAACACCGGAGACGGCGCCGATCTTCATCCCGGACATCCGGACGTCGTTGCCCACGACCAGACCGCCGGCCTCGGTGAACTGCGCCTGATATCCGACATCGGTGGCCCAGCGGGCGATCCGCTCCGGCTGGAGGCCGACGGCGACGATCAGGATCAGCAGGACCACCCCGATGAGCCCCGACCGGACGAGCCCGGATCCGCGATACTTCAACACTATTCGGCGCACCTCCCGTTGGCCTGGTCGAACCACGGGAACACCGCCGTGTTGCCCTGAAGGTCGGAGACCCGGAACGACAGCGAGCAGATGTAGATGTTGAGCCAGCTGCCGTAGGCACCGAGCCTGATCAGCTTCCGGTAGTTGCCCGGCGCGCGCTGAAGAGCCGCATCGAGCTTCTGCTTGTCGTCGTCGAGAAGCGGTGCCAGGCGGCCCAACTGGTTGAGAGTGCCCGCGAGTGGTGCTCTGGCCTGACCGAGGAGGTCGGCGATCGAGGCGGTTCCGGAGTCCAGTGAGTCGATGGCTCTGCCGATCGGATCGCGGTCCGAGGACAGGTCGGTGGTCAGGCGCTGGAGGCGGTCGATGGCCGTCGAGAACTGGGTGCCGTCATCGGAGAGCGTGCCGACCACCTTGTTGAGGTTGTCGATCAGCTGATCGATCACCTGACCGTTGTCCGCGAGTCCGCCGGTGAGCGAAGAGGTCTGCGACAGAAGCGAATCCAGGGTTCCGCCCTGACCTTGGAACACCTGCAGGATGGCTGCCGAAAGGGCATTGACGTCCTGCGGGTTCAACCCTCTGATCACGGGTTTGAGCCCGCCGAGGAGGAGGTCGAGATCGAGCGCGGGCGCGGTACGGTCCGCGGGGATCTGCGAGCCTGCGGGGAGCACCCTGGTGGAACCGGGGCCGTCGATCAACTCGAGGAACCGGTCACCGACGAGGTTGAGGTACCGCACGGCCAGCGTGGTTCCCGTGCTCATCGGCACGTCGCGGTCGGCGTCGAAGGCCACTTCGATGGTGTGGTCGGGTCTCATCGAGACGTCGTCGACGGTGCCGACGCGAAGACCCCCGGCGCGCACGGAGTCACCCTTCTTCAGCCCCGAGACGTCCGAGAACACCGCCGTGTACGGGTTGGTCGAGCCGCTGCGGTACTGACCGAAGGTCAGGACGAGACCAGCGGTCAGCACCCCCATCACCAGTGCGAAGCTTCCGAACTTGACGAAAAGACCACGCGTGCCCGTCATCCCGGCTGACCGACCTGGGCGGTGTTGCGCGGTGGCCCGTCGATCGGGCCGAACAGCAATTGCTTGAGCCCGTCGGAGTTCAGCAGGAGCGCCTGGTTGCCGTATGCGGCGGGGTTGGCGCCCACGTCGGTCACGACGAAGGGCGGCCGCGAATTGAACGGGACGTTCGGGAGGCTCAGACAGTGTGGCCCGCCCGTCGCGGCGACCTTGGGCAGGTTGCCCGGGTAGCGGTAACGCTCTCGCCCCCACTGGAAGCCGATGGAGTCCACGATCCCCGGCTTGTCGAGTGGCGGTGAGGTCGCGATGGGCACCAGACCGCTCAACGTGCAGGTGATCGCCTGGTGGTACCGGTTGGTGAGATCCAGGGTCGGGAGCAGGGTGTGCACCAGATCGCTCAGGCCCTGACGGTTGGCGCCGAGGACGTCGTTGCCGGTGTCGGCGAGCCCGACCGTGCTGACCAGGAAGGCGTCGAGGTTCTGCTGCTCGTCGACCAGCGTCTGGCTGATCTTCGTCGCGTTGGCGGCGGTGCGGAGCAGGTCGGGAGCGGCGTCGGCGTAGGCGTCGAGAACGGTGGGCGCGGTGCCGATGTCGTGGCTGAGGTTCGGCAGGCTCGGTTCGATCTTGGCGAGGTAGGCATCCAGTCTGCTCAGCGTGTCGCCGAACTGCTGCCCGCGACCGTCGAAGGCGGAGGCGATGGCGCCGAGTGTCTCGTTGAGCTTGTCCGGCTGGATCTT
>JAESGJ010000487.1_pt1 | contig 19447 bp, 23 predicted proteins | sample 9266241 | NCBI WGS metagenome assembly JAESGJ01 (sample SAMN14514841, study PRJNA621669) | algae metagenome | isolation source: Brasilonema octagenarum HA4186-MV1 and co-occurring heterotrophs from wet... | place: USA: Manoa Valley, Hawaii | collected 2009-07-20 | reverse complement strand
ACGTCCGCTAAGGGCCGATTTCGTTGAAAAAGGCAGCGGCAATCCGATGGATTGGCGCCAGCTCCGAAGCGGCCTAGCGCCTGGGTTCTCCGCTATGCGGGCCTGGGGATTTGCATCGGGATCAGCTTGGCCATCTTACGAAGGTTCTGAGCGGTGGCTGCGAGGGTGAACTCGTCACGCGCGCCGTTCGGGCCCCTCAGTCGCAGGCGATCGAGCTTGAGAATGCGCTTGAGGTGCGCGAACAGCATTTCGATCTTCTTGCGGAGCCGACGCGAAGTGCGGCCCTCCCACGATCTTGCGATCTGGCGCGCCATGTCGCGAGCGCCCTCGTAGATCGAGCGCGGCACCCTCCGTGAGGCCTGCTTGGGGCAGCACCGGGACTTCAATGCGCAGCGATCACAATCGCGCTTGCTGGCTGAATCACTGATCCCTCTGCATCGCAACAGCCGCCTTTTTCAACAGAATCGGCCAACACCGGAAGTTGGGAAAGATAGCGGCGAACGAGAAGATCGTGGTCATTCGGGCAACCCCGCGAGGCGAAGACCATCGAGGAATCGTTGCCCCTGCCATTGTCCGCCGTAGTTAGCCCATGCGTTAATGCGAAATGACGGCTCAATTTCCAACAGGGCGGTGGCGGCTTCCTTCGCTTCCGCCCCGCGACCGAGATAAGCCAACGCAGCGGCAAGACACCGATGGGCCGATGTAAACCGCGGATTGAGCGCAAGAGCCCTTCTCGCCCTCGCGGCTGCTTCGTCATCGCGGCTTAACATGATGAGCGTACTCGCCACCCCCGTAAGGGTATCGTACAGCTTCGGGTCCACCGGGCTAAGGCGTATGGCGCGCTCGAAACTGATAAATGCTTCGTCGGCTTTTTTCATATATCGATAGGTCCAGCCCCGCTCGGACCACGCTCGCGCCGAATTTGGATTTAGTTCGACTGCACGATCAACCATCTCCTTTGCCGTGTCGTAATCGTTGGTAAACGCAGCCGTTCCTCTACCAAACATAGCAAGTGTATCGGGATCCGCGTCATCTATCTCTAAGGCCCGCCTGCCAAAGCGCATGGCGTCGGCGTAATCCAATCTGACGTCTTTGGACCATCCCTGGGCCGGCCTGAGTCCGTGCATGTCCGCTGCGAGCCGAACCGCTGCGCTGTAGCGGGGGTCGATTTCGAGTGCACGGGAGCACAATTGAAGAGCCTCTGTAAACCCTTCCTCGGTCATCGAGTAGTAGCGAGGCAGCGCGCGAAGGTAATAGTCGTAGGCCGTAAGGTTATCCGGCCGCGGACGGGCTGCACGATCGATTTCGGCGCGCGTGATGTTTGGCTCAATGACAGCGGCAACCTTTTCCGTAATCTCGTCCTGTAGAACGAAAATATCGTCCAGTTCACGGTCAAACTTGTCAGCCCAAATATGTCCGCCGGTTGACGTATCCACCAACTGTCCCGTGACGCGTATTCGCGCCCCGATTTTGCGGATGCTACCTTCCAATACGTATCTTACTCCGAGTTCGCGACCGACCCTCTTAACATCCACCGCTTCGCTCTTGTAGTTAAAGCTGGAGTTGCGCGCGATCACGAACAGCGACTTGAAGCGCGACAGCGCGGTGATGATGTCTTCCACAATACCGTCTGCGAAGTATTCCTGCTCAGGATCGCCACTCATGTTCTGGAACGGAAGCACGGCAATAGAAGGCTTGTCGGGGAGTGCGAGCGCGGCGGGCGTCATATTGACAGGCGCGGCACTATTCGCTCCAGCTAGGGCGAATACCTGAACCGGCCGAGCGATATTCTTCAAGGTGACCTCGCCTTTGTCGTCGAACTCAACCTTGATGCGGTCACGGACTTGGTCATGGACGGCGCGGGAGATGGAAATGCCGCCGACAGCTGCAATGCTTTCCAAACGTGCGGCGATATTGACGCCGTCGCCCATCAGATCCTCACCCTCCACCATGACATCGCCTACGTGGATGCCGATCCGCAACTGCATCTTTTTGGTTTCATCGAAATCGGAGGCCACCGCATCGGTTTCCGCCTGAATTGCGAGCGCGCAGGAAAACGCTTGAACGGCGCTGGAAAATTCCGCCAGGAAACCGTCGCCCATGATCTTAAATAGCCGGCCTGAATATTCCGCAATATTGGGTTCTATGATGTCGCGCCGCAGCGTGGCCAATCGCGCCAGCGCATCTGTTTCGTCAGCGCTAACGAGGCGGGAATAGCCCGCCACATCAGCAGCGAGAATTGCAGCCAATCGCCGTTCCATCCGTTCTCCCGCCAAGGAACGCATTTAGAGTAAATGTTGCAAGAGCATCAAAGCATACAGGAGGGCAGCTGGGCTAGGGCCAACTTCCGCTTTGGGTCGGCCCGGAGCACCGCGAAAGCAAGCTACGGGCGCAAGCGGTCATCGTTCTAACCATCGGCCGCATCCCTGACGGCTTACGACCTTTAACCGCAAACCTCCATCACTCCCCTCGGCCTACCATCGCCGGAAGGCAGACCGGAGCCGCTCGGAACAAGTTTGCAGCCAGACCGCACGGGCCTGCACCCCGCTCCATTGCAGAACATCTGCCCCGTGGTGGCCTGCGGCTTTGCCGGGGCGGATTCAATTTGCTTGCGCTGCTCATCCCGGTTTTTCGATCCTTCCCTCGTCGCAACCGGTTTCTTCTCTTGCAGCTTCTCACATTCGTTGTCGTCATTTACGCGATAGCCAGCCCGACAGGCGACCTTCACGCAGCCGTCGCCGTCGGCCTTGAAGCCGCGGTCGCAGACCAGCGGGCAGACGCGGCCCGGCTTGGCCTTGATCGCGTCCAGCGCATCAAAGCTCGCAATCTTGTCATCGAATTTTGTGCCGGCATATTTGTTGAACAGCGCCAGCGAGCGCTGCGACGACGCTTTCCAATCGCCGTCTGCCGATGCCGTCAGACAGCCGACGCGGCGCAATTCCGACTGCACCAGTTTCGTTGTTTCCTGCGACGACATCGCCGGCACGCTCGAAGAAGGCGAAACCGCCGCTATCTTCTGCTCCGCATTGTCTGAGCCCCGTTTCTCGGCGGCCTGCTTCGCGGCGAGCTCGGCTGCAGCCTTGTCGTTCGCAAGTTTCTCAGCCAACGCTTTCTCGGCGGCTTGCTTGTCGGAGATGGCCTTCGCTGCTGCCGCCTCGGCGTCTTTCCGCCGTTGCTCGGCTGCGGCAGCCCTGGCTTCCTCGAGCTGCTTGGCTTTCTCGGCGGCTAGACGCTTCTCATCGGCCGCCTTGGCTGCGGCCGCCGCCTTCTCCTGCTCAGCCTTGTTGGCGCGCTCGGCGGCGAGACGCGCCTTTTCCTCTTCCGCCTGCCGGGCTTTGTTTGCAGCGGCGGCGCGCTCTTCTTCAGCGCCGATCCTACTCAACTGCCCCTTGGCAAGGCTGGCGTAAAACCCATCGGAATATTGCGAGAGGAAAGCATCCCAAACCTCACGCGAGCCGAGCTGTAGTGCCAGTTCGTAGTCCCGGCGGACAGAGTCCTGCGGGTTGGGCTGCGGACCAACCGCAACCGGCTTCGCAGCAACCAGCGGAACGTCGTCGCCCCCCAGCGAGCCGTAGACATAGGGCTCCTGCTTGTAGCCGGTGGTCTTGAGAACGTCGTCACGCACGAAGCCGAACGCCTTGCGTAGGTCGAGACCGGGTGTGGGGAGGCGTTCGACCAATGCGGCCGCAAATGGGCTGTTTCTGGAGTCGCCGTCCGAGGCGGTCGAGCCGGCCTTGGCTGCAAAGGCGATCATGGTGTTCGGGCTGGTCGGCTCGACCTTGGCGAGCCCGCGGCCGATGGCGCGAGCGGCCACCGTTCGCTTCATCGTCTTGGTGAACGGATTATCGCGGCAGGCATCGAGAATGATCAACCGAAGCTGCTTTGCCGGCTCGACAGCGAACAGCGCACGGTCAAGCGCCACCGTCTCGTCGAGAACATCGCTATCGGTTTCAAGAGCCGCGTCGGTCGGAATAAGATAGTTGGTGCCATCCAGCTCGATGCCGTGACCAGCATAGTAGATCACGGCCACCTCAGCATCTCGCGCACGTTGGCCGAACTCGCGCAGGGCCTTGCGCATCTCCGAAGCGTTCAGGTCGGTCCTCGTGTCGATCCATTCGAACCCTGCTTTCTTGAACATGCTCCCGACAAGGGCCGCATCGTTGGCAGGGTTGGAGAGTTTTGGAACGCTTTTATATGCCGAGTTGCCGATCACCAGCACCATCCGGCGCTCAGCGTGGGCCGTGTCGCAAACCAGCCAGAAGGCAACGAACAAAGAAAAGCAACGTAAAGCGCCCATTTCAGTCCCCGCCAAATATGTGCGCAGCCTATGCATAGACTGCCCAAAGGCAAGCGAGGCCTATGTGATACACTATTCTGGCCGGCGCCTCAATCGGACTGCTATGTCCGCTTTGGGTCACCAAGCGGAAGTGAACGCTAAGGATGCGGCCCTATCACGCCTTGTGTTCTGGGGACCAGCTCTGATTGGTCAGCCAAGAACAGAACGCCATCGAGACACCTCCAGCGGCGGCGATCAAAAGAAAATGGCTTTGGGAAGAGAAGCCCGCCAGACACGATCCAAAAACGCCCGAGGCTGTAACGAGAGCGAGCTGCCAGCGCCGTCCTTCCAAAGAGTAATCGACAATCGCACTTGGAAACGCAACCAAAACACTCAAGAACGGGAGCCCAACCAGCCAACCAAGAGCACTCGTCGACCTGAACAGGAAGTCGAGCGCACCGCACATAAGCAGCGGCCCAACGATCAGAAACGTAAAGATGTGTTTCATTTAGGTCACTGCCTCGCAAGGAAGGCAATCCGTTCGGAGCTTGGTGCCTCGTATAACGGGGTTGTGTTAACACAGCACGAAGCCGGACCCGACAAACGTCTGCTATGGGTCAAAAGCAGCGGTGGAGGCCAAGTTGGAGCGGCATCCGGTTTGCCCTGACAGCCGACATGACACGCGCTTAATTGAATTTCGGTTACGGGCCACAAGCGGCCCTCAGCAGCATCGCCTTGAAAGTCTATTACGGGCCAAAAAAAGCCGAACGAAGTCGCCCACTGTCGCGGACGTTTTCAGCCCGTTCTTGGGAGCCAGGATGGCCCAAAGCCTTGCGGGATTGTCGTCGTGTGATTGCTTAAGTCAGCTCGTCCAACCGCCGCTGAACGAATTGCGATTCAGAGTGACAATCTACCGATCTGCTCAGTTGCAAACCTCCGGACTACCGCCGGTGTTGATGTTACCTGAGCCTCCCCGATACTCCAGCCGGCACCCTTTTGCCACCGGCCGGCAACCGGCATTGTTACAGATCAGTTGGCCGCTGACCTGCGGCTTGGCTGGCGCTGCTTCGACTGCTTTCCTCTGCTCGTCCCGCCTTTTGTTTTCATCCCGCGTCGCAACCGGCTTCTTGTCCTGCACCTTTTCGCATTCGTTGTCATCGTTGACGCGATAGCCTGCGCGGCAGGCGATCTTCACGCAGGCGTCGCCGTTGGCCTTGAAGCCGTGGTCGCAAACCAGCGGACAAACCCGCCCCGGCTTCGCCTTGATCGCGTCCAGCGCCTCAAAGCTCGCTAGCTTGGCGTCGAATTTCGTCCCGGCATACTTGTTGAACAGCGTCAGCGAGCGTTGCGCCGTGGCATTCCATTCGCCGTCCGCCGATGCTGCAAGGCAGCCGACGCGGCGCAATTCCGACTGAACGAGCTTCGCGATCTCCCGCGGTGACATTGTCGGCGGCGATGACGTGGGCGTAACGGCCGCGATTTTCTGCTCCCCGTCGGCTTGCGCCTTTTTCTCGGCCGCTTCTTTGGCAGCCAACTCGCGAGCCGCGTTGTCGGCAGCGATCCTGTCGGCGAGCGCCTTCTCGGCGGCCTGTTTGTCGGCTTGCGCCTTCGCCACCGCAGCTTCGGCCTCCCTGCGCCGTTGCTCGGCCGCAGCAGCCTTCTCTTCCTCGGCCTGCCTGGCCTTCTCCGCCGCGAGCTTTGCAGTCTCGGCGGCCTTGGCTGCCGCGGCCGCCTTGTCCTGCTCGGCCTTATTGGCACGCTCGGCCGCCAGACGGGCCTTTTCGTCCTCGGCGTGCTTGACTTTCTCTGCGGCAGCGGTGCGCGTCTCTTCAGCAGCAATTCTACTCAACTGCCCCTTAGCGAGGCTGGCGTAAAATCCATCCGGGTACTGCGCGAGGAAAGCGGTCCAGACCTCCCGCGTGGCGAGCTGCAACGCCAGCTCGTAGTCCCGGCGGACTGAATCTTGCGGATTCGCCTGTGGTCCCGCTGTAGCCGGCCTTGCCGGAATAAGAGGAACATCGTCGCCGCCGAGCGAGCCGTAGACATAAGGTTCTTGCTTGTAGCCGGTATTCTTGAGGACGTCGTCACGCACGAAGCCGAACGCCTTGCGTAGGTCGAGACCGGGTGTGGGGAGGCGTTCGACTAGCGCCGCCGCGAACGGACTGTTCTTCGAGTCGCCATCTGACGCCGTGGAACCCGCCTTCGCCGCAAAAGCTATCATGGTGTTAGGGCTGGTTGGCTCGACCTTAGCGAGGCCGCGACCAATGGCGCGGGCAGCAACCGTTCGTTTCATGGTCTTGGCGAACGGATTGTCGCGGCAAGCGTCAAGTATAACCAAACGCAGCTGCTTTGCTGGCTCAACCGACGCCAGCACACGATCAAGTGCAAATGCCTCATCATAGACATCCGTATCGACTTCTAGAACCGCGTCCGTCGGAATGAGATAATTGTTTCCATCGACCTCGATTCCGTGCCCGGCATAGTAGACTACGGCGACGTCGGCTTCGCGCGCTCTGATCCCGAATTCTCGCAGGGCCTTGCGCATCTCGGGAGCACTTAGGTCAGTCCTGATATCGACGCTGTCGAACCCGGCTTTTTTGAGCATCCCCCCAACCAGCGCGGCATCGTTCGAAGGGTTGGTGAGCCGGGCCACGCTCTTGTATGCCGAGTTGCCGATGACAAGCGCAGTACGCCTCTCGGCCTGCGCGGAGCCGGAGGTGAGCCAGATCAGAAACGGCAATAAAAACCAGCGAAACGCGCCCATTGAAGCCCCGGCGAATATGTTCGCAGCGTACGCGCAGACTGCCGAAAGGCAAGGAGCTGATCAGTGACTTCCGTCACATTCTCCGCTTCTGCAGTGAACGGGAAAATTCAGGCCTACCATGTCCGCTTCGGGTCAATCGCGAACTACCGCGATAAGCTGACAGCTGCCCGGATTTCGCTTTCGGGCCAGAAGCTGACACCCAGGTCCAACCATTCCCCTCGGGTTCGCGTCTGCTGCCGTCAAGGCAGAGCGGCCAGGAGCGGATTCGCCTGACCGCACCGCTATCACCATCATTCGTTTTCGCCGCCGCCGCGAGCGAGTGTCGCCGCCTGCTGCAACGCAATGCGATGGACGAGCGGGTCGGCATGACGATGCACCAGCTGCCATTCGGAGCCGTTATTGCGATAAACTTCGGTGACGCGTAGCGACCAGTCTTGATTGGGCAAGCCGCCAACCTCGGCTTGTTGCCGCTCGACCATGACGAGAACGATGAACCTACCCGATGCGTAAGTTTGCGCGACTTCCAGGCTGGTTTCGCCGTTCCTGAAGTACCGAGCTAACTCCGACAATCGCGCAGGGCTGGCATCAAACCCGTGGCTCGCCTGCCCCCCGAACGGCTGCATCAGCGTGAAGTCGGGCGCGAGACCGGCCAGACTGAACCAGCGATCCATGTCGCCGCGCATGAAGGCTGCGTTCTTCTCGGCGGCCCGTTTTATAAGTTGAGTCACCTCGTCCCCGGCCGCCGCCGGTCCGAGCAAACGCTCGGCCGCCGACAGCGGTACGGCAGCGACTGCCGTGATTGCCGTCCGCCGCGATAGTGTGCTTGGCGCCTCGCTGTTTTGTTCAGGCATTTTCGCGTCTCCTGTTGAGTTGCTTTAGCCGCAACCAACCTAGGAGCCTTGTCGTACCTGAAGCCAGTGATATGATTTCACCATCATGCTGAGCCATATTTCTTTATCTTTATCGAGGATCGATCTGAATCTGCTCGTGCTCTTCTGGATGCCGGCATTGAATGGCTGATGCAGCAAATCAGCGAAGGTGGCCGCCCGAGACGGAACTCCGAGTTTTCAACGTAACTCCTCTCCTCGAGTCAACGCCCTATCAACTCTGCTCAAGGGTCAAAAGCTGCCCATGCCAGGGCGCTGCAGCACAGATCCGCTAAGGGGCAAACTGAGAAGTCCGGGCGCTCAGCCGGCAGGTAAGCTTTGCCCCCAACTCCAGACAAACCGCTGCATCGAACCAACCGACGGATGGGCCAGAAAAAGCCGAACGAAGTCGGCCACTGTCGCGTTCGTTCGGTCCGCGCTTGGAAGCCAGGATGGCCCAAGGCCTTAAGGTCTCGGAACATCGCCTTTCAGCCTACAATGCCATCCGGACAATCCAGGAACGGGCACATGCCTTTCGCCGCAATCGGGCTGGGATGCGAAAAGGAAAATTTCTGCGACAATCAGTGCCGTCAAAGCCGAACTCCACAGAACGCGCACATCCAAAATCCCGCTTATTCTTAGATGCGCTCAACCTATACGCGACTCTCGATCTCGTACAGGCTACGCGCCACATTCAAACGTTCGATCTACTGACGCAGATATTTCCAAGCGGATGGCCTCCGCCCCGAAGAGTCCGCTTCGGGTCAAACTGAGAAGTCCGGGCGCTCAGCCTACAGGTCGGCTTTGCTCCCAACTCCAGACAAACCGCTGTATCGAACCAAGCGGCTGCAAACAGGCGAGGCACTTACCTTCGCATCAAAGGCATCGAGTAGTCCGTCTACCATCGCAGAGGCCCTTCCTTTGCTATGACCTAATTTCCGAATTCGTCGAGACGTGCCTGATGATCAATATGAAATTAGCTTGCCGAACGGCTTGGTGCGTATGTCAAATAAACTGACATAGATTGGGATTGCCGATTTTTCCCGACAGTACCCAGATTCTTGTTGGCAGAAGCGAGTGAACTTGGCATGCTCCTGAGGACCGGGGCTGGCGTTCATCCCGCATCTATTTACACCCGGGTTCTGAAGCAACGGCAACGCTGCGGCAGGGGTTTTAGTACGTGTTATTTGGATCAGCCTAGTGAACTCCTGAGGCCGCCTTCTGGGTGGCCTCTTCGTTGAGAATTCAATTCTGCGGGGACATTGCAATGGCAAAACCAGCCGTTTCCCGTGATGCTTTCCGTGGACTATTCGCATTCTACGCTGCGAAAGCTCATCACGATCACAAAGCCGGAGCCGAGGAATGCCTCTCTGCGGAATACATTCCTGATAGCCTGCTGCAGCAATGGTCCGAAAAAGCTGACCTACTTGGTCCAGAAACCGTCGGCAGTGTCGTGGATCCGCGGGCTCGTGAAATCGCGAGCGGCGGCGCGCGGTACGACCATGCGAGTGATTTTCTCCACTCGCTCCTGAGAGACCTCGGGCGAAAAGTGCAGTGAGCAGATGCGCCGTTTCTGCGGCGCTTGGACTACCTGCTCAGCATCCTTTGAAAGAGGCCATCCACCGAGGCGGCCTTTTCGGCCCCGGGAGATCGTCCTTCTTCGGCGGCCGTAGGCCGGGCGAGTTGAGCCAGTCGTCCATATGAGCGGCAGTCTCTGCTTGCCTCGCTCTCAATAATGCCGCGTCGCGCACCGGTCCGTGCGGCAGCAATCTGGCCTCCTCCAAGAGCTTGTGAGCTTCTTCGAGAAGCCGTTCCTTGAGTGATTTTGTTTGTTTGAAACGACGCCGAGGAATGATCGTCACAGCGCGCTCCTTTTCCGTTTGAGGAAGGCGGGAGCGCAAGGGGCGTTCTCATCACGGACAAAAGCCGAGGTCCGCTCCGTGATAAAGGGATAATGACTTACCCCCGGGGATGGGTTCTGCATCTTTTGATACAAGGCTGGAAACAATTAATCTTCAAAACCTACTCAAACTGAGTGACCTACTCAACTGAGCCACTCGCAAATTCAAATTACGCCACCGAGGTCAGAAACAGCTAGCACCCGGGGGCTTTTGCGCACTCAAAACGCGATCCAAAAAGTGTCAGCTTAGGTCAACAGCGCCGGTTTTCGGCCGTGGGCAGTCAGGTCCGTCATGGCAACGGCCGAACATCGGGAGCCGTGTGACTCAAGAGGGTCATGCACGTTCTGGGAGCGCCCGGAGCTGAAATTCCTCCAGGCGACTCGTCAATCGCGTCGATCTCGCCTGAGTTCGGGAATTCCGGCCCGCTCCGGGCTTTGAACATGTCGCAGCACTTTGCCAACTGACAGTTCAGAAGGCTCTTGATCCCTCTCCGGGGCGAAGTCTAGCGCCATTTGGTGAATGCTGCGGTGGCGTCGCTTTCACAGGCGCACCAATGGTTGCTTAGAAAATCGGCATTTGCCTATAATTAATGCTAAAATTTACTCACTCTCAATGAGTGCAAACCTACGCTGGCTTACAAGTTGAACAAAATTCAGCCAAGTAGGTACTAAAATGCGCCTCACGGACATTTCGATTCGAAACAAGGTTCTCTCGGCATTCTCCGTCGTGGTCCTCGTGGCGCTAGGCCTAGGCGCCTTCGCCGTTGATCGCCTGGGGTCAGTGAATGACTCGGCGGCCGAAATTCGCGACAATTGGCTCCCCGCGACTGGATGGCTTGGCTCGCTCTCCAAGTCCGCCGAGCAAGTGCGGCAGCGCCAAGGGCAGTTGGTCCTCTCGTCAAGTGCGAGCGAGGTAGCTCGCTCGGAAGGACTGATAGGAGAAACGCTCCAAGATTTTGACCAGGTCTGGAAGAAATACGAGCCCACGGTTACTACATCGGCTGAGATGGTTATCGTGGAACCTCTCAAGAGGGCTTGGGCGACCTATCTGCAAAACGGCAGGCAGCTTGCCGATCTCGCGAAGAAGAACCGGGATGAGGCCGCGCAATTCTACATGAGCAAAATGGCCGAGGACTTCAGGCCCGTCCGCAAGGGGTTCGCCGATGTTCTCGCCTTCAATGTAGATGCGGGCAAGAAGGAAGCGGACAAAGGCGCCGAAATTTTCCGCTCCGCCCGGATGTGGATTTTGGGCGCCTTGGCGGTAGCCGCCGGGCTTTGCGCTCTGATGGGATACTTGATCATCGCGAGTGTCTCAAGACCAATCGTGGCGATGACAGATATTATGAGGCGACTTGCGGGCGGCGACCGGGCTGTCGCAATCGACGGCGTCGATCGCAAGGACGAGATCGGCAAGATGGCCGGTGCGGTTCTGGTCTTCAAGGAAAGCGCGATTGAGACTGAACGACTGCGGGAAGCACAGGCCGAGGGGGAGAAGTCGGCCGCCGAGCAGCGCAAGCGCGACATGCGCAATTTAGCTGACGCTTTCGAAAGCGCTGTTGGTGAAATCGTCGAGACGGTCTCCACAGCTTCAACGGAGCTTGAAGCTTCCGCCTCAACGTTGACAAGAACCGCCGAGCGGTCGCAAACATTGACGACGATGGTCGCCTCGGCGTCCGAAGAAGCCTCCACAAATGTGCAGTCTGTTGCTTCCGCGAGTGAACAGCTGGCATCCTCCATCACTGAGATAAGCCGACAAATTCAGGAGTCTGCGCGGGTTGCTAGTGAGGCCGTGCAGCAGGCTCGGGCTACAAATGAACGCGTCGGCACGCTGTCCAAAGCCGCGGCTCGCATTGGCGACGTCGTGGAATTGATTAGCACAATCGCGGGTCAAACCAATCTGCTCGCGCTAAATGCTACAATTGAGGCTGCCCGCGCGGGCGACGCCGGACGCGGCTTTGCTGTTGTAGCCTCCGAAGTAAAGGCCCTGGCGGAACAGACCGCAAAGGCGACTGGAGAAATCGGTCAGCAAATTACGTCTATCCAAGGCGCAACTGATGAATCGGTTGCCGCGATCCGGCAGATCAGCGGAACTATTGAGCGGCTTTCCGAAATCTCATCTACGATTGCAGCGGCGATTGAAGAGCAAGGTGCTGCTACGCAGGAAATCTCGCGAAACGTGCAGCAAGCCGCTCAGGGCACGCATGGTGTCTCGACTCACATCATCGACGTGCAGCAGGGGGCGACTGAAACGGGTTCCGCGTCGTCTCAACTATTATCGGCTGCTCAGTCACTCTCCCATGACAGCAATCGACTAAAGCTCGAGGTTGGCAAATTCTTAAGCTCAGTTCGGGCAGCTTAGCGGGATGAACGCCAGATCACACGCTAGGGCTGGCCCTAAAGTCCGCTGTGGGTCACAAGCGGACTGACCGGGAGATGTCGCGGTACGTCGGCTAAGGGCCGATTTCGTTGAAAAAGGCAGCGGCAATCCGATGGATTGGCGCCAGCTCCGAAGCGGCCTAGCGCCTGGGTTCTCCGCTATGCGGGCCTGGGGATTTGCATCGGGATCAGCTTGGCCATCTTACGAAGGTTCTGAGCGGTGGCTGCGAGGGTGAACTCGTCACGCGCGCCGTTCGGGCCCCTCAGTCGCAGGCGATCGAGCTTGAGAATGCGCTTGAGGTGCGCGAACAGCATTTCGATCTTCTTGCGGAGCCGACGCGAAGTGCGGCCCTCCCACGATCTTGCGATCTGGCGCGCCATGTCGCGAGCGCCCTCGTAGATCGAGCGCGGCACCCTCCGTGAGGCCTGCTTGGGGCAGCACCGGGACTTCAATGCGCAGCGATCACAATCGCGCTTGCTGGCGAGGTAAAGCATGGTGGCGCCATCATTCACCAGCGTTCCGGTCGTGGTAAGAACTTTGCCACTGGGGCAACGATAGACGTCCCCGGCATGGTCATAGGTGAAGTCGTCGCGCGAGAAGATCCCGTCAGTGCGGGCGGACTTGTCGAAGACTGTAACGTGCGGCTCGATGCCGTGCTCATAGACCAGCCAGGCGAGCATCTCAGCCGAGCCGTAGCCGCTGTCACCGAGGAGCCGGTTCGGATAGAGATCGAACCGTTCGAGCGAGCGCTCAATCATGCGTTTGGCGGCCAATACCTCCGCCTGCCGGATTGCCGTCGTCGCCTCGACATCCACGATGATCGCGTTCTCGACGTCGATCAGGTAGTTCGTCGAGTAGGCGAAGAAGGCTTGGCCACCATGCGCCCCGGTCCAGCGCGCCGCCGGGTCGGAGGGCGACACGAACTTCGGCGTGACCTCGGTTGCCGCTCCGAAAGCGGCATCATCGAGGACAGCCAGATACTCATCGATCGCTCGGCCGGCAGCCTCCGGTGGAAGCCCCTTGTCGCCTTCGATCCCCTTCTGCCGATTGGCATCGGCCTTGATCAGGCTCGCGTCAACGGCAAATCCTTCACCGCCGACCAGTCGCTCCTCGATGCAGCGGCGCAACACGCTCTCGAATACGCGACGGAAGAGGTCGCTCTGCCGGAAGCGGCCATGCCTGTTCTTGGAGAATGTCGAGTGATCCGGCACCGCGCCATCCAGACCGAGCCGGCAGAACCACCGATAGGCCAAATTGAGGTGAACCTCATCGCACAGGCGCCGCTCCGATCGAATGCCGAAGCAGTAGCCGATCAGCAGCATCCGGATCATCAGCTCGGGATCGATCGAAGGTCGACCGATACTGCTGTAGAAGGGTGCCAGGTCCTGCCTGACCTGTTCAAGGTCGACAAATCTATCGATCGACCGGAGCAAGTGGTCGGCGGGAATATGCCTATCGAGCGAGAACTCATAGAACAACGCAGCCTGTTCGACTTGCCGATGTCCCATCATGATCTTCCGTCCTGCCAATTAGACAGACTGAATCACTGATCCCTCTGCGTCGCAACAGCCGCCTTTTTCAACAGAATCGGCCACAAGCCGACATCGTGGGGCCTTTCGATCAATCTCAGCGGGGCCGAAGACCAGGCCGAGCACTTTATTGCCTTCAAAGTGCAACACCAACGAAACCTTGCTCGGTGAATGAGCAAAGAGTATCGCCGAGCTGGGCATCCCAAGACCGCTGTCGGATTACGCGGACTTAGCGATCCTCGTCGCTGCGGCGGTTCGCCCAAGCTTAAAATATGAAAACGTAAAAAGGGCTGCCCACAGCAGATCAATAGAACCAAATAGTAATAAATCCTGGCCCACGCGGGAAGCACTCCAAAGCAACCAAACTGGGATAGCGAACGCTAATTTCTCCGCAACGCATGCAGGGATAGCTCGCCTCAAGCCCACAGGGTCTTGAGATATAACGAAAAACAATATTTGGGCGGAAAGCGCCGTTCCGATGAAACCGTAAAAATATTCCGGGTGCAGAATTGGAGCGCTGGCAGCGCTTATCTTCGACTCTAGGAAGTATAGCGGTACCAAGACTAGAACGCCGTAGATGGCAGAGATGCGGAATACCCATCGAGAAAACCTCATATCTCAATTCTCAGCATGCCGGAGTATTTCACCTATTGCCAGATGCACGGCGTTTACCGCTTTCAACGGACGCACCATCACTTTGAAATGGATAATTCGGTTGTCGTCATTCCAACTGATTATATCGACAGCATTGACCTTCACTCTGCCGACAATGGTCTCTAGCTCAAGTACTGCCGAGTTATCTCCGAACCAGCGACTTACGAACCTAGCGTCGGGCCCATCAAGCACCTTAACAGCTGCGATGAGATAAGTTCGCGTGACTGCTCGTCCAATTTGAGGAGAATGAACGATCGGAGATTCGAAGACCACATTGTCGGCCAATAAATCATCGACCTGCTGAAAGTCGCGAGTTCGCGCTATTCGTTCCCACCTTTCGACAGCTATCGGTAGCATGGAATTTCCTAAATATACCCTCAACGCATCGAATCGCGGTTTAGGGCGCTCTGTATCTCCCCAAGCAGAAAGAGAACATGGGCTTTTCACCATACAGTTATGTATGGATAGAAAATCATCAAGCCCACGTCAATACATGACTGGATGGGACAACTAAGTATTTGATGGAGCAATCTTTGCGTGGCATGCGGGCCTCTTTCGCCATCTGGCCAGTGCGGTGTATCGGATTCGGTTCTGAGCGGCTTCGCAGCGGAAACTGGTGACGTCTGCGTAGCCGGGAGCGCGTATGGACTGAAGGATCGGGACAATGTCTCGCAGCCCGATGCTCGCACCTATGGGTTGGATTCCGAATGGTGGAATCGGAACGGCCCTGGGGCCATTCCGTGACGAGGCGAAGAAGTGGATCAGGCCTTGGCCTTGACCGGGAGCCGAAAGGGCGCCCCCAGCCGGTTGAACGCGTTCATGGCCGCAATCGTGATGGTGAGGTCCACGAGGTCCTTTGGCGCGAAAGCCGCGCTTGCGGCAGCATAGGCCTCGTCGGAGGCGTGCGTCTCGCTGACGAGCGTGACTTCCTCCGCCCACGCGAGGGCAGCGCGGTACTTGTCGGGAAACAGGTGGGGCACCTCGGCCCAGACCGGAACGAGGACGACTTTTTCAAATGGCATCGTGTCCAAGAGGTCCCGGGTGTGCAGGTCGATGCAGTGCGCGCAGCCGTTGATCTGCGAAACCCGCAGGAAGACGAGGTGGATCAGTTCGTGGGGCAGGTCGGTACCCGTGATGATGTAGTGGTGGATGCCGAAGAGCGCCTTTGCACCCTGCGGCGCGACTTCGTTCCAGACCAGGCGCTTGTTCTCGCTCATGACGTGCCTCGTTGTTCGGAACGCCGGAGATTCGACGCTCGAAGCCATGACGGGCCAAACGGTCAGGGTGTGACATGGCACGGCGGTTCCATTCAAAGCGGCCGATGTCACATCCAGGCAAGTCCGATCGTCTTATCCTCGGGTTCGGGAGGCGCGAGCGGCGGTGACAGCGGATATGATCTGCGAGGAAACTGAGCGGATGGAGGCGATGGACGATCAGCGGACCACCGAGTTCGAAGCCGAGCGGAGGCGCCTGACACGCCTGGCCTATCGGATGATGGGCTCGCTCACAGAGGCTGAGGACGTCGTTCAGGACGCATGGCTACGGTGGGCCGGGATGGAGGGTGGCGTAGATTCGCCTCCCGCCTATCTGACCCGCATTGTCACACGCCTGTGCCTCGACCGACGCCGCTCCGCGCGGGCGCGCCGGGAAACCTATATCGGACCCTGGCTGCCAGATCCTCTCGTGGGTTCCGTGGAGCAGGACGAGACGGTCGCCGACGACGTCACGGTCACGTTGATGCTAGCCCTTGAGCGTCTGTCGCCTCTTGAGCGGGCCGCTTTCCTTCTCCACGACGTCTTTGACGTGCCGCTGACCGAAGTGGCCATCACCCTCGGCCGCGAGCCGGCTGCTGTTCGTCAGCTCGCGGCGCGCGCCCGCAAGCACGTGCAGGCCGCACGTCCCCGCTTTGACGTCGAACCCGCGGATGCGGAACGGATCACCCGTGCTTTCTTCGCCGCAGCACGCGACGGGGGCGGGAGCCTGGTAGTCAGGTTCCCCTTTCAATGTTCAAGCTCACTTCGCACTCGCGGAAATACCAAGAAGCCCTCATCGTAAGAAATACGCCCTCTGCGGATCGTCTTGAGAACGTATTCAGTGGTCCGAGCTGGGTCGCGGTCTATCCGCTGGACGTGTATCCGCTCGACCGGCTTGTCGGCTCTAACGTAAAGGCCGCGCTTATCGCGGAAGTATTCAGTCAGGTCTTGTTTCAGGCGCGAAGTGGGCGGCAATAGGATCAGCCCATGGAAGTGAAGTCCGTCGTTGTAGGACGGCTGAGTCCCGACCATTCGCCTCCGTTTGACAACCGGCAGGTCAAGGGCACCCAACAACACCGGGAGCTCGTCAGTCGGGGCCGTTCTCGGCTTCCGATGAACGTCGGTCACCAAGATGGAATAAAGCCTGGCGATCTCATCCTTCATCCCCTGAAGGACCCTCGGACGTGTCCCGCGGATGTTCGAGAACATGACTGTGACCATGTATCCCGACCAACCGTTATCGAGTCGATGGGTGACCAAGTGCGCGAATTCGGCCAGCCAATGCTGCGGCCTGCATGGGAAGATGTCAGCACCGCGGGCGATCTTACCGGATTGCTTGAAAGACGCCGGATTACTTGGCTTGGCGGCAATAGTGTTTGGATTGGGTTGGTTTGTAGCAATAGTGGACCATATGCGGTCCTCGACGAGGTGCATTCAGACATCCTATGGAGCAGGAGCGATCGAGTGGCCCATCCAACAAGTATCGGGAGCCTGCGATACATTTAGCGAGCGGGGACTGCTTTTTTCGGCATCTGCCAAAAATAATTCTCGCCTGGCGACCTTCAGTTTTCCGGCCGCGTGATTTGCCTTCTCGCCCTCACTTCGTTCGGGCGAGCCTTCGGACCACTGGTAAGCGGCTCTGCTCGGCTTACCAAAAACTAACTCGATTATGTGCGGTCACGGAGGAGGACATCACTTTGCCTTGCCGGCAAAGTGACCCGTGCGTGTAACGGCATCGGCATCATCGGACCAGAGAAACCACTCTCGTGGTCGGGACTGGCAGTGCGGTGAGCCCCGTTACTCCTCTGCTTGTCTGCGCAGGGACCTCGGCAAGACCAATCCGACGATCTTGCCACCCTCGACGGTCTAAAGCTTTCCCGTCTCTCGTCAGGCTTCGTTTAGCGACCGTTGCCTGCTTGGGTCGTTTATTTCCAAGAGTAGACCGGACGATGTGTCCGACGTTCCGACCGATGTCCCAGCCCACCGGGTTTCCGTGATTGCCCTTGCTCAGAGGTCACGGTTGTAAGCCATGCTGGAATGTCTGATTACTTATCTGCGGACGATCTTCTTCCATACTCATGAATGCGAGATGGTCCGGAGGACGCAAATAAAGTTGGCCCATCGACGAGAGCTAACAAACCTCGCAAGCCTTAGCCCCATTCGTTGTCCGGCAACGTTCCGGGCGGAGGCTTTAACTCCTCGATCCCGGCTTCGATGACATCTATCTCGTCTTTTACCGCCTCGATGGACCTGGCCGGGTCTATACCCGTAACGGACTGCAGCTCGGCGAGCATCTTGCGTCTATGCGCGAGCAGCTCCGATAGGGCTCTTCGGTCGCGAACCTTGACGTATCCCGCGACGATCAGGTCGATTGCTTTAGACATGTCCGTTATGGGTTCGAGAAGAATGCACGGCGAAGGCTAGGAGCTACTTCACAAGGGTATCGCCGCGACGAGCCCGCTTTGAAGCCCTTCCCCGATTAAAGAACTGCACCCCGATGAACTCCCCGTTCACCCACGCAAGTTCGCAGTGCCGATACGCCAGGCCGGTAGGCGACAGGACGAGGAAGAACTCTTTCTGACCGATGTCGGTTATGGCGCCGTCTACAACTATCTTGGCGCTAGTCTCTGATACGTCGTGGATCTTGCAGGCGCGTTGCCACGTACCGTCGATGGCCATCAAGCGCGCTTCAACGGGTCGCTCGAATATCACCCGCTTATCTTGTTCTTGGGTTTCACTCATTACTCGCCCGCTTGGCATCCGAGCGAGGGCACTTTAAGCGCCGACTCTTGATGCTTCGTGAACTTGGTGGCGAAGTTGGGAAAAAGATGCAAATCTCGGGTGCCGCACTGATCGCTCGTGTTGCCCCGATCGTTGCGGTCGGACCGTCGTTGGGAAATAAACCCAACAGCGGTCGCGGCGCTGCTCGATCTCAGTTTCAGCTTTCTTTAGACCATGAGCATCATATGCCGGCGGCTTCTACAGGAACATGGTCGAAATAACGTAAGTGGCGCTGAGTGCATGGGTTGGATCGCGAATTTGCTCCGCAGGTCGAATGTTGCCCTGCGGCCCCGGGAGGGCGTACAGGTCGATTTGCTGCCGCTATCTGAGCGTGGCGGACGATGGCTGAAGCACAACCTGTTTCGCTTTCCAGGGGCAACGTGGTCCCGAAAGCGTGGCTGTGTAGAATTGGCAGAGGCCGACGTGATTGCACTGCATCTCGTCGTCGCGCGATTGAGAGAAGCTGGGGTGCGTGTGCGATTCAAGGGGCGGCTTCGGCACTGGGATGGCGCCTCACCGGTATGGACGCTGCTAGTGCGCGGGAAGCGCTAGGCCGTCTATTAAGATCACCCTTACTCGCGCGATGATACGTTTTTTCCGGCCTGCACTCTATCGCAATGGGCCGATTAGAGCTGCTGCACCACCCTTCTCTGGGCGTCGGCGTTTTCTTCGATGTAACGCTGGGGCGTGCACAGCGAGATGGTCTATATCACCAGCAACATCCCGAGCGCACCTACGATCCGAACCGCCTCGCCAACCTCAATCTGGGCTTCGTCGCATGGGACATTGGCGGCGGCTACACGTATTTCGATCCCAAGACCGGCCACGAATTCTCGGCGGTCGCCGGCGTCACCTACAATCTGATGAACCCGTATTTGCAGTATCAGAACGGCATCGACTTCCACCTCGACTGGGCGGCCTTGAGCTGCTGCCGGTTTGATGGACACCCGGTTAAGCTAATCCCACCTTGCGCTCGAACTCAACGGGGCTGATGTACCCGATGGTCGAATGACGCCGGGTCGTATTGTAGAACCGCTCGATATAGTC
>JAESGJ010000482.1_pt1 | contig 19660 bp, 20 predicted proteins | sample 9266241 | NCBI WGS metagenome assembly JAESGJ01 (sample SAMN14514841, study PRJNA621669) | algae metagenome | isolation source: Brasilonema octagenarum HA4186-MV1 and co-occurring heterotrophs from wet... | place: USA: Manoa Valley, Hawaii | collected 2009-07-20 | reverse complement strand
ATGCGGGTCGATGCGGTGTTCCGGCCCGTCGACGACGCCGACCCCGAGAGCCCCTACCTGACCGTCTTCGCACCCACAGAGGAGCATTCGTGACTGGACTGCTGGACGGCAAGGTCGCCCTGGTGACCGGGGCAGGCCACGGCATCGGCCGAGGCCACGCTTTGGAACTGGCCAAGCACGGCGCCACCGTGATTGTCAACGACCTGGGCACCAGCCTGTCCGGTGAAGGTACCGGGAAGGTCGCCGACGAAGTGGTGGCGATCATCGAAAAGCGAGGCGGCACCGCGGTTTCCGATTTCAGCGACGTGGGCGACGAGGAACAGGTAGACCTCGCCGTCGAGCGGGCCTACTCCCAACTCGGCCGGCTGGACATCGTCGTGAACAACGCGGGCATCGTGCGCGACAAGGCGATCTGGAACATGACGGTCGACGACTTCGACCTGGTGATGCGGGTGCACGTTCGCGGCAGCTGGCTCACCAGCCGGGCCGTTGCGCGAAAGTGGCGCGAGGAATCCAAGGCGTTGGGCGGAAAGGTCTACGGCCGCATCATCAATACGACGTCCGGCGCGGGGTTGCACGGCCACTTCGGCCAGACCAACTACAGCACGGCGAAGTCGGCCATCGTCGGGTTGACGCAGACCCTGAGCCTGGAGTTGGCGTCGATCGGCGCCACCGTCAACGCCATCAGCCCCGGTGGGCGGACCCGGATGTCGGCATCGATGCCCGGCGCACAGGCCGCGATCGAACCCGACGAGCGACCCGAGGACGAGTTCGATCCGAAGGACCCGTCGCTCGGGTCCCCGGTGGTGGCCTGGCTGGCCAGCCCGGAGGCCGGTCACATCAGCGGCCAGGTGATCCGGGCCATGGGCGAGAGCATCCAACTGCTCAAGGGCTGGCATCCGGTTGCCTCGGTCTCCAACGGCCAGAAGCGCTGGGACGCCGACAAACTCGGAGCCATCATGGCGACCGACGTGTTCGGCACGCGCAACACCGGATTGCGGCTCGGGGGCTGAGGTGACCGATGCTTCCGAGGTCGAGCGGGAATTCCGGCGCTACTTCATGACGGGCCCGGTGCTCGAGGACTGGCACGGCTGGGCGCACCTCTTCACCGACGACGCCACCTACTTCGATCACTTCTACGGCACCTTCACCGGACCCGACGAGATCACCAGATTCCTCGAGGGCACCATGGGCGCCGCACCACAGGTCTACAGCCCGCTCCTCTGGTACGTCATCGACGGCACGCGGGTGGCCTACAAGGTCGTCAACCGCGCCGACAACCCGGAGCCGGGTGCGCCGCCCATCGACTTCCCCTCCTATCAGTTCATCGAGTACGCCGGCGGCGGAAAGTGGCGCTCGGAGGAAGACGTTTGGATTCCGGCCGAGATGAAGCGATTCGCGAAGAGCTACGCGAAGGCCGCCGCTGCGCACCCGCAGACGCTGGAAGACCAGCTGCGCCGCTCGGACTGGGGGTCCTGGGTCGACTGGGCCCGCCCCGAGCCCGGCCATCGAGCCGTGCCGTCATGGCTGGGCAGGGACGGCTTCACACCGTTCGGCGGGATCGGGGACATCGACTTCGGCGTGCGCTCGCACTGAATTTCTCAGAGGAACAGGTAAAGCCCCGACAAGAGGGCCCACAGACCCACGCAGTAGCCTTCGAATGCGATGCGTAGAGGTGCTGGGGCACTTCGCAATTCCATGAAGTCGAGGCCGACCAACCGAATCTTGATCGCCGCGATTCCGAGCACCGCGACCGCTAGCACCGAGCCCGTGCCATGGTCGGCGCCCAGCGCGAAGGACACCAGCGTCGCGACGATCAACACCACCCACGACAGGCCGGCACGGCCGCGGACGAAACTCAACACCGAGGGTCCAGGCATCAGGCCACCAGGTACAGCAGCGGAAACAACACGATCCACAGCAGGTCGACGAGGTGCCAGAAACACGCCCCGCCCTCGATCACTGCCATCCGGGTCTCGCTCAACTGCCGTCGTCGAGTCTGGCGCAGCAGGAACACGAGGACTGCCATGCCGACGCAGACGTGAAACAGGTGCACGCCGGTGAGAATGAAGTAGTAGAGGTAGAACTGGTTGGCACCGACACCGTGGCCGGATGAGACCAGCGAGTGATACTCGAAGACCTTGAGCCCGATGAAGATTCCGCCACACGCGATCGCCGCCACAACGGCTGACCGCGCCACCTGACGCGCTCCCGTGCGCAACGCTCGGAGGGCAGCGACGACGCATAGCGAACTCGTCAAGAAAACGAGCGTATTGGTGAGTCCGACACCGAGATGAAGCGTTCGGCGTGCGGCGTCGAACACGTCGGGGGCTTTGGCTCGCTCGACCATGAAGGTGGCGAAGAAGACTCCGAACACCATCATGTCGCCGAACAGGAACACCCACGTGCCCTGCTCGCCGGGGATTCGCCGCACCGGTGCAGGGGGCGCGTCGGCGTTGGACGTCACGCTGCCGCTGAGATCAACTGCTCGGCGCTGATCGACCGCAGCATGACGACCGTCACCGCGACCATCCAGGCCGAGAACGCAACGAGTGGGACCCAGAACGCGAAGACACCGTTCCACGCCAGCGGTCCCTCGTTGAAGATCATCACCGCGCCACCGGGCAGTGCCAGTAGGGCATACCAGGCATTGAGGTAACCGAACCACCGTGGGAACGTCGGCGGATCAGTCGTGTCGACGAATGAGGCAACGGTGAGCACCAAGGCCTGCACGATGAGAGTCCCGACGATTCCGACGAACATCAGCCAGAACACGTCGTTGAGCGCCTGGGTGATCTGCGGATCGCGCTGTTCGGGTCGAAAGGCCGCCGCGGACAACACCATCATTGGGAAGAGAAAGCCCGGCACGAAGATGACCCCTGCGAAGATCTGTGTCACCGACAGCACGCCCCACTTGCCCTCGACCCGACGCACCCGCAGGCAGATCGTCGCCAGAAACGGTAGTGCAACGCAGGCGGCGAGCAGACTCAGCGCAAGGCCGACCCGCACTCGGAGCTTGTTAGCGATGAGGAAATCGGTGATCTGCTGGGCGCTCTCGGTCGGCGACAGCGGCGGAATCAACTGTGCGATGAGCATGAAGAAGACGAAGAACAACGCCAGCATGGCGATCCCGCCCCACGCGGCGATGCGTTGGAGTTTGAGGTCCATCGTCGCAGTCTAGAGAGAATCCACTCAATGTTTAACTGATTGCGGGGAACGTATCAGCCCTGCGGTCGAGCAGCGAGCCGAGGCGATCCGGCGGCGTCCCGTGTAGTACCAGTTCGTCCGCGCCCGCATCGCGATACTCGTCGAAGACACGGTGACAGTGCGCTGCGGACCCGATCGCGGCGGCGTCTACCGTCCATGCGGCCGGTAGCACCGATGCCACGTCGGCGAGTTGCTGCTGCGTCAGCACCGAGTCCGCAGCGCCCCTCAGCCCGGCTAGCAGCGGATGGGAACGCAACCGCACCAACGATTCCGGATCCCAGCCGTTGACGGCTGCCAGCCGTTCACCGAACCCGGGGATCTGGTAGTAGCTCACCGCCCGCCCACCGACCACGGCGAGCTCCTCATCGACGGGGAGATCGCACGCCACCACTACGGTGGCGTACACCCGCACGGCGTCACGGTGCCGTCCGGCCGCGCGTTGCGCTTCCCGAACTCGCGCGACCGATCGCCGCACCGCGGCGGGTGTCAGAAACGGGTGCAACAGCACCCCGTCGAAGTGGCGACCCGCGAGTTCCAGACCCCGCGGCCCGATCGCCGCGAAGACCATCGGGGGCACCGGCTGATCGGGTAAGTCGTTGAGCCGCAACGACGGATACGTCCCCGCGGGGCCGTCGTAACGTACCCTCTCCCCGCGGCACAGCCGACGAAGGATGTCGACGTGGTCGACGATCGAGGCGTTCGTCGACGTTGGCAACCCGACGGCTTGCCACATGGCGTCTACGGAGCGTCCAACCCCGAGGATGAAGCGACCGCCCGACAGCGCCTGCGCGGTCATTGCCAACGATGCCAGCAGCGCGGGATGACGTGACTGCAGATGCGTGATGCCCGAGGCGATGTGGATGGTCGACGTGGCCTGGCTGAGGGCGCCTGCGACGACCCCGAGATCCTTTGTCCCCCAGCGCTCGCTGAGCCAGACCGTGCGTAATCCGAGACGCTCGGCGGCCGTCGCCTGCCCGATGACTGCGCCGGGATCGGAGACGCGTCCAGGCAGTACGTAGGCGCCAAGCTCGACGTCGCCCACCGTGTTCCCACCCATGAACGCTATTCTGACAGTAGTGTCCACTTTTGGAAAGGAAGCCGACGGAAAGGATGCCGATGGCGTACACCTCCGCTCGCGGCGACCTCGGACCCCGGGTGCGCGATGTGTTGAGCGCCTGGCTCCCGCCACGACTGGCGCCGAGCGGAGCCACGGCGTTCGAGATCTCGGACTTCAGCGCACCGCCGGCCGGTTACTCCGGAAAGACGGCGTTCTTCACCGCGAGCTGGATCGACCTACGCGGCACGCACCGTACGGCCGACCTGGTGCTGCGGGCACAGGCCGACGATCACCGGCTGTTCACCGTGCCCGATGCCCCACGGCAAGCCGACGTGATGCGGCTGCTCGGCGCTCGGGACATTCCGGTTCCCGAGGTCGTCGGCATCGAGCGCGATGCGGCCGTCCTGGGGTCACCGTTCTACGTGATGCGACGAGTTCGCGGTCGGACACCGTCGGACGTGCCCAGCTGGCACAAGCGAGGCTGGACGACTGATCTCTCTGCTGCCGAGCGCAGTCTGCTGTGCGACAACGGATTACGCGCACTAGTCGACGTCCACCGCGTGGGTGACGCCGAAGCGCTCCGGTTCCTGCGCGGCGTCGGCGACCCCACCCGAACCGCACTGCAGCGCTACCTCGACGAATTAGTCGGCTGGTACGACTGGTGTCGGGACGACCTGGTGGTCGGTGCAGACATACTGGCGCACGCACTACACGTGATTCAAGAATGCGCCCCCGACACCGACGCCGAGACGGTGGTGTGGGGTGACGCGCGGGTCGGAAACATGTGCTTCGGCGACGACCTGTCGGTCGTCGCGCTGTTCGACTGGGAGACCGCGGGCACCGGGCCCCCCGAGATCGACCTCGGCTGGTGGCTGATGTTCGAGCGTTTCCTCTGTGAGGCACTGGGTTTCACGCGGCTGCCCGGTGTTCCCGACGACGACGAGTTCGTGCGCCGGTACCAGCAGTTCGGCGGACGTCTCACCGGGGACATCGTGTACTACCAGCTGCTCGCCGCATTCGTTCTGTCGTTGATCAACAATCGGCTCGCCCGGCTGCTCGTCCGCGACGGCCTGGACGCCACGGTCGCCAAGAGCTATCCGCAGACCTCGGTGGCCCTGGTGCAGGAATACCTCGACGAGATCCGCTAGCCGCGTCGAATCAGAACTGTGCCATGCCCTGATCCACCGACAGCCGGGTTGCGGTGACGAACCGCGATTCGTCAGAGGCGAGCCAACACACCGCCGCGGCAACGTCTTCCGGCTCGCATGCCCACTGCGGCAGGAATGGCGTGCCCATGTTGTTGAGCGTCGGATTGGTCTCGATGGCGGAGAACAGCGCGGCGATCATCTCTCCCCCGCCCATCGGGGTGTTGACCGGCCCCGGATGCACACTGTTGACCCGGATGTCGTGCTTGCCCAGTTCGGCGGCGAAGGCCCTGGCCATCCCCGTCACGGCGTGCTTGCTCGCGGTGTAGTGGATCATGTACGGCTGGGTCTTCACGCCCGCATAGGAACTGATCAGAACGATCGAGCCGCCGCGACCGCCGTCGACGATCTTCGGCGCACCCGCCATCACCGTGTTCCACGTGCCGGTCACGTTGACGTCGATGACGTCCTGGAACGACCGCGGGGTGATCTCGTTCCATGGCGCAGGGATGCAGATGCCCGCGTTCGCGACGATGACGTCCAGCCGCCCGAACGCTTCGACACCCCGATCCACGGCGGACTGAAGGGCGGGGAGATCTCGAATGTCGGCAGCCGAAGCCATGATTCGGCCACCGTCGGCCTCCACAAGTCGGACCGTCTCTTGCAGGTCCTCGGGTGTCGCCGACGGGTAGCGCACCGACTCCGGCAGTGGTCCCGCCAGGTCGACGGCGATGATGGCGGCGCCTTCTGCCGAGAGGCGGATGGCGTGCGCCCGGCCCTGTCCCCTGGCGGCGCCGGTGATGAATGCGACCCTGCCGTCGAGTCGGCCCGTCATGGGTGTCCTTCCGGATCGAGAGCCATGGGCCCACTGCGCACCGCGGTACCCAGCAGGCCAAGGTCGACGTCGACTTCCGTCAAGGCCTCCCGGCAGGCGGCGACGTCCTTGCGAAGGAAGGGCCCAGCCAATTCCTCGAAGCGGGCCATACCGCCGATGCGATGGGCATGGGTGGCCGCGTTACTGCCCGCGCTGCACACCTGCAGTGTGGACAGCAAAACGTCCTGCTCGACGCCCAGCTGCATGCCGAGTCGTGTTGCGGCCGCCAGGAGTTGAGCGTTCGCGGCGAAGAGCAGATTGTTGATCAGCTTGAGGGCGAGTGCGCTGCCGAACGCGCCGGTCGGCACGACCGGGTCGGCGTAGGCAGCGAGGATGGGCGTCGCGGCGGCCACGGCGTCGTCCGGTCCGCCGATCAGCACGGTGAGCGAGCCCGCCGCGATGTCGTCTGCGGTCCCGCTGACCGGTGCGTCGAGAATGACGGGACCCGGCGTCGCGTGGCCGTTCAGTGCCTCGAGCGTGGCGACCGTCCCCGTGGTGTGGGACACGAACACCGCACCTGGCTTTGCATTGGCGACGAAACCATCTGAGCCAAGCCCGGTTTCACGGAGTTGAGCATCGGAGAAGAGGCAGGAGATCAGGACGTCGCTGTCGCGGGCCAGTCCGGCAATCGACGACGCGACCATCGCGCCCTTGGCCTGCAGCCGCCGGCGGGCGTCCTCGCGTCTGGCGAAGACCAGGACGTCGTGCCCCGCACCGAGCAAGCGGTCGACCATCGGCTCCCCGAGCTGGCCGACGCCGAGGAATCCGACCGTCCGGTCCCGCGTGCGCGGCATGCCTACGTCAGCGCCACGACAGCGGTAGCGAATCGACGCCGAACACCTGACCGCCGTGTTCGACCGCATCGCCGGCAAGGGAGTAGTTCGGGATGCGCTTGTGCCATTCCTCGAGCACCACGACCATCTCCTGGCGTGCCAGGTGCGATCCAAGGCATCGGTGTGGACCGGCGCCGAAGGACAGATGACGCGTGACACCTCGGTCGAGGTCGACCTCACGGGCGTCGGGATAGGCAGACTCGTCCCGTCCCGCGAATGCCAGTGAGAACGACGCCATGTCACCTGCCTTCACCGGACACCCGTGAAAGTCGATGTCCTGGGTCGCCTTTCGGGCAGTCTGCACGATGGGGTAGGCCCGAAGGATTTCTTCGACCGCCTTGGGGATGAGCTGCGGGTCGGCGACGATCCGGTCCCGGTCATCCGGGTGGGTAGCGAGGTGCAATAGCGCGTAGGAAAGCTGGTTCGACACGGTGTCCAGACCCGCCATGAACAACAGCAGCAGACAGTTGAGCAGCTCGAGGTCGTTGATGGGTTCGCCGTCGATGGTCCAGTCGATGGCCTTGCTGACGATGTCGTCGGCATCCGGGTCACGGTTCTCGCGGCGCTGCTGAATCAGCCCGGAGAAGTACCCCATCACATACGTCATGCCTTCGAGCCGCGCAGCGTTCACCTCGTCACCAACGCCGCTCTGGTGCAGGATCATGTCCTCCCACTCCATGAACTGCCCGAGGTCCTCGACGGGCATGCCCATGATCGTCAGGAAGACGGTGGACGGGAACACCCGGGAGATGCGCTCGACGAAGTCACACGCACCCTCGCCGACCAGCTCGTCGACCAGGTCCGCGGCCAGTTTCTGCTGCGCGTCGCGTAGGCCCTTGACGCGACCCGGCGAGAAGTACTCCGCCAGCACCTGACGCCACTTGGCGTGGTCCGGCGGGTCGATCATGATCGGGATCCACTTGTAGGGCGGCTCCGGGTCGGTCGGCACGATGACGCTGCTCGACCACACCTCGGGATGCTGCAGCCCGTCGAGGATCACCGAGTTGTCGGTGAACACCCAGTAGTCCATCCCCGCCTCGGTGTTGCGGAAGACCGGCCGGGCCTCGTCCTGGCACTCGTCAAGCATGCGGAAGTGCGTCAGAGCGGCCGAATCCGGCGTGTTCATCTCGATGCTCTTGACGGGACACGTTGCGCTGGAATCGGTTTCGCTCATGACGCCCTTCCGTTGCAGCTAGGACCGGATACCCCGTCGAAGCCGATGCACCCATCATCGTACGACAGTCGACTGTCATTTTGACTCGAATCTCCGCCCGACGTGGCATCAACTCGTCACACTAGGTTAACTATGTCATGTGACGGGCGCAATAGCCCGGGGTGTCACCGAACGGCAAAGCCGGCATCGAGCGGCCACGCCGTGCCGGTGATGAACTTCGCCTCGTCGGACACCAGGAACGCCACCGCGTTGGCGACGTCCTCGGGCATCAGGATCTGAATGGGCAACGCATTCTGCATGGCCGCGACGGCCGTGTCGTTGGCCTCCAGGAGCTTGCCCATGGTCTCGTTCATCACCATCCCGGTGGCCACCCCGGTCGGGTGAATGGTGTTGACGCGAATGGAGTGTTGCGCGTACTCGTTGGCCCACACCTGCATGAGCCCCACCAACCCGCGCTTGGCAGCGGTGTAGGCCTGCCCACCTGCCCGGTCGGTGCCAGTGCCCTTGAGTCCGGCGCTGGAGGAGGTGAGGACGATCGAACCGCCACGGCCGCCGTCGATCAGGGCAGGGAGGGCGGCTTCCACGGTGTTCCAGACGCCGACGAGGTTGACGTCCAGGATGGTGCGGAACGTCTCCCGCCGGTCGCCACCGGAGCCGAGCCGGATGACGCCCGCATTCGCGATCACGATGTCGAGGCGACCAAACTCGGCGAGTCCGTCGGCGACGACCTGCTCGACGGCATCAGCGTCGCGCACGTCGGCCTGGCGGGCGACGATGCGTCGACCCTCCTTCTCGACGAGCTTGGCGGTCTCGTCGAGATCCTCCTGCCGCGATTGCGGATAGTCGATCGAGTCGACGTCTGCGCAGATGTCCAGTGCGATGATGTCCGCGCCGTCGGCTGCCAGGCGGACCGCGTGCGCGCGGCCCTGGCCGCGGGCTGCTCCGGTGATGAAGGCGACCTTGCCGTCCAGATTTCCCATGCGATTAGCTCCTAGCGGTTCATTCGGTGACGCTTCCGGTGTGAATCCTTGCCTGCCGCAGGCCTTCCTGCGGATCGTCCACTTCGATGTCCCACTCCTCGCACGAACACGTACAGCGATAGTGTCCGTTCTCGGGCAGGATCGCCTGGCCGCCACACGACCCACCGGTGTTGGCGATGCTGGTCAGGAATTCCAGGGGTTTCTCGTGCAGCGCACTGTCGTCGGACATCGGCTTACTCCGCCACTCGGAAGACGGGCAGCAGCCAGCCATCGGTGATGGGCGAGAAGTCCACGCGCAGCGACATCCCGATCGAGACGTCTGCGGGTGCGACGTCGACGACGTTGGACACCAGGCGGGCACCTGGGGCATCGGGAAGATCGAGAACGGCCGGTATCAACAGGAGTTCGGGCATGCCGGGAAAGCCGTGCACGACGGCGAAGCTGTAGACGACGGCGTCACCGCTGAGCTGGATCCAATTCACGTGTTTGGACTGACAATTGGGGCAGAACGGCGTCGGCGGCAGTCGAAAGGTGTCGCAGTCGGCGCATTGAGGTGCGACCAGTCGGCGGTCCTTGGCCGCCTGCCAGAACGGCTCGGTGTCCTTGTTGACCGCGATCCGAACGTGCTCACCGGGGATGGTCGTGGCCAGAGCGACGGCCGTACTCATGCTGCCCTACCCAAGATCAGCCCACTCACCGGCAGACTTGCGGGCCCACCTGTCACCAGGGCGAGTTCGGCGTCGGCGACCTGGTTGATGGCAGTACCGCGCATCTGCTCGACTCCCTCCATGACGTGGGTCATGCCGATGATGTAGGCCTCCGACAGCTGACCGCCGTGGGTATTGACCGGAATCGAGCCACCGTCGTAACGAACGGCTCCCGACTCGACGAACGCCCCGCCCTCGCCCTTGTCGCAGAACCCGTAGTCCTCCAGTTGCATGAGCACCATGGGCGAGAAGTGGTCGTACAGCAGCGCGACGTCGATGTCGGCGGCGCCGATGCCGGCCTGCTCGTAGAGTCGCTTCGCGATGGGCGCATTGCCCGAGGACGCGAAGTACTCGTCGGGCATGCCCATCCAGGCGAACGCCCTTCCCCAGTCCTTGACTCCGCCGTGGGCGGCAGCCACCACGGGCACCGGCGGCTGCCTGAGGTCCCTGGCACACTCGGCGCTTGTGGTGATGACCGCGACCGCACCGTCGGTCTCCTGACAGAAGTCGTACAGGCACAAGGGTTCTGCGATCATTCGCGCGTTGAAGTAGTCCTCGAGCGTGAGCGGCTCGGGGTGCATGGCCTTGGGCCGGTTGGCCGCGTTGGCGCGCGTGGACAACGCGATCTCGGCGAACGCCTCGCGGCGGGTGCCGTAGAGGTGCATGTGCCGCCTGGCCATCACCGACATGAGGTGTCCGGGTCCGAACAGCCCGGACGGCTGCAGGAACGAGTTGATCGGATCGGGCTCCAACGCCGAGAACACCGAGCCGAGACGTTGTTTGGACTGCTGCAGCGCCATTACGGTGACGACGACGGAGGCATCGCCGGAGACGATCGCCGCCCTCGCCAATCCGATGGCACCCGCCGAACCGCCCCCGCCAGAGGTCAACGCAGCAGTGAACCGAATCTCCGGAATCCCAAGCGTTTCCATGAAGTCGGCGGTGTCCATCTTCTCGGTGTAGCCCGCGCTGGCGCCCGAGTAGTAGGCGAAGCCGTCAATGTCGGTGACCTTCAGTCCGGCGTCCGCGCAGGCGGCCAGGATGGCGTCACCCGCCAACTCGGTGATCGACATGGGTAGCGACCCACCACGTTTGTAGTACGGCGTGGCACCGATGCCGACGATGGCGACGTCGCGAAGCCCGTTCTTGGCCACGGGCTCAGACGAATTCGGCCGGGACGGGCGGAACGTCGGGGAACAGTTCGTAGAACGTGCCCTGCGTGATGCGCAGCCGGGTCTCGTCGCTGATGCCGTCGAACAGCCCCTTGAGGGTGTCCTGCGTGTGCCCGAACGTGCCCTCCATGTGGGGGTAGTCGCTACCGAACATCACGTTCCGGTAGCCCATGTGCTCGAATGCCGCGACGGCGGTCTCGTCGTGCTGGAACGACGCATACACCTGACTGAACAGGATCTCCTTCGGACTGCGAGTCAGCTTGGGCCGCACGGCCATGTGGTGCTGGCGGTAGCCCTCCAGCAGCCGATCGCCGAGGAACGGCACCCACGTCGCTCCCCCTTCGGAGATCAGCACCCTCAGGTTGGGATGACGGTCGAGCGCCCCGGACGCGACCATCTTCATCGCCGCGCGCTGGCCGGAGAACGTCGTCTCGGTGTAGTTCATGATCGCGCCGCCCGGGCCTCGGTAGACCTGGCCAGCCCCGCCCGAGGCACCGCCCACGGTCATGTCTACCGGGTCGGTACCGATGTGGAAGGCGATCACCATGCCGGCTTCCTCGGCCGCCGCCCAGAACGGCTCCCATTCCTTGCGATGCCAGTCGGGGGCACTGGGGTGCGGTGTGGTCGGCAGGAAGACCGCCTTGAACCCCTGTCCGGCGGCCCACTGCAGTTCTTCGATGGCATCCTCGACGACCAGGGTCGACACCTGCGCGGTCACCACGTATCGCGGTGAGACGGCGCAGATCTCCTCCAGCGCCCACTCGTTGCTCGCCCGCATGCACGCCTTCAGGAGCTCGGGGGTGCGAAAGGTGGAGCCCCACATGCCCAGCGACGGAAAGATGACCTCACCCCAAACGCCCTCCTTGTCGAGGTCGCCCAATCGCGCCCTAGCGTCGCGGATGCCCTGGGGCTTCATGCTCTCTTCGATGAAGGCCGTCATCGCCGACGAGGGCAGCTTGCGCCGGAAGATCTGACCGTCCACCGACACGGTCTCGTACTCCCCGTCGGGATCCTTCTCGGCGCGGGGTGTCAGATCGGCGAGGGCCTTCGGGAGCCGCGACTGCCACAGGTCTTCGGGCTCGAGGAAGTGCGAATCGCCCGAATTCGTCCAGATGAAGCTCATCGATCCTCCGTCGGTTCGGCTGCTTCAACGATGATGGCAGCTCACTTCACCGAAGTCCAGGATTTCTAATACATTGACATTACTATTTCCAGTGAGGTCCTCACCCATTCACAATGAGGCCGAGAGGAGGACGAATGACCGAGCTGGGCACCGACTCGCGCCGACGCAATGCCTCGGGTGAATCGACGAGGGTGATGTTGATGGAGGTCGCCGAGCGGCTGTTCGCGACACGCGGCATCGAGGCGGTGACGCTCAAGGAGATTCAGCAGGCGGCCGGGCAGTCCAACACCTCGGTCATCCGCTACCACTTCGGCTCTCGCGACGGTCTCATCCACGCGCTCATCTCCTACCGGCAGGCGTCGCTGGGCGCCGACCGCCGGAAGATGCTGGCGAGCATGCGCCAGGAGGGCAAGGAAGCCGACCCGCGCGCAGTGGTGTGGCTACTGGTCCGCCCGTTGGCCAATAGCATTGCAGCCGGTGAGATGTTCGCGCCCTTCCTCGCCAGGCTCACCGAGGATTCGCGTGCTCGCAGCGAATACTGGCCGGATCACGTCGACGACGACTGGACGCAGGAGACGCTGGAGGAACTCGTCGACGCCACTCTGCAGGACCTGCCCGAGCGGATCCGGCGCGGTCGCACGTTTCAGCTGTACATCAGCCTCATCAACGTGATGGCCGCCGCCGCGCGGTCTGGCCACGGCGTCAGCGAGGCGCAGCTGCACAACTACGTCGACACGTGGGTCGGCATGCTGACCGCTCCGGTGTCCTACGAGACCCGGGCGCTGCTGGCCGACTCGCGAACAGACGCAAACTAGTCGCGACACGCCGTGACGGCGATCAGTTTGCGGCTGCTCGCGGCGGGTCACGCGCCGCCGATGATCTCAGCCTCCCGCAGCTCGGCGATCCTCTGATCGTCGAGTCCAATTTCACGCAGGATCGCGGCCGTGTGCTGGCCGATCGTACAGCCGGCCTCGGCCTTGGATCGCGACCGCGAGAACCGGCACAGGGGCGCGAGCCGACGGTGCTCCTCGAAGATCGGACTGACGGCCTCGACGGCATACCCTGCCTCGAAGTACGGATCGGTCTGCAGCACCAATTCGGAGTTCGCCTCCACCACCTCGACACAACCGACGTCCTGGGCGGACAGCTCGCACTCCCACTCGAGCTTCGTCTTCTGGGCGAACACGGACGTCAGCACGCCGATTAGGTCGCCGTCATGGGCGGCGCGGGACTCGGCGTCGGCGAAGCGCTCGTCGGCGTGGAGATCGACGTAGGGCGACATCGCCTTGGTGACGGCTGGCCACTCCCGGGGCAGGGGCGCGGCGAGGAACACGAAACCGTCTGCCGCACGGTACATCCGGTAGAGGGCGTGCATGCCGAAGAACTGGTCGTCGGCGGCGACGCTCGGCGGACGCGTCGCGTAACTGGCGTTGTAGTCGATCATTGCCTGCTGCACGGTGCCGAGCATGGTGGTGACGACGTTGTCCAACGTCCGACCGTGGCACTTGGCGTAGAGCGCGACCAGCAACGCGCTTCCGACGCCGTGGGCGGCGATGCCGTCGGACTGGACGGCGGGCACGGCGCCGCCGGCATGCAGGGCGACGGCCCTGCGGTGCAGATCGTCGACGTCGGCGGGCGCCTCACCCGTGTCGTGGCTGTCGACCAGCGCCAGGCCGGACGCCGCCCCTACCGACGGGGCATACGCCGCGCGATGGGAGAACGGCCCGTCCACCCCGTACCCCGAGGTCGTCACGAAGGCCAGTTCGGGATTGACCGCCCTGAGCGACGCCTCGTCGATCCGCGATCGCTCGGCTGCCTTGCCCCGGAAGCACTGCAGCACGACGTCGGACCGCTTGGCGAGTTCGTATACCAGCTCCAACCCCTCCGGCTTGGTGAAGTCGATCGCGACACTTTCCTTGCCCTGCAACACCTTTGCACCACCAGCCTCGGGGAACGCCACGAGGTTTCGGATGTTGTCCCCCTCGAGGGGTTCGACCTTGATGACGCGGGCGCCGAGATCGGCCAGCAGCGTCGCACCGTACGGGCCCGCGTACATGCTGCCGAACTCGAGCACCGTCACGCCCGTGAGCGGCGGATCGTCGGGGGCTTCACCGGGCGCCGCCGCGCTCTCGATCGGTTGCGCGCCGAACACGGCATCATCGTGCTCGCCCAGTCGCGGTGCAGGACGCAACGCGATCAACGGCTCGCCGCCGGCGTGGATGAGCGTCGACGGCTGCCGCACCGGTCCGAGTTCGGGGTCGACGACGGTGGTGGCCCGGCCCTCGTGTGCGGTCTGCGGATGGTCCAGCGAGTCCTCGGGTGTCCGGAACAGCTCACCGCTGAGGTCGGGGTTGCGCGCCATGGCCTCCTGCCATTCGGCGAGGGTGCGAGCACCGACGCGCTCGATCATCATGTCCCACCACTCGGCGCGCAGTTCGGCGGTCGGCAGCATCGGGAAGCCCTGCCACTTCGGATTGGCAAGCTCGCCAAGTAGATTCAACTCGGTGAGCCAGGCCCCGATCAGCTTCGGCGACACCTGGGCGAACTGCAGCCAACGGCCGTCCTTGGTCGGACACACCAGGAGCGCGAAGATGAGATAGGCCTGCGGTCGACCCTGATCGTCGTATGCGGCGTCCATCGGTTCGAAGGCGCCCGGGTAGCGCTCGAGCACCATCTCGTAGAACCAGTTGTAGGGATCCATCGAGCCCATCCCCGTGACGAGGTTCGTCTCGACGACCTGGCCGCGGCCGCTGGTGTCACGCTCGAGCAGAGCGGCGAGCACTCCCTGCACCGCGGCATGGGCGGCTCCCCAGGACGCGTACGGGAACGTGGTGAAGGCGGGGCCCGGCCGTCGGGTGAGACCACGCTTCTCGTGCATGACGCCGGTCTTGGCCATGACGAGGGCTTCCCAGCCCTTGTAGTCGCGGAACGGGCCGGTGGAGCCCCATCCGGTGATCGTTGCCACCACCAATCGCGGGTACGCCTTCGACAGCGAGTCGTGGGTGAGACCAATGCGCTCTGCGGTGGTCGGCCGCAGGGTGTTCACCATGACGTCCGCGCATCGGAGCAGCCCTCGCAACCGGTCGAGGTCCGCATCGTCGTGCAGGTTCAGCGTGACGCTGCGCTTGCCACGCAGGAGCGCGGGCCACCCGGGGAGATCGCGGAGCGGGCTGCCATCGGGTGGTTCGACCATGATCACGTCGGCGCCGCAGTCGGCGAGGAATTGCGTCGCCTGCGCACCAGGCAATGTGGTCGACAGGTCGACGACCACGAGACCGGCCAGTGGACCATCCGCCGACGTCTGCATGTTCGCTCCCTACCGGTCCGCGTCCCAACGCGTTGTGATGCACGCCACGTCAGCATGGCAGTGACCGATATTAATGTCAACGCATTAGTATTCGACCATGGCGATAGGGTCGGAATCATGACCGACGACGTACAGGAGCACGGCGGATTTCCCGCGATGCGGAGCTGGCAGGAGCCGGCCGTCCGCAACCCGGGCGGCGGCGCCGAGTACGGCGACATGATCGACGCGTTGCGCGCCTTCCTCGACGACGTCGCTGCCGCCGCCCCCGACGCGGCGACGACGGTGGCGCTGGCCCGGGATCTGACGGCGTGGTCCGAACGCCTGGCTCCGACAGCGGTTTCGGAGCGGAAGCAGATCTTCGCTCGACGCCTCGACCTACCCGGCCGCGGGCAGACGATGTCCCCCAACTTCATTCCAGACGCTGGCGACCACCTGGGCGTCGAGGGCACCGTCACATTCGGCCGCTACTTCCTGGGCGGTGGCGGCGCGGTGCACGGAGGTGCCATCCCGCTGCTCTTCGACGAGTTACTCGGCAGGCTGGCGAACTCCGGGGACCGCCTGCCCTCGCGAACTGCGTACCTGCACACCGACTTCCGGTCCATTACGCCCGTCGGCGAGGAGCTCGCGGTGCGGGCGTGGTTCGTCAGCGAGCAGGGACGCAAGCGCGTTCTGCGGGCCGAACTCAAGCATGGCCCGACCCTGTGCGCCGTGGCCGAGGGACTGTTCATCGCACTGAGGCCCGACCAACCCTAGCGGGGCTCTCGGCGCTGAACATCGGCGTCGCGTCGAACGATGAGCTCGCGCAGGGCGGCACGGTCCGGTTTGAACATCGCCGTCAGCGGGAGTTCGTCGACGACGAGGAGCTCGTCGGGCGCCTTGTAATCGGAGAGGTCGGCTGCGACGAACGAACGCAGCTCGGCGAGCGTCGGCGGCGGCTCCCCGTCGGCGGGAACCACGACGGCCACGCCGAGCTCGCCGATGACCGGCGCCGAACGGCCAAGGACCGCAGCCTGTTTCACTCTCACATGTGCGGTGAGTACGCGTTCCACCTCGCCGGGGTGGACGTTGTAGCCACCGCGGATGTACATGTCGCCGCTGCGGCCGATCAGCGTGAGGTTGCCGTCGTCGCCCAGTGTCCCGATGTCGCCCGTGCGCAGCCAGCCGTCGGCAAGCACCTGCGCCGTCAGCTCCGGATTGCGCCAGTATCCGCGCATCACGCACGGGCCGCGAACCTCGACGACGCCGTCGGCCCCGATGCGAATGTCCGTGCCTGGGGCCGGCCGCCCGACCGTGCGGAACTGGGTCTCGGGACTATCGTCGGGCTCCGTCCCGCAGATCGTCGGGCACTCGGTCATCGCGTAGCGCACGACCAGCGGCACGCCGATCCGCTCGGCCACCCGACTCACCAGCTCGCGCGATGCCGGCGCCGTCGCCACGATACCGATTCGCACGTGCGGCAGTGTCTTTCGACTCACGTCGTCGATCTCGAGCAGTTTCGCCCACTGCGTCGGCACGCCCCCGGCGACCGTGACCCGCTCGGACCGCAGGACGTCGAACATGCCCTGCGCCGACCACGGCGTGGGAGGGATCACCAGCGTGCTGCCCCACAGCAGCTGGTCCCACAGTTTGAACATGTACCCCGCGTGAGCGAACGGCGTCGACGTGAGCCGTCGGTCGTACGGTGCGCTCATCACGCCTGCGGCGGCGGCACCGGCCGCGAGTCGGTCGGCGTCGTAGACCGCGCCCTTCGGCGTGCCCGTCGTTCCGCTGGTGAAGATCAGCGCCACCGGGTCACGCCGGGTCAGCTCGACCGGTGGGAGCGCCACCGCCACCGCGTCGGCCATGTCCGCCCGTTCCAGGATGGGAGAGCCATCGGGCAATCCTCCCAACGAAGGGTCCGCGACGAGCAGCGCGGGATCGGTTTGCGCCAGAATCGATTCGATCTCGCGTCGGCCCAGCCGCGGATTCAGACCCGCCGTGATGGCGCCGATCATCGCCGCAGCGGCGTAGCAGATCGCATAGTCGATGCCGGACGGTAGCCAGAGCATCACCACGTCGCCCTTGCCGACGCCGAGCTCCAGGAATTGGGCGGCCACCGCGCGGGCCCGGGCGATCCACCGCGCGAACGTGATTCGCGCACCCGGCTCGACGTAGGCCTCGCGGTCGCCGTGGACCTCGGCGGCCGCCTCGAGCAACTCCCGCGTGTTCGCGAAACTACGGTTGATGACGAAGTTCGGCTGATTCTCGTCAGAAACCGTAGTCTCGGCGCGCAGTTCGGTCATCTACGGCTCCTCGGCGCCGAGGATCACCGTGCCACTGGAGCAGAACCAGCCGCCGGTACCGCTGACGCAGGCGATCTTCGCGTCGGGCACCTGTCGTGGGCCGCACTCACCGCGCAACTGACGGGCCGCCTCGACGAGCAGAAACAGCCCGCGCTGGCCGGGGTGACACGCCGAGAGTCCGCCACCGTCGGTGTTGGTGGGCAGTTCACCTCCCAGGCGAAGTGCACCCTTCTCGACGAACGGGCCGCCCTCGCCCTTCGCGCAGAAGCCCAGATCTTCGAGGGTGAGCAGCAGCATGTAGGTGAAGGCGTCGTAGATCTCGGCGACGTCGACGTCCGACGGCGAGACCCCCGCACGCCCGAAGGCCAACGGCCCGCTCACCGCGGCCGGACCAACGGTGAGATCGTCCCACTGGGAAGTCAGCATGTGCGACGTGGTCTCGCCGGTCCCGAGCACCCAGACCGGCTTGCTGCGAAGATCTTTCGCGCGCTCTGCGCTGACGAGCACCGCCGCCGCGCCTCCGTCGCTGCGGATGCAGCAGTGCAGCTTGGTGAACGGGTCGGCGATCATCGGGCCACCGAGCACGTCGTCGACGGTGATCGGGTCGCGGTAGTAGGCCTCGGGGTTGTCGGAGGCGTTGAACCGTGCCGACACCGCGACTTCGGCCAGCTGCTCGATGGTGGTGCCGTAGTCGAACATGTGCCGGCGCGCAGCCATGGCGTACTTGGAGATCAGGGTGTGGCCGTGCGGCGCCTCCCACTGCAGCGGGCCGCGGGCACCCCAGTTGATGTTGGCTCCCCGCAACCCCTTTCGCAGATCTGAGCGCGCGGTCGAACCGTAGGTCAGCAGCACGACGTCCGCGTGCCCGGCCGTGATCGCCTCCGCTGCGTGTGCGGCCATCACCTCCCAGGACGCGCCGCCGACCGCGGTCGAGTCGATCCAGCGCGGGCGCAGTCCGAGGTACTCCCCCACGTCGACCGGAGGGAGCGTGCCCTGTCCGGTGGACGCCAGGCCGTCGACGTCGGCGGGCGTCAAACCCGCATCGGCCAGTGCGCGTCGGCTGGCCTGTGCGATCAGTTCGTAGGGGCCCTTGTCGTCGACGCGGCCGAGGTCGGACAGCGCGACGCCGGCGATCGCGACGGCGCCGCTCACTGCGCGCGATCCTGAGCCAGGAGTTCGGCGAGCACGTCGGTGGGCTCGCCGAAGAGGTGTCTAAACACATGTGCCCGCTTGAGATACAGGTGCATGTCGTTCTCGAAGGTGTACCCCATCCCGCCGAACACCTGGATCCCCGCTGCCGGGTTGTCGACAGCCGCCGCCCCGGCGACCGTGGCCGCGGAGAGAACCTGCAGCAGTGCATCGGCCCTATCGTCGGCCAAAGTGATCGCCGCGAAGAACGTCTGAGCCTGGGCGGCTTCGGCGGCGATCTCCATGTCGACGCAGGTGTGCTTGATGGCCTGGTGCACGCCGATCGGCTTGCCGAATTGCTCGCGGGTCTTGGCGTGCTCGGTGGCCAGTGCGGCAGACGCCGCGGCCAGGCCGGTGAGGTAGGCGGCCGCAAGCACCATCGCACGACCCCAGATCGACTCGTCCTCGACGGACAGCCAGTGCAGCGGTTCGATGGATTCGACTGTCGCCGAGGCTATTCGGACGCCAGGGTCGGCCGCCTGCACGGGGCTCAGCGGGCCGAACGCGTCGAGGGTCGCCAGGGCGGCACCGCCCCGCGAGACGACCAGCGCGTGCGATGCACCCGTCGCGTCGAAGAGGTCGAAGGTGCCCTTGATCGGTCTGGCGTCGCC
>JAESGJ010000481.1_pt1 | contig 19737 bp, 14 predicted proteins | sample 9266241 | NCBI WGS metagenome assembly JAESGJ01 (sample SAMN14514841, study PRJNA621669) | algae metagenome | isolation source: Brasilonema octagenarum HA4186-MV1 and co-occurring heterotrophs from wet... | place: USA: Manoa Valley, Hawaii | collected 2009-07-20 | reverse complement strand
TGTGAGGCACGTACCCCTGAATCACTCGACCAAGCAATGGCTCTTGCTGTAAATTACATTACCGAAGATGATGCCTTCGGTTGGTTCAACCACTGTGGTCTATTTACCTGAAAATTGCTGTAAGTTATTTGATTTGGATTTTGTCGAGGTGAGAGGAGGTCTGGAAAGTATAGTTTTGTACTAAATTTTAACTGCTACTCCCCTAAATCCCGGATGCCGGTCATCCCAATTTTGTAAACATAGTGCGAGCTTTTAGGCTCGCACTGCATTTGAACTCAAATTTCATATAAGTATTTTTTACTACAATACAGTTCTCATAGGATTCTTTGTAAGAACAGTAACTTTTGTAGAGACGTTGCCCTACCAAGAGCGCGCTTACTCACATGCAACGTCTCCACATGTGTGATACCAATTGATATGAAATATCCAAAAAAATTTTAAGTTCTTCCGTAAAGATTCACACTGCAATTGTATTTACTTAAAGTCACTGAAAAATTTGTCAATCATGAATAATGAATCAATCAATAAATAGATTCTGTAGCTCTGCAAAGAAAAATCTTGATTTTAGGAAAATTGGTAATTTCTGTAAATATAATTTCCCAAAAAATCATTATTTTAGCCGTTTTCCTTTGGATCTAACACCTTATTGCTCAGAAAAATATGTATTTTACCCCTTGAGAACTGCCATAAATTTTATTCAACAATCAGGGAAATCTAAAATTATTCACAATTCATAATTGTTCAGATTGTCCTGCTAAAATGTTGCAGATATTCAACTTCAATATATTCAAGAGACGTCAAATGAGACATGAAAAATTATCTCCCGGACTGCTATTAGCATTTGAAGACTATCAACGGGAAGGACAGCAAGCTTTAACTCCTCAGTTCAAAATGCTGAGTATAGTTCCCCCTAAAAACAATCTCAAGCCAATCCGTAGCATCGTTTTTATCTACTGTGATGAAAATGCAGACTTGAGTCACTTGTCACAACGCGGTATTGAAGTCAACCAAAATAGAGGACACGTGCGCACGGCGTTCTTACCCGTACAAAGTTTAGACGCCTTATCTGATGACCCTGCTATTGAGCGCATTAAGCCATCGCGCAAACTGAAACTGCACATGGACGTTGCCAAAAGCACAGTACACATACCGGAGTTTAGGAAAAAACATAATAACCTTACTGGCAAGGGAGTGATTATCGGTATTATCGACAGCGGTATTGATCCAAAGCACCCCGCCTTTAAAGGACGTATTTTACGTATCTGGGACCAAACACTGTCTGGTTCCGGAGTGATAGAAGGTAAATATGGGGCAGAATTAACTGGCTCACAACTCACAATTTCCCAAGATACAAACGGTCACGGAACTCACGTTGCTGGAATTGCTGCTGGTATGGATGCGACCTATGGTGGTGTCGCACCAGAGGCAGAATTGCTCATCGTCAGAAGCGACTTGGATGAAGGTCACATTGCCGATGCTGTCCGCTACATCTTCCGCGTCGCCCGAGAATTGGGACGTCCAGCCGTTGTTAATATGAGTTTGGGGGGACACTTTGACCCTCATGACGGAACCGACTCGCTGTCAAAAGTTATTGACTCTGTAACTGGTCCTGGACGTATAGTTTGCTGTGCTGCTGGTAACGAGGGCAACGATAACATTCACGCTCAAGCAATTGTTGCTTCTGGTAAAACTCATACCATGCGCTTCAACGTACCATTGAATCAAGCCAGCATAGCAACGTTAAACAGTTGGTACTCTAGTGCAGGTCAATTAGAAGTGTCCTTGCGTAGTCCCAACGGTTTCGTCACCCCCTTCCAACCAGTCATTGCTGATGGCAATTATATCAAGGAATACACCTTACAAGATTCGCAAGTGCAAGTTGCAACACCAAAACGTGATCCAGGCAATGGCGACTATAACGTTTTAGTACAAATTCGTGGTAAAGGAAAGGGCAATTATACTCCACCCGTCCAGGGTGGAATTTGGCAGTTACGGTTCAAAAACACTTCAGCCAAAGATGTACGGTTGGATGTGTGGACATTAGATGGATCCAGCTTATTTACCGGTCAAAGTATATCTGACTCAGTGAAAATTGGTTCTCCTGGATGTGCCAGCAGTGCAATTACAGTTGCTGCCTATACAAGCAAAGAGAAGTACACTGACATAGACAAGACAACGCAAGAAATGGGCTTTTCTTTGAATACAATCTCTGATTTCAGCAGTGAAGGACCTCTGCGGAATGATGCTAAAAAACCGGATGTCGCAGCACCAGGAGCGATGATTGTTTCTACTCTTTCCTCCAATGCCAACTCTGATCGCTCAACGATCATTAATTCCAAATTCATGGTGTTAGCTGGTACGAGTATGGCTGCACCCTTCGTCACTGGCTTAGTCGCACTGCTGTTGCAGCGTAACCCCAAGCTTGACCCCGCTGCTATTAAACTGCTGCTACGTAAAAATAGTTCCATACCAAAAAAACCAGCCGGAACCTTTGATAGCAAATGGGGTTATGGACTGATTGATGCACAAAATCTGTAGTTGGAGGTACAGATAAATGCATTAAGTCTGTATAAGGATAGGTAATAATAACCTAATAATTTGATAGGTTAATAATAGGGCAAGCAAAAAAGCTTGCCCCTGTTGACTTACTGGAAGGTTTTTATGAATTATCAAAAGCTAGATAGCGCCCTTGCAGTAGCGCTCAATGACGTTAATAACTCACAAGAGCATGGTTTAAAAGTTTTTATTCATACTGAAAATCAAGCAAGATCTACAGATACAACTACTGTATTAGAAAACTTAGGTGTTGCAGATGTAACTCCTGAAAAGGATGTTTTCACAGCAACTCTATCACCAAATGCAATTTCTCAGTTGTCAGAGCAGCCTTGGGTTCAATATATTAAGCTGTCTCAAAATTTGCGCTTGTTTAATCGTAAGTGAAAAACAACAAGTGGATGCTGCTTCGCAACTGCCCGAAGCAGCATCGCTTTTGGGGAAGCGTACTTAAAGAGAAAGCTGCGACTCTAGGTTATGAGTAACGCGCGCTCGCACCATACGCTGTCAAGACTTTTCACTTTTGAGTCATTTAAGCAGTTTCCAACGATGCGCTAGGAAAATGTGGTTTCAATACCTCAAGCCAGCTTGCAATACGCTCATCGGTTTTATCGCTCTCATTCACTTCGTCAATAGGTAGTCCGACAAATTTATCGTCACGTACAGCAAAGGAATATTCGTAAGTATAACCGTCTAGAGGGAACTCACCAACTAAAGTTGCACCTAATTCTTTGAAGTGGTTATATAAAGTACCCAAGGCGCTAACAAACTGTTCTCCGTGAGTTACACAATCACCCGCACCGAATAAAGCAATCGTTTTGCCTGTAAAGTCCGGTTTTTCGATTGACATCTCGAATATAGGATCGCGCCAATCATTTTGGACTTCCCCTGAACCCCAGGTAGAACAACCAAAGAGCAAATAATCGTACTCAAGCATTTGATCGACGCTTTCAAAATCTTCTTCCATGCTGTAAAGATCACAAAGATCCTCACCAAAATGCTCGTGTAGTTTCGTGGCGATTGATTCAGTGATACCGGAAGTACTGCCATAGAAAATAGCCATTTTTGCCATAACAAAAGCTCCTCTGGGTTTGAATGTGTTAGCAGCGTGCCGCAGGCAGCGAATTTTTTATCCTGTGATCGTTTAGGATGTTTATTTGCAGAGATTCCCAAGATTTGACAGGTTAGAATTTGGCACAAATTCCCTATAAGTAGCATTTGAGGTGAAAATTTATAGGCAAGCATTGTTCCCACAACAGATGACTGCATCCCTGTTAGTGAGACAATACGCTATAAAGTATGCTACTTAATGAATAGAAATTGGAATGAGCGCTAATTAAATAATATTTAGATTAACAACTAAAAAAAGTTTAAATATTACAAGTGATATTTTCGAGAATTAATGATTGGCTACAGAATTGAATTGATTTTTTGAAGTTTCCCAGGAATCTCAACAAGTATGTAGATAGGTAAAGAAATAAACAAAACTACCATTACAAATCTAAAAACGCCTAAAACCCTTACTAATGAACGGCAGTTGACGCACTTGTGCTACCCAACCCTACCCTATGGGAAGCCGCGTGAACACTACAAAAGTCTGGGGTTGCCCATTCGCCTACATTCTCCGAACCTACATAGTAGATTTTGAAATTTAGTATTTCTACAAAAAAGTCAAGTGACTAACATAACAAATTATTGGTCATATGAAAATTCGTCATAAGTAATACCATAATCTAGCCTCCCCCCCTTTATCAGTGGTCTCAGCTAGCCCTAAACTGTAGGTGAGAGTTGAAAGGCAGTCGGGAGAAATCTTGTGAAAAAAGTTTTGGCAATAATCCTTGGAGGGGGTGCAGGTACCCGCCTTTATCCACTCACTAAGTTACGGGCTAAACCAGCCGTACCAGTGGCTGGAAAATATCGTTTGATCGATATTCCAGTCAGTAACTGTATAAACTCGGAAATATATAAAATCTATGTTCTGACGCAATTCAACTCAGCTTCGCTGAACCGTCACATCGCTCGTACTTACAGCTTTGCTGGCTTTACGGAGGGTTTTGTAGAAGTTCTAGCTGCACAGCAAACCCCAGATAGCCTCAACTGGTTCCAAGGTACAGCTGATGCGGTTCGCAAGTACTTGTGGTTGATAGAAGAGTGGGATGTAGATGAATATCTTATTCTTTCCGGTGACCACTTGTACCGCATGGACTACCGTGAGTTCGTACAGCGTCACAGGGAAACTGAAGCCGATATTACTCTTTCGGTGCTACCAATTGATGAGCGTCGCGCCTCTGACTTTGGCTTAGTGAAAATTGATGAGTCTGGTAGGATAATCAATTTCAGCGAAAAACCCAAAGGTGATGCGCTAAAGGAGATGCGAGTTGATACAACTGTACTGGGATTGACTCCAGAACAGGCTCAAGAACAGCCCCACATTGCCTCAATGGGAATTTATATCTTTAAAAAAGAAGTTTTGATTAAGCTGTTGAATGAAGCTTCAGAACGGACAGATTTTGGAAAAGAAATTATTCCCGATGCTGCAAACAATTACAACGTTCAAGCCTACTTATACGATGGATACTGGGAAGATATCGGAACAATTGAGGCATTTTATGATGCAAATTTAGCACTGACTAAACAACCTCAGCCGTCGTTTAGCTTTTACGATGAAGAAGCGCCAATTTATACTCGATCTCGTTACCTACCTCCCAGTAAAATTTTAGATTGCCAAATCACAGAATCAATGATTGGAGAGGGTTGCATTCTTAAACAATGCCGGATTGAACATTCGGTGCTGGGAGTGCGATCGCGTATTGAAGGAGGCTGTGTCATCCAAGATTCCCTAATCATGGGAGCAGATTTCTATCAACCATTTGCTGAACGCCAGTCAGACTCTCAAAGTGGGGAAATTCCTTTAGGGATTGGTGCGAACACCACAATTCGTCGTGCCATCATCGATAAAAATGCTCGCATCGGTTCTGATGTGCAAATTATCAATAAAGATAATGTCCAAGAAGCTCAGCGCGAAAATCAAGGTTTCCATATCAAAAGTGGTATCGTTGTCGTGCTAAAAAATGCCGTCATTCCAGATGGAACCATTATTTAGTCATTAGTGAGACCAGTGCTGCGGGAGGGTTTCCCGACAGCCAGGCTACTGCGTAAGCGCAAGCGCACGCTAAGAGCGTTCGCGCAGCGTCTCCTACGGAGATACGCGTAAGCGTGTCCCTTTGGGACTTACAAAGTAGCGTCTGGGCAGGAGATACCCGAAGGGCGTTCGCCGTAAGGCGTGCGCTCTGCGCACACCCGAAGGGTCATTAGTTAGTAGTTAGTAGAATAACCAACAACTAACTACTAAGCTAATGACAAAGGAAAAAAGACAATGAACAGATGACTCAGTTAATTGTATTAATTGGTCTTCCTGGTAGCGGTAAGTCCACTTTGGCAACGCAATTGCTAGCAGAATGCCCGAGGACGCAACTCATTTCTACCGATGCTATCCGAGGGCAATTGTTTGGTAATGAAGCTTTTCAAGGACCTTGGCTACTGATTTGGCGCGAAATTCAGCGGCAATTTCAACAAGCGCTAATCGCAGGTGGTACAATAATCTACGATGCGACTAATGCCCAGCGACGTCATCGCCGTGAAGTTATTGACATAGCCCGTGAACTAGGCTTTACCCATATAACTGGGGTGTGGGTGAGAACCCCAGTATGGCAGTGTTTAGCACGCAACAAAAAACGGGAACGTAAAGTGCCAGAAGATGTCATATTTCGTATGTATCGTCAGCTTCGGGATGCCCCTCCAAGTCTACAGGAAGGGTTTAATAATTTAATTTGCTATTCTCAGGAACCCCAAGAGTACGGGAATTGCACTCCTGTAGTGAGCAAGAACCCCACTTAAATCAATTTAATATTTGTTAATTTATGATCAGAGTCTATGCACCAGAATTATATCTGGGTTACTCTGTCAAGTTTAATTTTAGATAAAATTTTAACGGAAATTTCTAAGGGAGGCGAGTTTATGGCTGCAACTGATTTTAAGGATTATTACGCGACTTTGGGCGTTAGTAAAACTGCCAGTCCAGAAGAAATCAAACAAGCCTTTCGCAAATTAGCCCGGAAATATCACCCTGACGTCAACCCAGGTAACAAACAAGCTGAGGCAAAGTTCAAAGAAGTTAACGAAGCATACGAAGTTTTGTCAGACACAGACAAACGCAAAAAGTATGACCAATTCGGTCAATACTGGAAACAAGCAGCTGATGGCTTCCCATCTGGTGCTGGTGCTGGTGTTGATATGGGCGGTTTTGATTTCAGCCAATATGGTAGCTTTGATGAATTTATTAACGAATTACTAGGGCGCTTTGGCGGTGGTAGTCCACGCGGAGGACGGCAAACATATTACCGCACCAGCACTGGTGCACCTAGTGGTTTTGGTGGCTTTAATGATTTTAATTATCAAGATGTAGGTACTACTGGCGCTACCCAAGACAGTGAAGCTGCGATCGCCCTAACTTTTTCCGAAGCATTTCATGGTGTACAAAAGCAGCTAAATCTAGGCAACGAAGTTATTGATGTCCGCATACCCGCAGGTGCGAAACCTGGCAATCGTTTGCGCGTACGCGGTAAAGGACCAGTTAGTCCTTTCAACCAACAACGTGGTGATTTATATCTAAAAGTAGAACTTCAACCCCACTCTTTCTTCCAGTTTGATGGCGATAACTTGGTGTGCGAAATACCAATCACACCAGATGAAGCCGTTCTAGGAGCCTCAGTTGAGGTTCCCACACCTGATGGTTCGGTGAATGTGAAGCTTCCTGTTGGAGTGCGTTCTGGTCAATCTTTGCGCTTACGTGGAAAAGGCTGGCCCCAACCTCGCGCTGGACGTAGCGATCAGTTAGTGAAAATTGCGATTGTTCCACCAAAAGACATTAGTCAGCAGGAACGCGAATACTACGAAAAAATTCGCTCTATTCGTACTTTTAATCCCCGCGAACATTTGCCGCAAATTAGGCTGTAAGGTTAGCCCACACCTTATCTATTGATTCGGTGCGGGCTTGGTGTTTTAACAGGTTTTAGTTTTTCACTTGAAATTTGTTTCTTTGGCATTGCTCTGCCTAATTGTATTGCTCTAACAATTTCTCCACGCTAGCGTTATGGTCAAGAAAGGAAAATAAATGTTTGTAGCGAAGTTTGCCTTCTTTATCTAACACAAATTGTGCTGATAAAGGTGCTCCCAATGCTTGTCCAAGTTTATAGTTACGGAATACACGACAACTTGGATCACTCAATAGCGGCATTTTTAAACTCAAATCTTTCACAACAATTTGACTTTGCCGTTCATCAGTACTGGTAATCATTAAAACTTCTATACCCCGATTTTTAAATTGCTCGTAGTTTTCATTTAAGGATTTGATATGAGGAAAGCAAAAAGGGCAATAATTTTTTTCTGTAAAGATACGAGTGAAGGCAAGTAAGACTGGTTGCTCGCCTCTATAATCAGATAACTTAACTAAAGTGCCATGAGTGATATCTGGCAGTTGAAAATCTGGTGCAAGATATCCCCATTCCAACGTATTAGATGCTGGCTTTGGTAAAAAGTTACGGAAGAATCGTTCATTAAATAAGTTGCTAGAAGCCGCAGAAGTAACCATCTTTCTATTCCTAATGTTATGAAAGTATTAAATAAAAAAGCCATAGATGTACACGGAATATAACCAAAAAATTAGTAACTATTAAGTCGTAATTTATTATATTGATAGATTACGAATTATTCATTACGAACTTGATTTGTCTGTGTTTATCTGTGGCTAAGTTTGAGTGAGTTTGTAATAGCACATTCAAGTGCTACTACTACTCTATTACTTTTGAAACCTAAACAGCAGCGAAGTAAACTTTGGACTTCACTGGATCGGGAACCATTGTCTTGTCGCCTGGTTGCCAGCCAGCAGGGCAAACTTCGTCCGGATGGGACTGAACGTATTGAATGGCTTGCAAAGTCCGCAGGGTCTCATCAACGTTGCGACCAAAAGCTAAGTTGTTGATGGTAGCGTGCTGTAAGACACCTTCTTTGTCAATAATGAACAAACCGCGCAAGGCAACACCAGCTGCTGGGTCAAGCACGTTGTAAGCTGCGCTAATCTCTTTTTTGATGTCGGAAACTAAGGGGTAATTAAGGTCACCGACGCCACCAGACTTGCGATCTGTTTGAATCCATGCTAAGTGAGAAAATTCACTGTCAACGGAAACACCAAGGATTTCGGTGTTAAGATTTTTAAATTCTTCGTGGCGATCGCTAAAGGCTGTGATTTCTGTGGGACAAACAAAGGTAAAGTCTAAAGGATAGAAAAACAGTACGACATACTTGCCGCGATAGTCGGAAAGTTTTATGGTTTTAAATTCCTGATCTACCACAGCCGTTGCTGTAAAATCGGGAGCCTGTTGACCTACACGGAGGCATCCTTCTGATGGATAAGTGAGAGGCATTAACCATTATCTCCTTCAATTTATTATCTATTTAGTATTGTTGGAGTTCGGGTCAGGTAATCTCACCCGTTCTCGTCATCTCCTAACGGGAGAGCCTCATGGCGCTCCGCCACGCCTTACGGAAGAGCGCCAGTCGTCAACGCAGACAGACTCTCCTGAACCAATAGTCTCACCGCCTGCAGGGCTAGACTTACGGCTTCATTACATTCTGTTACAACTATATCATACTCATAACGATTTTGAGTAAACAATGGTGGATTTAGATACAAGAGAATGGTTACTGACTAATGGCTTAGGAAGTTTTGCCAGTGGTACAGTTTCTGATATCCGCACTCGCAGTTATCATGGCTGGTTGTTTGCCGCGACTAACCCGCCTTCTGGGCGTACTCTGTTGCTTTCGCACCTAGAAGCTAGCTTAGAACTATCAGATCGAGTTGTGGCATTGGGGACAAATTTCTGGGGCAGTTGTCAGATAGAGCCAAAGGGGTACGAACTGCTGCGCCTTTTTGATCTTAACCCAGTTCCAAAGTGGATATGGGGTGAAGACGACTGGCAGTTGACTAGACGTTTGGTGATGCCGTATGGATTGGTGAGGCAGCGCGGTCTTGGGGGTTTCCCCCATGAGCGACTGCCGAACCCCGAAGGGGTGGAAAGAGTAGGGCAAAGCACAGAAGCAAGCCCTGACTCGCTCACTCCCACATCTCCCCCATTTCATTTTTGCCATCGTATGTTGGTTCAATATCGCTATGAAGGTACACAAACGGCGATATTGAAGCTGCGACTGCTTATAGGCGATCGCGACTTCCACCATCAACAAAAGGTGATTCCAGAATTACAGTTCTCGCAATTGCTGGGACAACAGCAAGTCTGCCTGCAAGCAATAAGTTCTCACAATTTTGGAACACCTTGGCACTTGCGCTGGACGCAAGGAAACTATCAACCAGATCCATTTTGGTACTTGGATTATAAACTTCCCGAGGAAACTCTGCGGGGGTTGGGCGATCGCGAAGACCTCTATAGCCCTGGTTACTTAACAGTTACACTCAGTCCAGGGGATGCGGTGACTTTGGAAGCACGAGTGGGTTTTCCGAATGAACTGGAAACTCCCCTGACTTGTGAAACCTTTACCGAACTTGTCGAAGCAGAGCAACAGCGCCTGTCTCAAATTTTTGGGTGGGAAAATTGGCAAAGTGAGGCAAAGGAAGATAATACTCTTATATCTTCCTCATCTTCCCCAACTCCATCCCACCTCTGGCGGCGACTACTACAAGCTGCCGATCAGTTTATTGTTTATCGTGCTTCTATTGCTGGTCCGAGCGTGATTGCTGGATATCACTGGTTTAATGACTGGGGGCGCGATACCTTAATTGCCTTACCAGGGTTGACTCTTACTCCACAGCGTTTTGAGTTGGCAAAAGGACTGTTGCAAACTTTTGGACGTTACTGTTCTCATGGTTTAATTCCTAATGCATTTCCTGACGCGGATGGTGAACCGTTTTATAACAGTATTGATGCAGCACTATGGTGGATTGAAACTTTAGGGCTTTACTTGGAAGCGACGCAAGACTGGCAGTTTTTGGTAGAGCAATATCCAGTGGTGCAGCAAATCTACAAAGCTTTCATTGGAGGGACACGCTATAATATCCAGGCCGATGTTACCGATGGGCTAGTTAGTTGGTATGCTCCTGCTGTAGCTCTGACCTGGATGGATGCGGTAGTGGACGGGCAGCCTGTCACTCCCCGTCGTGGTAAGCCAGTGGAAATTAATGCTCTATGGTATTCAGCGCTATGTTGGGCAAGTCGGTGGGCAGAAATTTTGAGTGAACACGAAGCTATGGTTGACCGTGGGCGTCTTGCTAAGCAGGCTTTGCGTTACACTGAGCTAGCACAACAAGTGAAAGCTTCTATGCAACAGTACTGGAATCCTCAACTGGGTTATTTGTACGATGTGATTGAGCCAGATGATCTAAGAAATTCTCAGATTCGCCCAAATGCCGTTTTAGCACTTTCGCTTTCACATTGTGCGTTCTCTCAACAGCAAGGGCAAAAAATCCTTGCTCTTGCTTGTTCTTGCTTACTCACTCCTTATGGTCTTCGCAGTCTGGCACCAACAGATCCAGAATACATTGGCAAATATAAGGGAAACCCAGAAAAACGCGATCGCGCTTATCACCAAGGTACGGTATGGAGTTGGTTGATTGGTCCTTTCATTCGTGGTTGGGAGCGTTTTTATCCGGGACTTCCATTGCCTTTTGATTGGCAACCCCTGCTAAAACACTTTCTATCTGATGCCTGTCTTGGATCTATTTCCGAAATTTTTGAGGGTGATCAGCCGCACACACCAAGAGGAGCAGTAGCTCAAGCTTGGTCTGTTGCTGAAGTCATTCGACATTTGAAGAACTATTGAGTAAGGAGTAGGGAGCTGTGAGTTCGTTTAATTCACTACTCTCTATTCATTACTTAACATTTGCAAAAATGGCTCAGGTGTGACTCGAACACACGACCAAGGGCTTATGAGTCCCCTACTCTAACCAACTGAGCTACTGAGCCATACACATTATTCGATTATTTAATTTAGCATACAAAAACTTTTAAGTCAACACTCAATAATTCACAGCTAAACATGAGCTGACCAACAAAGGGGTGTAGGGGTATAGGGGTGTAATACCATTTCACGAAATCCCTGATACAAATGATTGGTTTCTAATTCTTTCCCCCTGCTCCCTGCTCCCTGCTCCCTGCTCCCTGCTCCCTGCTCCCCATTTGTATCAACTTTAAAGTGAAACGGTATAAGGGTGTAGGGGAGGACAGTGCCGGGGGTAGTCTGCGAGGTCTTGGGGAGCCACTGCGAAGGGAAACGCTCTGCCGACTTGTCGCATGTGGCGTGGTTTCCAACGCCAGAACAAGCGTGTTCAAAGTAGCGTCTGGGTCAGGAGAGGGAAACCAGGACTATGGCACAAAGTGCCACGCGCAAGGGACAGTACTGGCTTCCCATGAGCGACTGCCGAAAGGGTCTCCCGACAGTCGCGCACCTGTCCGTTGAGCCACTGCCCACCTATGTGCCACTTTGTATCATAAACAGCGAAAAAGGGAGCTTAGCTCCCTCTATATCATAAGCAATCATCAAGTTACAGATTGCTAACGACTACAGACGTGCTTGTTGTCGTGGAAGGAAAGCTATTGGGTTGACTGCGTCCTTGCCAGTTGGATGGATTTCAAAGTGGCTATGAGGACCAGTACTGAAGCCAGTGCTGCCCATTAAAGCAATTGTTTGGCCTTGGTGTACCTGTTGACCAGCCTGAACCAAAATCTTGCTATTGTGACCATAGCGAGTCATGCTGCCATCAAGATGGACGATATCCACAACATTGCCATAGCCACCACTGTTCCAACCTGCCTTTTGTACAACACCGTCAGCTGATGCGTAGATCGGCGTACCAACTGAGTTAGCAATATCAATTCCCTTGTGCATTCTTCCCCAGCGCCAGCCATAGCCAGAGGTTAGAGTTCCCTTTGCAGGCCACATATAAGCTGTAGTAGAGGTGGATGGGCCGGGTGTATTCTCGTCAATTGCTCTTGGCAGGTATCTATCCACTGCTGCTAAAGGTGGTAACTGTGGATAAACTGTTTTTCCCTGCATAGAGCCAAGGGCTCGAGAAGCATCAACGCCTGTGGAAGGTCTTACTATTGCTTGATTTGGTAATAGTGCTGGGTTACCTGGTCTGCTACCATAGTTCGGAGCCATTGGTCTGGGAACGGGTATCGCAATTCCAGCTTTGTTCTGTTCACTTACAGGTATTTGCACTGCTGAGTTATTTGGTCTGGGAACAGAAATTGGCACCGCACCATCATTTTGACTGGTACCAGGAACTGTAACTGGCGCGTCATTAGCTTCATTTGGATCTGACACAACTGTATTACCAGCTTCCTGAGAACGGTATTTTTCCCGTAATCTTTCGATTTCCAATTGCAAGCTGCGCAGACGTTGATTATTTTTTACCTGTTTTGTTTTTGTAGAAGTTGGTACTTGTGCCAATTGAGCTTCTGTAACAACTCTTGGCAATGGAGCGTCACCACCAACACCATAATATGTGATAGAGTCAGAAGACTGGCTATTTGTAATAGTATTTTCTGCTAAATTAGTTGTCGATTGAACGTATGACTGAAACTGGCTATTCCCAACTACTGATGTTGGAACAGTAACACTGCTGTTGTTGGCAATGAGTGCTTTTGCACTTGTTTGGCTAATGTTGCTAGTACCACTGGCTCCAACACCACTCAGTTTTGTTGCGACAGATGGCTGAGCAGTAGTGGGGTTTTGCGCCACTGGAATGGACAGTTTTTGGCTGATTTTCAGCTGATGAGGATTGTTAAGATTATTTGCTTTTATGAGTTCTAGGACTGAAATGCCATAATCGTTGGCGATATCTCCTATTGTATCTCCTGACTTGACTTCATATACTGCAGTTGCTGTTTGTGTAACCGCTACTGGTGTAACTACTGTTGAAGCTGGTACTGTTAACACCTGCACCTCTGATTGTTGGTTTAAATTTGACATGAGCCTTGCTCTGCTAACATCGCTAGTCGTATTCAACTGCGATGTACCAGTGATAGTACTTGTCTGGGAGATTTTCCCTGCCACTGTCATTGGCTGTACTAACTTAGTCGCTGCTTGTTGTGATAAATCTTTAGTTTGTTCAGAGTGCCATTGAGTCAAACTTTTTCTGAGGCGATCTGATTCTTCCTGTAATTGGTTTCGGGCAAATTCTTGCTGGGCTTTTAGTTGAGCATTTACTTCTAGTTCTTCTGTGTTTCTAGCTTCTACTGTTTCTGGTTGAGCAGATTGGGAAGACACAGTTTGCAAATTAATAATACCATCAGCATTAGAGAGTGTTTGTGCTCCCAGCTTTCTGGACTGTTGGAAGTTGTTTTTTTCCCAAGCAGTGGTTTGTTGTGCTTGTGCTGTTGTCAGTGAATTTGCAACTCCGACTGATGCTGAGCTTTGCACTGAGGTCTTGCTTGTTCCAACTTGCCATTTTGCTCTTTGTTCAGTTAGCTGTGAAATTGCTGTTGGTTCAACTACTGTAGGACTTTCTGGCAAGCTCACTGATGAGATGGCTTGTGAGTCTAGTTTATTAGTGGAAGCAAATTTCGCCTCCAAATTATTATAAACAGGAATTGTTGAGGCTGTATATTGGTTACCTAACGCTTCTGCCGCTGCAGCTTGGTCGCTTTGTCGAGTCACCAAAAAGCTGGTTGCTCCCATTGATATTGCCAAGCCAATCATTACAGCTGTTGTTGGCACTTGACATTGGTTAACCTTTGGATTTACTGCGTCTATTGGTTCCACCGGAACATCATCTGCTGGGGTATTTTCCAACTCAGTCCTCGCTTTCTTCTTTAATGCTCGTTTCAAAGACGACCTCCTATGATCACTTGCGCTTAACCAACCTCAATTCTCTAGTCTGAGTACTAGTCAATGATTTTAATCACTACAAGCAATAGATCAATACCACATACATCAGAGATACTTACGCAAGATTAACCTGCTTCTCTGATTTAGACAAGTTCACATCGTTATTTTAAATCTTAAATTTTTGCCTTGACTTGTTCTGTTCACACCTGACACCTTTCATATTAAATAAATCATATGAGTTTTATTTTTGACAACTTACACTTTGGTTACTTTGACAGCAAGATTGACAACCACATATTCGGCATATTCTTTGCTATCGAGCAATTTGTCTGCTGCTACCTCTCGTCATACACTATACCCTTCTGTAAATCTTTTTCAGACTTTTTTCAGGTCATCCGTATTTATGACACAAGGTTTTACGTTTATTATTACTCGAGACTAACCGTATTTACTCGCAGCCATTATCTATTCACTAAATAAAAAACATTAGGTAAACTACCCCAAACTCTTGATATGACTGGCTCATGATGTTTTCGTTCCTTATTCAAGAGAAAATTCCAATTTAAGAAAATCTATCATTTCACCTCGACTTTTTCTCCAAACTACTATAGAAATTTCTTATACTTTTTCTTCAGTCTCAAGTCATTTTTACTCCAGCAGTGTTGAATATAGAGTACTGAGTCATGAATAATAATTCAAACATAGTTTGGTTCTATCTGTATTTGCAGTTAGTCACTTCGTACTGCTTACTATTAAGATATCAGAGATATTATTGAATTGCTGTATAAAAAATGTCTCAAAAATCAGTATATGATCACAGAAAAACTGTTAAGATTTTGCCTATGTTGGCGTCTTTAAAAGAACTCGAATGACTATAACCCCAATTGACGACGAGCTTCAAAAAGACCCACTGCTACACTCACAGATAGATTTAAGCTGCGAACATTTGGTTCGTTCATAGGAATATAGAGAGTAACATCACAAGCTGATGTGAGATCAAGTGGTAAGCCAGTGGTTTCAGAACCAAAGAGCAACCAATCATTCGGTTGAAAGTGGAAATCCAGGTAGTTGCAACTACCTCTGACGCTAAAACCTAATAATCTTCCGCCACGTGCTTGATGCGCGGACTTAAAAGCTTCCAGAGATTCGTGATAGTGCAGTTTGACATAAGGCCAGTAATCTAAACCAGCTCTTTTGAGGTAGCGATCGCTAATCTCAAAGCCCAAAGGTCCTACTAAATGTAATTCAGTGCCTGTGGCAGCACAGGTGCGAGCAATATTACCTGTATTGGGAGGAATAAGCGGGTTAACTAAAACGACCTGGGGCATTTGCGCAAGAATTAATATATTGAAAATCTGATTTAAATGCAGTCTGTTTTTTTTTACATCTTCCTTAATGCTGAAAATACATAATTTTTTTTTATATTGTGATAGTGAGTCAATTGATTAGAAATTTAAAACAGACAAAAAATGTGCTTTATAAGAGGTAAGGGGATATACTGAGATTTATCACGATTTGTTAAGTTATGTGTAGGTGTATTCTACACTACCAATATCTGACATACATCAAGTTTTAACGCCAAATAAACATTTCCATAAAAAGGGTTCGGAATTTACTGAATGGACAAATCATGATCAAGATTTATTCACATTTAGATTCCCGAACCCGGAGGGTGAGGTGTGCTAAGCAACCGAAGATGAACACAATTTATCTTCTAGTTCAACTTCGCATTCTCTTGTTGCGTCAATAGCTTGAGTGAGAACGTGTCTTTCACTCAAGCCAAGTGCGTGCAGTTGTAACCATTGTTGAGCTTCGTTACCTTCACGCAAGATTTTTTGTAATGGTGAAAGGAAACAGGCAAAGCCATGCTGCTTAGCGATCGCCCAAACATCTTGATATATTTCACTAATCCAATCTCTGGCTAAAATACTCCTACCATCTTGCCAATGCTGAAGTTGAGCCTCAAGACTGGAAGTCGCCGCTGCAGTTTCGTTGGCATAGGTTAGGGAAATAAGTTCGTCTGGGGTGAAGCTGCTTTGGGTTAATGGATCGATAGAGGGATTATTGATAACTTGTAATAAACGTGCCTCTACTAAAGCTGCTATCGCCAGTAAAGCAATTGGATCTGTGACTAAATCGCAAATTCGTAGTTCTAAACGATTCAAATCATAAGGGCGGCGATCGCCATTTGGTCGAACTGACGCCCAAAGATGACGAACATTTTGCATTGTTCCAGCGATCAGTTGATTTTCCACCCATTTAATGTGATGGGCGTGGCTTTCAAATAAAGGTACATGAGAAGGCGTTTGCGGAAAAACACCCCAGCGTGTGGAATGATAACCAGTTGCTTTGCCATTCAGAAACGGAGATGATGCACTCAAGGCAAGGAACAAGGGTGCTTCTACCCTTATAACCCGACACGCCCGCATTAAGACTTCTGGATCGCTAATGCCTACATTAATGTGAACGCTAGCGGTGACAACCTTGGTACCGTATGTTTGCTCAATGTAGTCATGATAGGGGTTTGTTGGATCTGAGCGAAAAAAGCGATCGCCTCCTCCTAAGGACAGAGTGCTTCCTGGAATCAGCGTGTAATCACCTAATTGCTTGATGAAGTTTCTAAGTTCAAGCCGAGGACGCAACAAGGCACATAAAAGCTGTTCGTAATTCTGTAACGGTGGAGTGATATATTCTACGTTTCGACTATCCGGCTCTCGGACAAATCCATCCAAAGATCCAACAATCTTGTCGGAGAGTCCGACTATATCACCACTGGGCGTCCCAGTGTACATCTCAATTTCAAAGCCTTTTAATAGCACTGGTCTGTTCTCCTCGGCTCTCCTTACTTCTAAATTGTATCGAAGGCAACGAATTTCTGTTTACAACCTTAGGGTGAATTAACAGTTGATCAAGAAAGGGGTGTAGGGGTGTGGGGGTGTAAGGGGAGCCAGTGCGTTGGGGAGCCAGTACTGCCAAGAGTTGTGCCTTGCGCGGGTTCCCCGCGTTGTGGCAACTAGCCCCGATAGGCGTAGCCGTGCCGCAGGCATAGGGGGCGCTACGCAAACGGAGAGGGTTTCCCGACTTGTAGACGCCGGAGGCGGCTTCCCGCTTTCTTAGCACAAGCGCGTTGTGAGGGGAAAAGAAAATTTTCTTTGTTGCCACGCCGCCGGAACCAACAAGGACGCAAGCCGCGTTGACAAACCAGAGAGTACCGAAATCTTTCTCTTATCCTTAACTTACCCCTCAAGATAGTGTGTACCTCCTACACCAGAGCTTAAGCTGAGGCGTGTAAGGTTCAAACAGTTAACAGTTATCAGTTATCAGTCGTTTACTGTTTACTGTTCACTGTTAAGCGTTAAGCGTTGAGGAAATAATTATGTCCAGCGATCAAACAACTCCTAATCAAAGTAAAAAAACAAATCCACAAAGCGATGAATCCCAATTAAGTCCTGAGATACTTGACAAAATTAAAAATCCTCCAAGAATAGACGATGTGATATTGAGTCAATCGCCAGAAGAACGTAGGAGTAACCCAGCTATAGCACCGGAAATGCTGGATGAACCAAGCGATGAATTTACCGGGTTGCCCAAAGAGTAGTCAGCATACAATTGAAATCAGTATCTTACTGCTTACTTCACTCGACCTATGCTGCCAGTCATTTATTCCGACGAGTTTCTGGATCACAAGACTGGATCTTTCCATCCAGAGAAACCAGAACGTCTGAGTGCGATCGCCACCGCCTTAAAACAAGCTGCGTTTGCACAACATATTGAATGGCGCTTGCCCACTCTACCAGAAAAGCGCTCTATCATATCTGTGTTGGAACAAGCACACACCCGGCGCTACATCAAGAAAGTTCAAGAAATTGCTGTTGCAGGCGGTGGTTATTTGGATGGAGATACACCTGTTTCTGGACGCAGTTATGATGTTGCTTTGTTGGCAGTGAGTGCCTGGTTGGATGGAGTTGATGTTGTATTGGAAACTGGCGAACCAGCTTTTGTGTTGGCGCGTCCACCAGGACACCACGCTGAAAGTGATCAGGGGATGGGGTTTTGCTTGTTTTCCAATGCGGCGATCGCTGCTCTTTATGCCCTCGAACAACCAGAAATTAACCGTGTTGCCATCCTTGACTGGGATGTGCATCACGGTAATGGTACCCAGGCAATAGTAGAAAAAAACTCACAAATTGCTTACTGTTCTCTTCATCAGTACCCTTGCTATCCAGGGACAGGACATCATACAGAGCGTGGTTTTCATAAGAATGTGTTGAATTTGCCAATTCCTCCTAGCAGCGACATCAAAATATACCAACCTATTTTTGAAAAAAAAGTAGTACCCTTTTTATCCAGTTTTCAGCCGGATTTATTGATTGTGAGTGCGGGTTACGACGCCAACGCCGATGATCCATTGGCTAGTATTAATTTGCAACCGCAAGATTATGGTTTATTCACAGATTATTGCCTGGGAATAACTCGTAAAATTCTGTTCGGCTTGGAAGGTGGTTATGATTTTGACGCACTTTCTAAGTCAGTTGTCGCAACAATTGAGCGCTGCATCGCGTGAGTAGTAAGTAGACTTGTTCGCAGTGCGAAATTGTAGAAAAAATCTGATGATATAAACTTAATTCATAATCAAGAGTTAAACCAATAACCAAACTCAGATCTTGCACCTCCGGCTGAGTACGCCCAGAACTCAAGTTCGTGGCTCATAAACACGCGTCCGTTAAAACGGAACGGCACATGCTTCTCCCAAGGGGAGACGCAATCATGCGAACAAGTCGGGAAACCCGGACGCCCTAGTGGGAACGGCCACGCCTTACGGTGAGTCCAGCGCTGCGGGAGGGTCTCCCTCCGCAGGCGACTGGCGAACCCGGAGGGCTATCGGGTATCTCCTGCGGAGACGCTACGCGTAAGTCCCAAAGGGACACGCTTACGCGAACGCTCTTAGCGTGCGCTTGCGCTTACGCCCAAGCCGCGTGCGCTTGCGCTTACGCAGTCGCCTAGGTCGGGAGACCCTCCAAAGAGCGCTGTCTCACAAGATACCTAGGTCGGGAAACCCTCATCAAGTACTCGCTCAACGGACAGGTGCGCGACTGTCGGGAAACCCGCCCACGGCACTGTCCTCCCCAACGCAGTGCCTCCTGAAAAACTAACAAGAGTCAGTTTTAACTGAGATCTTGCACCATTCTCAACAAGTGGGCTTGCAGTGCGAGCCAAAATCTGAAAAAAAGGGCGTAGAGAGAAATTAAAAGAAGGTCATGTCAAACCTCCTTACTTACGCCCAAG
>JAESGJ010000479.1_pt1 | contig 19827 bp, 15 predicted proteins | sample 9266241 | NCBI WGS metagenome assembly JAESGJ01 (sample SAMN14514841, study PRJNA621669) | algae metagenome | isolation source: Brasilonema octagenarum HA4186-MV1 and co-occurring heterotrophs from wet... | place: USA: Manoa Valley, Hawaii | collected 2009-07-20 | reverse complement strand
AGCCGCGGGAGCCCGACCCAGCCGTATACCAGCGTGGGACACAGCAGCGCGGACAGTGCGAAACCCGCGATGACGTACCGCAGCGGGCGCGCCGTGTCCTGCACGCCCCGCATCCACCCGTTGCCTGCGAGGGAGATCAGGATGGCGGGAGCGCCGAAGATCGCGATCCGCAGCCACGGCAGCGCCATGTCCGCGATCTCGCCGCCGTCGGCGATGACGGCCAGGATCGGCACCGCCGCCGCCTCGACCACCACCACGACCAGCGTGCCGATCGCCACGGCGAGCCACGTCGCCTGCACGCCCTCCCCGACGGCCGCGGCGCGACGTCCCGCACCGAAGAACCTCGCGGCCCTCGCCGTCGTCCCGTAGGACAGGAACGTCAGCTGTGAGGACACCAGCGACAGGACCAGCCCGCCGATGGCCAGGCCCGCCAGCGCGACCGCGCCGAGTCGTCCGACCACGGCGAGGTCGAACAACAGGTAGATGGGTTCGGCGGCCAGTACCCCGAGCGCGGGCAGCGCCAATCTCGCGATCCGGCGTCCGTCGACCGGAACCGGTTGGGCCGCTTCAGACAAGACGGCAGGCGTCAGCCGAGCGCATCCGTCAACGCCTTCACGACGACGTCGACCGGTCCGGTGGCCGAGTACCCCGCCGCGAGCCGATGGCCACCGCCGCCAAAGGTGCCCGCCACGATGGCGAGGTCGACCTCCGACTTGGCCCGCATGGACACCGTCCAGTGCTCGGGGGCGATCTCCTTGAACACCGCGGCGACCTCGGCCTCGGCGGTGGTACGCACGATGTCGACGATGCTCTCGACTTCTTCGGGCCTGGCGTCACGCCATTCCTGATGTGCGACAACGGCATACACCAGACCACGCCCGTCGGCGGCCTCGGGCACCAGCTGCGCTGACGAGAACACGCGCGCCAGCATCGGCAGCCACGAGAACGGATGGGTGTCGAGCAGCGTGCGGCTGATCGATGCGTTGTCGACGCCGAGTTCCAGCAGTCGGGCCGCCAAACGGTGTGCGCGCGCACTGGCCCACCGGAACGACCCGGTGTCGGTGGTCAGCCCGGCGTAGAGACAGTGCGCGACGCGCAGGTCGAGAGGCTTGCCCCACACGTCGAACAGTTCGGCCACCAACATCGTCGTCGAGTCTGCCGTCGGATCCACGTAGTTGGCGGTGCCGAACAGTTCGTTGGAGGCGTGGTGATCGATCACCAGAACCTCGCGCCCCTCGTCGGCCAGCGCCTGCAGCGCGCCGAGCCGGTTGAGGCTGGGGATGTCGACGGTCACGACGAGATCGCTGTCGGCCCGCATCTCGGACGGATCGACGAGCAGATGGCCGCCGGGCAGCGACTGCAGTGACTCCGGAAGGACCGACGGCGTGGCGAAGCCGACCTCGACGCGCTTACCCGACCGTTCCAGGACCAAGGCCAGTGCGAGCCCCGCACCGATGGTGTCGGCATCCGGATAGACGTGGCAGACCACGCTGACCGAATCCGCCGCATCGAGCAGCTCGGCGGCTCCCCGACCATCGACGCGCATCGACGACCGAGCTACCTCAGTCTTCGGATCGATCGCGGTCATAGGTGTCCTCAGGGTCGAGCTCGTCGTCTTGCTCCCCTCCGGATTCCTCCGCCCCAGTGACACGGTACGGGTCAGGGTCGCCTGCCGGCGTGGCACCCTGTCGAATTCGTGCGAGATCGGCGTCCGCCTGCCGGGCGCGCGCGAGCAGATCCTCCATGTGGGCGGCCGTGTCCGGCACCTTGTCGAGCACGAACGACAGTGTCGGGGTGAACCGAACACCGGTGCCCGCGCCGACCTTCGAGCGGAGGATGCCCTTCGCCCGCTCCAGCGCGGCCGCGGCACCGGCGTAGTCCGGCTCGTCGGCCAGCGTGTCGCCGCGGACGGTGTAGAACACCGTCGCGTCGTGAAGGTCGCCCGTGACCGTCGTGTCCGTGACGGTCACGAAGGCCAGAGGCGGGTCCTTGATCTCGAACTCGATGGCCGAGGCCACGATCGTGCCGATGCGCTTCGAGAGCTTGCGCGCCCGTCCAGCATCGACCATTTAGGTACGCACCTTCTCGACCAGCTCGTACGCCTCGATCACGTCGCCTTCCTTGATGTCGTTGTACGTCAAGGTCAGACCACACTCGTAACCGTCGCGCACCTCGGTCGCGTCGTCCTTCTCCCGCTTGAGCGACGAGATGGTGACGGTCTCGGCCACCACGACGTTGTCGCGGATGAGCCGCGCCTTGGCGTTGCGGCGGATGATGCCCGAGGTGACGAGGCAGCCGGCGATGTTGCCGACCTTGGACGACCGGAAGATCGCCCGGATCTCGGCGCGGCCGAGTTCCTTCTCCTCGAAGATCGGCTTGAGCATGCCCTTCAGCGCGCTCTGGATCTCGTCGATGGCCTGGTAGATCACCGAGTAGTACCGGATGTCGACGCCCTCGCGGTTGGCCAGCTCGGTGGCCTTGCCCTCCGCACGGACGTTGAACCCGATGATGATCGCGTCCGAGGCCGACGCCAGGTTGACGTTCGTTTCGGTGACGCCGCCGACGCCGCGGTCGATGACGCGCAGCTCCACCTCGTCGTCGATCTCGATGCCCAGCAGGGCCTCCTCCAGCGCCTCGACGGTGCCGGAGTTGTCGCCCTTCAGGATCAGGTTCAGCTGACTGGTTTCCTTCAGCGCGGCATCCAGGTCATCCAGGCTGATGCGCTTGCGGGTACGCGCGGCCAACGCGTTGCGCTTACGCGCGCTGCGCCGGTCGGCGATCTGGCGGGCGATGCGGTCCTCGTCGACGACCAACAGGTTGTCACCGGCACCCGGTACCGACGTGAAGCCGATGACCTGCACCGGACGCGACGGCAGCGCCTCTTCGACGTCTTCGCCGTGCTCGTCGACCATGCGACGGACACGACCGTAGGCGTCGCCCGCCACCACCGAGTCGCCGACCCGCAGCGTGCCGCGCTGGATGAGCACGGTCGCCACGGGACCGCGGCCGCGGTCCAGGTGCGCCTCGATCGCCACGCCCTGAGCCTCCATGTCGGGGTTGGCCCGCAGGTCCAGCGTGGCATCCGCGGTCAGCAGCACGGCTTCGAGCAGCGCCTCGATGTTGGTGCCCTGCTTGGCGGAGATGTCGACGAACATGGTGTCGCCACCGAAGTCCTCGGCCACCAGGTTGTACTCGGTGAGCTGTGCCCGGATCTTGGCCGGGTCGGCGCCCTCCTTGTCGATCTTGTTGACCGCCACGACGATCGGCACGTCGGCCGCCTGCGCGTGGTTGATGGCCTCCACCGTCTGGGGCATGACGCCGTCGTCGGCGGCGACCACCAGGATCGCGATGTCGGTGGCCTTCGCACCACGGGCACGCATGGCGGTGAACGCCTCGTGACCCGGGGTATCGATGAACGTGATCGGACGCTCGTTGCCGTCGTGCTCGACGGCGACCTGGTAGGCGCCGATGTGCTGGGTGATGCCGCCCGCTTCGCCCTCACGAACGGTGGCGTTGCGGATGGTGTCCAACAGTCGCGTCTTGCCGTGGTCGACGTGGCCCATGACGGTGACGACCGGCGGACGGAACTCGAGGTCCTCCTCGCCGCCCTCGTCCTCGCCGTAGGTGAGGTCGAACGACTCGAGCAGCTCGCGGTCCTCGTCCTCCGGGGACACGACCTGCACGACGTAGTTCATCTCGCTGCCGAGCAGCTCCAGCGTCGAGTCGTCCACCGACTGGGTCGCGGTGACCATCTCGCCGAGGTTGAACAGCGCCTGCACCAGCGAGGCCGGGTTCGCGTTGATCTTGTCGGCGAAGTCGACGAGCGATGCTCCGCGGGCCAGCCTGATGGTCTCGCCGTTGCCGTGTGGCAACCGCACGCCACCGACGACCGGCGCCTGCATCGAGTCGTATTCCTGACGCTTCTGCCGCTTCGACTTGCGACCGCGACGCGGTGCGCCACCGGGCCGACCGAAGGCACCGGCGGCACCTCCGCGCTGGCCGGGACGACCGCCGCCACCACCGGCGGGGCCACCACCCGGGCGGCCACGGAAGCCGCCCGCGGGTGCGCCACCGGGGGCACCTGCACCGCCACCACGGTAGTTACCGCCGCCTGCACCGGGCGGACCGCCGGGACGTCCACCGCCACCTGGACCGCGTGCGCCGGGGCCGGGGCGGGGGCCACCGGGACGACCGGTCGCACCGGGACGCGCGCCCGGCGGACGCGGAGGCATGTTGCCCGGCGTGGCGCCGGGTCGGGGGCCGCCGCCGGGTCGCGGGGGGCCGCCGGGACGCGGCGGTCCGCCGGCACCCTGCGGGGGCCGCGGGGCGGGCCGCTCGACGGGCTGCTGCGTGGAGAACGGGTTGTTGCCGACGCGCGGCGCGCGGGCCGCGGGCTTGGGCGCACCCGGCACCGGGCCTGGTCGTGGACCGGGAGTCGGACCCGCGGGGGCCGCGGGACTGGCCGGGGCGGCAGGCGGAGCTGCCGGTGCCGCGGCGCTCGGCGCGCTGACCTCGGGCTGTACCGGGGCGACCGGTGCTGCGGCGGCTACCTCTGGCACGACGGCCGGACGCGGCGCCGGGGCTGCAGGCCGCGGCGCGGCGGGCTTGGGGCCGGACGGCCGTGGCGCGGCACTCACGCCGCCGTTGGTGGACTGACCGTCTGCGGCGGGCTTCGGTGCGGCGGGCGCCGGCTTCGCAGCCGACGGCTTGGCGCCGCCACCCAATGCCTCACGGAGCCGCCTGGCGACGGGCGCCTCGACGGTCGACGATGCTGATTTGACGAATTCGCCCTGTTCGCTCAGTCGGGCGAGTACTTCCTTGCTGGTGACACCGAGTTCCTTAGCCAACTCGTGCACGCGGGCCTTGCCTGCCACTACATCTCCTGTCTAGGAGGCGACAGCAGTGGGCCGCGCCTCGGGTTTAGCTATGACGCATGGTCATCGGGACTTCACGGTGTGCTCATGTTCTTCGCTACCTGTTCTGTTGCCGGGCGACCAAGGCCTTCACCCTGTGTGAAGTACTCGACCACCGCGGAGGTGTCCGGCGAACCGGTGATGCGCAACGCTCGAGTGAATGCCCGCCGCCGCATTGCCACGTGTAGACACTGCTGGTCGGGATGCAGCCACGCACCCCGCCCGGGCAGGTTACCCGCTGCGTCAACGGTGATGGCGTGATTGCCATTCCCATCGTGCACAGCGGCCACTCGAAGCAACTCGACGGCCAGCCCACGCTTTCGGCATCCGACACACGTTCGCACTGGTCCTTCGGGACTTTTGTGCTGCCGCGCGCGGGACACCGAACTCTCGCGCTGGATCACGGCTCAGTCTACCGTCACGATCTCCGCAGAAAGAAACGCGTGCCTGCTAGCCCTCGCGCGACGCCTCCGACGGCGCGTCGGCGTCGGGCACCGGCGCCGCGTCGCTGCGGATGTCGATCCGCCACCCCGTGAGTCGGGCGGCGAGACGCGCGTTCTGTCCCTCCTTGCCGATCGCCAGCGACAGCTGGAAGTCGGGCACCACCACGCGGGCGGCCTTTGCGGCCTCGTCGATGACGGACACCGCCACCACCTTCGCGGGTGAGAGGGCGTTGGCCACGAATCGGGCCGGGTCCTCGTCGAAGTCGATGATGTCGATCTTCTCGCCGCTGAGCTCGCTCATGACGTTGCGCACCCGCTGCCCCATCGGACCGATGCACGCGCCCTTCGCGTTCAGACCCGACACGCGCGACGTGACGGCGATCTTGGACCGGTGCCCCGCCTCGCGCGCGACCGCGACGATCTCGACGGAGTTGTCGGCGATCTCCGGCACCTCGAGCGAGAACAGCTTGCGCACCAGGTTCGGGTGGGTCCGCGACAGTTCGATCTTCGGCTCGCGGACTCCGCGGGTCACGCCGATGACGTAGCAGCGCAACCGGTCCCCGTGCTCGTAGGACTCGCCGGGAACCTGCTCGGCGGGCCGGATGACCCCCTCGGAGCCCTTGGCCTCGGTGCCGAGGCGCACGACGACGTTGCCCCTGGTGTTCTCCCGCGCGTCTCGTTGGACGACACCACCGACGATGTCACCCTCCCGCGCGGAGAACTCTCCGTACATCCGCTCGTTCTCGGCGTCACGGAAACGCTGCAGCATGACCTGGCGCGCGGTGGTCGCCGCCACGCGGCCGAAACCCTCTGGGGTGTCGTCCCATTCGCTGATGAGGTTGCCGTCGTCGTCGGTCTCCCTCGCCATCACGCGAACCACGCCGCTCTTGCGGTCGATGTCGATGCGCGCTTCCGCCTCGTGGCCCTGGGTGTGCCGGTAGGCGGTCAGCAGCGCCGACTTGATGGTGTCGAGGAGTTCGTCGACGGGGATCCCCCTGTCGACTTCGATGGCGTGCAATGCACCCATGTCGATGTTCACTCTTCACCCTCCTCAACAGACACCCCGGCCAGCTCGAGCTCGAGCGGGTTCGGTGGTGAGAACTCCACCTGGACAACGGCATTGGTGACGTCGTCGATGGACAGTTCGCGAATCTTCGGTGCTCTGCCGCGGTCGGTGACCACCAGTCGCACCACGCCGTCGGTCAGCTCGCCGAGGCGACCCGTCAGCGCGGACCCGTCGGCGAGCGTCAGGTCCACCCGGCGGCCCTGCGCGCGACGGTAGTGGCGTTCGGCGGTGAGCGGCCGGTCCACGCCGCGAGAGGTCACCTCGAGCACGTAGGGCGCTTCGTCCGCCGAGTCGTCCAACTGGTCCAACAGTTCGGAGGCCAGTCGCGACAGTGATGCGACGGCGTCGAGATCGAGGTTTCCGTCACCGTCGGCGACCACGACGATGCGTGGCGGTCGTGACGCGGAGTCGACGGTCACGTCCTCGACGTCGAACCCCTCGCGCTCGAACTCGCCTGCGAGCAGCTCGGTCACCTGCTGCGGCGACGGCAACCGGGCGGACCGTAGCGGATTCTCCGATGCCACGGTGAGCTCCTCGTCTTGAGTTGTACGGACGCGGTCGCACGGAGGTCGTCGTCGGACCCGTGGAACCGAGTATCAACGATACGCCAGCCACGGAGCGGCAATTGGCAAACGATCGCCCGAGGCGACGGCGATCGAGCGTGGACCGTGGCCCCAGGACGGGATGGCAGGATGTCCCTGTGCCGAGCGCCTCACCCACCGTCAGCAGGCGGCGCGTGCTCGCTGGCGCGGCGGCATTGGCGCTGCTGGGCGGTGCCGCCACCGCCGCGTGCGGGGCCAAGGCGCCGGTTCAGGAGGTCGACGCCCTCCTCGGCCAACTCCAGAGGGCCCATGACGACAGTCAACTGGCGGGCAACGCAGCCGCTGCGGCGCCCCCGGCCCTGGCGGCCGTGCTGACGGTCGTCGCCCAGCAGCGCGACGCGCACGCCAAGGCCCTCACCGAGGAGATCACCCGGATGTCGGGCACGACGCCGACGTCGAGTACGACCGCCGCGTCGACGTCCTCGGCAGCGGCGCCCACCACCGCGACGTCGGGCCCACCGCCGAAGCCGCCCACCGCCGCCGAGGTCGTCACCGCCCTCGGTCAGTCCGCCGACGGCGCCTCTCTCCTCGCGACCCAGCAGACGGGGTACCGGGCAGGCCTGCTCGGCTCCATCGCGGCGGCGTGTACGGCGGCGGCCACCGTTGCGCTGGCCACCCCGGGGACGCCGGCATGACCTCTCCCACGTCGGGCTCGCCTGCGCCGTCGGCGACCCCGGCCAGACCCGCGGACCCCGCGGACGGCGCCCTGTTCGACGCGGTGGCGGGCGAACACGGCGTGATCTACGGGTACGGCCTGGTGTCGGCGCACTCGACCCCCGACCTCAACGAGCTGGTCTCCGAGTCGCTCGCCGGCCATCGTGAGCTCCGCGAGGAGGGCATCGCCCGCCTGGTCGCACGCAAGGTGACGCCGCCGGTGCCCGCGCTCGGCTACCAGATGCCCTTTGCCGTCGACAACCCAACGGCCGCAGAGAAATTGGCGGTCCGGATGGAGGAGTCCTCAGCGACGGCGTGGCGGGCGGTCCTCGAACAGGCCAAGGCCGGTGACGACCGCGAACTCGCCGTCAATGCCCTGACCACCGCCGCGGTGACGGCGGCCAAGTGGCGCGCGGTGCTCGGCGTCGTGCCGACCACCGTCGCGTTCCCCGGCGGCAACGAAACCTAGTCGGCCCGAAGGCTGTCGGCGAGTTTCTCCTAGCCCGCGAGTTTCGCCATGATCGCCGCCGCTGCACCGTCGACGGAGAGCTCGTCGGTCTCGCCGGTGAACCGGTTGCGCAGCTCGACGATGCCGTCGGCGAAACCGCGGCCCACCACCACCAGCCATGGCACGCCCAGCAGTTCGGCGTCCTTGAACTTCACGCCCGGCGAGGCCTTGCGGTCGTCGAGCAGCAGATCGATCCCCAGCAGGTCGAGCTGCCTGGCGAGTTCGGTTGCGCCGGAACGGGCTTGGTCGTCCTTGTTGGCGATGACGATGTGCACGTCGAACGGCGACACCGACGACGGCCAGCGCAGGCCGATCTCGTCGTGGCACTGTTCGGCGATGACCGCCACCAGTCGCGACACCCCGATTCCGTAGGACCCCATGGTCAGACGGACCGGCTTGCCGTCCTCGCCGAGCACGTCCGCGGAGAACGCGTCGGCGTACTTCTTGCCGAGCTGGAACACGTGGCCGATCTCGATGCCGCGCGCGGACACCAGCGGCCCCGCACCGTCGGGCGACGGGTCGCCGTCGCGGACCTCGGCGGCCTCGATGGTGCCGTCCGCCACGAAGTCCCGCCCCGCGACGAGGCCGACGACGTGCCTGCCTTGTTCGTCCGCACCGGTGATCCATGCGGTGCCGTCCACCACCCGCGGGTCGACGAGGTAACGAACACCGTTGGCCAACAGCGCCTTTGGCCCGATGTAACCTTTGACCAGGAAGGGGTGCTTCGGAAAGTCCTCGGCGGGCAGCATCTCGTACTCGGCCGGATCGAGCGCTGCGCCGAGCCGCTTGTCGTCCACCTCGCGGTCGCCGGGCACGCCAATCGCCAGCAGCTCCCACTCGCCACCCGGCTCGCGGACCTTCAGCAGCACGTTCTTCAAGGTGTCGGCGGCCACCACCTCGCGGCCCGCGAACTGGGGCAACTCGGCGCCGTTGGCCCAGTCGACCAGCGTCGCGATGGTCGGCGTATCGGCGGTGTCGTGGACGACGGCCTCGGGCAGTCCCTCGATGGGCAGCGACTCCGGCTGCGCCGTGATCACCGCCTCGACGTTGGCCGCGTACCCCGATTCGACGCAGCGGACGAAGGTGTCCTCGCCGACCTCGCTCTCGGCGAGGAACTCCTCGGAGGCGCTGCCGCCCATGGCGCCGGACACCGCCGAAACGATGACGTACTTGACGCCGAGGCGCGCGAAGATCTTCTGATACGCCTCGCGGTGGGCGTCGTAGGCGGCCTTCAGCCCGTCGTCGTCGACGTCGAACGAGTACGAGTCCTTCATCACGAACTCGCGGCCGCGAAGAATGCCCGCGCGGGGACGGGCCTCGTCGCGGTACTTGGTCTGGATCTGGTACAGCCGCAGCGGGAAGTCCTTGTACGAGCTGTACTCGCCCTTCACGGTGAGGGTGAACAGCTCCTCGTGGGTGGGCCCCAGCATGTAGTCGTTCTTTCGGCGGTCCTTGAGCCGGAATACGCCGTCGCCGTACTCGGTCCACCGCTTCGTTGCCTCATACGGTGCGCGTGGCACCAAAGCGGGCAACAGGATCTCCTGCCCGCCAATGGCATTCATCTCCTCGCGGACGATCTGCTCGATCTTGCGGAACACCCGCAGCCCCAGCGGCAGCCAGCTGTACAGCCCCGGGCCGACGGGGCGGACGTAACCCGCCCTGATCAACAGCTTGTGGCTCGGCACCTCGGCGTCGGCGGGGTCGTCGCGCAGGGTGCGCAGGAACAGTTCGGACATGCGGGTGATCACGGAGCATCACCCTATCTAGTCGCGACCCTGCCACGTGCAGACGCACACCTCGTTGCCCTCGGGATCGGCCAGCACCCAGAATGCCGGCGCGGCGTCGTCGGCGAGCAGCGTGCCACCCGCCGCCAGGGCCGCGTCGATGCGGGGCCGGGCCAACTCGGGCGGCACGTCGACGTCGAGGTGGATGCGATTGCGCTGCGGCCGGGGCACATCCATCTGCTGGAACCAGATCGCGGGCCCGCGGCGGAGCGGATCGAGCAGGGCACCCGCGGGCAGATCGGGCGGTCCCGCCTCGTCGACGTAGCCCGTCACGGCCTTCCAGAAGGGCCTGATCAGCGGAATGTCGAGCGCGTCGATCGCGATCTCCAGGTTCTGCGCGGCGACGCCGGGGCTGCCGGGTGTCGGGCTCAGGTGTTCGGCGGTCAGCGCCTCCGTCACGCGCTGCACCAGCCGGAGGTCCTCCTCGGTGACGGTGCCGACGGCCGGGGTGTGCAGGCGCAGGACGACGCGGTCGGCATGCAGGTCCGCGCTCAGGTGCCCATCCCCCTCGATGCCCGCGGCCGTGACGGCGAGCGTCGCGGCGGCTGCCGCGACGGCCAGCGACGGGACGGGGACGTGGGTCACGGCAACGCCGAGGAGCAACCGCCAGCCCAGCGGGTCGACGGCGTCGGAGATCTGCTGACGAGTCAGGGGCACGGCCCCACGCTAGCGGGGGGCCACGACGACACAGCCGCTACAGCTCGCCCGCCTCGACGGCTTCCTTGGTGTGTTGGGCCCTGGCGATGTCGCGGGCGGAGAAGCCGATCCAGAACGCCGCGATGCCGACCAGGATCGAGACGCCCGCGACCCACAGCAGGGAATAGGTGTATCCGTGGCCGAGGGCGTCGAGCTGGGCGGGCGTCATGTTCTTCACCGGACCGGTCGTGCCGCCCAGATAGAGCGTCCGCGAGGTCTGCACCGCCATGATCACCACCAGGACCAGCGGTCCGCCGAGGTTCTGCACCATGAGCGTGATGGCCGAGACCGGTCCGATCTCGCGGGGACCGACGCCCGCGACCGCGCACAGCGGCAGCACCACCGAGATGATGCCGATTCCGAAGCCGCCGACGACGATCGGAAGGAAGAGGTCGGGGAAGTACGGGATGCTGCGGTCCAGCGTCGATCCGTAGAGCATGGCCGCCAGTACGAACAGCCCGCCGCCGATGATCAGCCAGCGCGGCGCGATCCGCGGAGCCAGCTGGGTGGCCAACCCGTTGCCGACACCGACGGCGACCGCGAACGGCAGGAAGCAGATACCCGCCCGCAGGGCGGAATAGCCGAGCACGTCCTGGGCCAGCAGGCCGACCATCACCGTGACGGTGAGCAGGACGCCACCGCCCAGGAACCAGGAGATGAGGGTCGCCACGCGGTTGCGGTCGCTGAAGATCGAGAAGGGCACCAGGGGGTTCTCCGCGGTGCGTTCGGCGAACAGGAAGGAGACGAAGAACAGGATCGAGGCGACGGCCGCGCCGACGACCCACGGATCGAGCCAGCCGCGCGGCGGCCCCTGGGTGAACACCAGCACCGCGGAGGTGCAGCCCAGCGTCGCGAGGAGGGCTCCCGTGATGTCGAGCTTGAGCCGTTCGTGGTGGGTCTCCCCGATGCGCAGCCAGGCGATCACGACGATGACGATCCCGATCGGCACGTTCATCAGGAACGCCAGCCGCCAGGAGATCACCGTCAGCAGACCGCCCAGCACCAGCCCGAGCACCGAGCCGATCGCCTGCATGCCCGCCGACACCGCCATGGCCTGATTGCGGGCGTGGCCGACGGCGTAGGTGGTGGCGATCAGCGCCAGCCCGGTGGGCGCCGCGACCGCCGCGCCGATGCCCTGGAGCGCGCGGGCCGCGATCAGCGTGTATTCGTCATTTGCCAGACCACACACCAGCGAGGCGATGGTGAAGACGCCGACGCCGGACAAGAACGCCCGCTTCTGGCCGATCGCATCACCCACGCGTCCGCCGAGCAGCAGCAGGCCGCCGAACGTCAGCACGTAGGCCGTGATGACCCAGCTCTTGCCCGCATCGGAGAGATCGAGTTCGGCCTGCATGCGGGGCAGCGCGACGATGACGATGGTGCCGTCGAGCGTCGACATCAATTGCATGCCGGTGATGGCGACGATTGCGATGCCGAGCACGGACGACGCCAGTGGCGCCGTCGAGTGCTCAGTCGACCCAGAAGTGCCAGGCGAGACAGACATTGCCAGACACCCTACCCAGCGGGACCACCGGCGAAACGGAGACCGACCGACGCGGCTACCCGGGGTCGGCGGCGGCGAGTTAGATCTCGCCCGCGTCGATCGCTTCCTTGACTTCCTGCGCCTGGGCAACCTGCTGCGCGGTGTAGCCGATGAACAGCGCCACGACGCCGACGATCACCGCGACCGCGGCAACCCAGAGCAGGCCGTAGGTGTAGCCCTGGTCGAGCGCGTGCAGTTGGGCGGGGTTCATGTTCTTGACGGGGCCGGTGGTGCCGCCGAGGTACAGCGTCCGCGACGTGATCACGGCCTGGATGACGGCGAGCACGACGGGCCCGCCCAGGTTCTGCAGCATCAGCGCGATCGCCGAGACCGGTCCGATCTCGTCGAACCCGACGCCCGCGATGGCCGACACGGTCAGTGGAACGACGATCATGCCGATGCCGAAGCCGCCGACCGTGATCGGAATGACGAGGTTCGGGAAGTACGGGATGCCGCCGTTGAGAGTCGAGCCGTACAGCATCGCGGCCAGCACCGTGATGCCGCCGCCGATCACCAGGAGACGCGGCGGGAAGATCGACACCAGGTACGACGACAGCCCCAAGCCGACGCCGAGGGCGATGACGAACGGGATGAAGCCGATTCCTGCCCGCAGCGCGCTATACCCCATGATGTCCTGCACGTACAGCCCGATCAGCACGGTGAGCGTGAACATGATGCCGCCACCGAGGAACACCGCCGCGAACGTGGCCACGCGGTTGCGCTCGCGAAAGAGGCTGAACGGTACGACGGGGTTGACCGCGGTGCGTTCGACGTAGAGGAAAGCCGCAAAGAACACGAACGCGGCAAGGCAGGAGGTCAGCGTCAACGTCGACAGCCAACCCTTCTCGGGGCCCATCGAGAACCCGAAGACCGCCGCGGTGCACGCCAGCGTCGCGAGGATGGCGCCCGCGGCGTCGAGCTTCATGCGCTCGCGGTGCGTCTCCCGCAGCGTTCGCCGGGCCAGGTAGATCATCAGGAGGCCGACCGGTACGTTCACCAGGAACGCCCAGCGCCAGGAGAATTCGGTGAGGAAGCCGCCGACGACGAGGCCCATCACCGAGCCGACGCCGGTCATGGCGGCGAACACGGCGGTGGCCGCATTGCGGGCAGGGCCCTTGGGGAACGTGGTGGCGATCAGCGCAAGACCGGTGGGCGACGCGATCGCCGAGCCGACGGCCTGGGCCAGCCGGGCGATGACGAGGGTCGTCTCGTCCCACGCCACCCCGCACAGGATCGAGGCGATGGTGAAGAGCGCGACGCCGACGATGAAGGTGCGCTTGCGCCCGATCGTGTCACCGAGGCGACCGCCGAGCAGCATCAGGCCGCCGAAGGTCAGCACGTACGCCGTGATGACCCAGCTGCGGCCGGCGTCGGACAGGTTGAGCTCGTCCTGGATCTTGGGCAGCGCCACGATCGCGACGGTGCTGTCCATCGTGGCCAGTAGCTGCATGCCGCCGATGGCGATGACGGCGGCGATGAATCGGCGCGACGGCAACCACGTCGGGTACCAGCTGCTGCGGACGATCTGGGTCTGCGTGATGGGCATGGGCAACGGGTGCTCCTCGGCGCCCTCCGCATCGCGTTCGATGGCAGCGCGCTCTGCGTCGTTGAGAGCCGTCATGCTGGGTTACCTTACAGTAATCTTAAGAACCCTTTAATCGGCAAAGGCCGCCACGTCCCCGATCACGATGATCGCGGGGGGTCGAATACCGTCCGACCGGATGTGTTCGGCGGCCTCGGCAAGCGTCGTCCGCAACGTGCGCTGTGCGGCCGTCGTCCCGTGTTGCACCACCAGCACCGGCGTCATCGCAGGTCGGCCGCCTTTCAGCAGGACACTCGCGAAGAGTTCGATGCGCTCGACGGCCATCAGCAACACGATCGTCCCCGAAAGCGCCGCCAGCGCATCCCAATTCACTAACGATTCGGGGTGGCCCGGCGCAACATGGCCGCTGACCACCACGAACTCATGGGTGACGCCCCGATGCGTGACCGGGACGCCAGCGAGCGCAGGAACGGCTATGGCACTCGTCACACCGGGCACGACGGTCACCGCGATGCCCGCCTCGACGCACGCCAGCAGCTCCTCGTGGCCGCGGGCGAAGACGTACGGATCTCCACCCTTGAGCCGCACCACGAATTTGCCAGCCCTGGCGCGATCGACCAGCACCTCGTTGATCGCGTCCTGCGCCATCGAGCGTCCGTAGGGGATCTTCGCCGCGTCGATGACCTCGACGTGGGGAGGCAGTTCGGCGAGCAGTTCCTGGGGCGCGAGCCGGTCGGCGACGACGACGTCGGCCTGCGCGAGCAGCCTGCGACCCTTGACGGTGATCAACTCGGGGTCGCCGGGGCCGCCGCCGACCAGGGCGACGCCGGTCAGCTTCGCGCCGGGCGCCCGGTCCTCGTCCGACGCCACGATGACGCCTTGCTGCAGCGCCTCGTGGATCGCCGACCGGATGGCGGCCGAGCGACGGTGCTCGCCACCGGCCAGCACGCCGACGCTGAGGCCGTCGAACTCGAACGAGGCGGGCGTGACCGCGGTGCCGTCCCTCGCGACGTCGGCCCGCACGCAGAAGATCCGCAGCCGCTCGGCCTCCGCCACGATGGCCGCGTTGACCTCGGGCTCGTTGGTGGCGGCGATCGCGTACCACGCACCGTCGAGATCGCCGGGGCGGAAGTCGCGCAGTTCCAGGGTGATCCCGCCGAAGGCCTCGACGGCGGGCGTCGCCGCCCTGGCGATGACGTGGACGTCGGCGCCGTTGGCCAGCAGCAGCGGTATCCGCCGCTGAGCCACGCTGCCCCCACCGACGACGACGACCTTTCTTCCGGTCAGGCGCAGGCCGACGAGGTAGGCGTCTTCCGACGGAGTGGGCGTCACCCGGCGAGCTTAGAGGGTCGCGTCAGGCGACGCGGGCGTCGGCCTGCGAGGTGACCAACCGCGCCAGGCCGTCGGCGCGCAGCTGTGCGAGCCGGACCGCGGGCGCACCGAGCTGGGCGGCCAATTGCTCGGCCAAACCCAGTCGGACATAAGAGGTTTCGCAGTCGACCACCACTGATGCGGCATTCTCCGCCACCAGCATGGCCGCGGCCGTCGCGGTCCTGCCGAGTGGATCGGGTCCGCCGGTCGCCCTTCCGTCGGTGAGCACCACCACGAGGCTGCGCCGCGCGCGGTCGCGGGCACGCTCCCGCACCACCACGTCCCTGGCGGCGAGCAGGCCCTGCGCCAGCGGCGTCTTGCCCCCGGTGTCGAAGCGGGCCAGTCGCCTGCTCGCGATGTGCACCGACGACGTTGGCGGAAGCAGCACCTGCGCCTGCTGGCCGCGGAAGGTGATCACGGCGACCTTGTCGCGACGCTGGTACGCGTCGCGCAGCAGTGACAGCGTGGCGCCACCGACCGCCGACATCCGGTCACGCGCCGCCATCGACCCGGACGCGTCGACGACGAAGACGACGAGGTTTCCCTCGCGCCCCTCGCGGATGGAGCGACGCAGGTCGGCGGGACCGAGCCGGGGACGACCCGGCGCCGTCTGCCTCTCCGCGGCGGCGAGAAGGGTGCCGAAGACGTGCAGGCCGTGGCCTGCGTGCGGATCGTCGGTGGCCGAGATCGGCGTGCCCGTCTGGTTGCGGGCCCGGGACCGGCGGCCAGGCGCACCCTCGCCGACGCCAGGCACCGTCAGCGCGCGGGCGCGAAACGTCGCCGCGGGCGCCGCGTTCGGGCGTGGCGTCGTTGACGGCGAATTGCGCTGTGGCGCTGAGCCGTTGGCATCATCGGCAGCCAAGGGTTCCGGCGCACCGCCTCCACCGTCCGGCGGTTCCGGATCGGGATCCCGGTCCGATTCGCCCGCGCTCTCGGCGGCCTGGTTCATCGCCTCGTCGAGCTGTTCCTGGTTCAGGCCGGGATCGTCGAAGGGGTCGCGCCGCCGCCGGTGCGGGAGCGCGAGTTCGGCGGCAACGCGGACGTCGTCCTCCTCGACACGGTCCGCCCCGCGCCAGGCGGCGTGCGCGACCGCGGTGCGGGCGACCACCAGATCGGCCCGCATCCCGTCGACGTCGAACGCCGCGCACAGTGCCGCGATACGCCGTAATTCGTTGTCCGGCAACGTCACTGATCCAACCAGCTGGCGCGCTGTCGCGATGCGGCGGGACAGGTCGGAGTCCTCGTCGGCGTACCGCGCCGCGAAGCCGTCGGGATCGGCCTCGAAGTCGAGGCGCCTGCGGATCACCTCCACGCGCGTGTCGACGTCGCGGGAGGCGTAGACGTCGACGGTCAGGCCGAACCTGTCGAGCAGCTGCGGTCGCAGCTCACCCTCCTCGGGATTCATGGTGCCCACCAACATGAATCGCGCCTCGTGGCTGTGCGAGACGCCGTCGCGCTCCACGTGTACGCGGCCCATGGCCGCCGCGTCGAGCAGGACGTCGACGAGATGATCGTGCAGCAGGTTGACCTCGTCCACGTAGAGCACGCCGCCATGCGCGCGGGCCAGCAGTCCCGGCGAGAAGGCGTGCTCACCGTCGCGCAGCACGCGTTGCAGGTCCAGTGATCCGACGACGCGGTCCTCGGTGGCGCCGATGGGCAGTTCGACGAGATGGGCACCCTCGTCGACCTCGGCCAGCACGGCGGCGAGCGCACGGACCGCCGTCGACTTCGCGGTGCCCTTCTCACCGCGGATCAGGACGCCGCCGATCTCGGGCCGCACGGCACAGAGGACGAGCGCGAGTCGCAGGCGGTCCTGCCCGACGAGCGCGGAGAACGGATAGGACGCAACGGGTGGTGTCATCGGGTCTCAGCTTGCCCCATGCGGTCCGCCGCGACGCAGCATGGGGATGTGGGGAATGCCGTCGTCGAGGAACTCCTCGCCGTCGCGCACGAAGCCATGTTTGGCGTACATCTCCTCGAGGTACGTCTGGGCGTTGATCCGGCACGGGTCGTCGCCGACCTCGGCGAGCGCGGCCTGCATCAGTCGGGTGGTGTGCCCGAGGCCGCGCTCGGTGCGCTTGGTGCAGACGCGCCCGATCCGAAAGACCTTCTCGCCGCCGGGATGTTCCTCCATCAGCCGCAGCGTCGACACGACGCGACCGTCGGCGTCCTCGAGCCAGAAGTGCCGTGTCTCGGCCAGCAGATCGCGGCCGTCGAGCTCCGGATACGGGGTCGCCTGTTCCACGACGAACACCTCGACCCGAAGCTTCAGCAACTCGTAAAGCGTTGCGGCATCGAGATCCTTGGCCCAACTGCGTCGTGGCGCAACGGTCATACGGGAACCGCGGGCACGTCCGTGGCCTTCTCGTCGAGCTTGAGGATCTTGGTGCCCCAGTCCCACACTTCCGCGAAGAGCTTGGGGTCGTTGGACAGTTCGATGCCGAATGACGGCACCATCTCCTTGAGCTTGGGCTCCCAGGAGGGGAAGCGGTCGGAGAAGCAGCGCTTCATCACGTCGAGCATGGCCGGGACGGCCGTCGAGGCGCCCGGCGACGCACCGAGCAGGCCTGCGATGCTGCCGTCGGCCGCCGAGAGCACGGTGGTGCCGAACTCGAGCACTCCCCCGGCGCCCTTCTTGCGGATGACCTGGACGCGCTGCCCGGCGATGTCGAGTTCCCAGTCGGAGTCGACTGCGCTTGGCGCGAATTCGCGCAGCGCATCCACGCGGTCGGCCTCGGTGAGCAGCAGCTGACCGACCAGGTACTTCACCAGGCTCATCTCGGTGAGTCCGACGCCGAGCATCGAGCCGAGGTTGTTCGGCTTCACCGAGAACGGGAGGTCGGTGACCTTGCCCTGCTTGAGGAATTTCGGCGACCAGCCGGCGAACGGACCGAACAGCAGATACGAGCGCCCGTTGATGACGCGAGTATCCAAGTGCGGCACGGACATCGGCGGGGCGCCGAGCGGCGGCGCACCGTAAACCTTGGCCTGGTGCGCGGCGGCCAGCTCGGGGTTGCCGGTGCGCAGCCACTGACCGCCGACCGGGAAGCCGCCGAATCCCTTGGCCTCCTTGATGCCCGACTTCTGCAGCAGCGGCAGTGCGCCGCCGCCCGCGCCGACGAACACGAACTTCGCGTTGAGCTTGCGCTCCTGCCCGGTGCGCCGATTGGCGACCTTCAGCGTCCAGGTACCGTCGGATTCCTTGGCCAGGTTGCGCACTTCGTGCCCGAACAGCGTGTTCGCGCCGCGCTGGGCGACGAAGCCGAGCAGCTGCCTGGTCAGTGATCCGAAGTCGACGTCGGTGCCGTCCTGCGTCCAGTTCAGGGCCACCGGCTCGGCGAAGTTGCGCTTCGCGGCCATCAGCGGCAGCCGGCGCGCGAACTCGGCGTCGTCGTCGATGTACTCCATGGACGCGAACAGCGGGTTCTGCACCAACGTCTCACGCCTGCGCTTGAGGTAGTCGAGATTGCCTGCGCCGTGCACGAAGCTGACGTGCGGAATGGGGTTGAGGAAGCTGCGGACGTCGGGTAGGACGCCGTTCTCCACCGCGTGGGCCCAGAACTGCCGCGATACCTGGAACTGCTCGTTGACGTTGACGGCCTTGCTGATCTCGATGGTGCCGTCGGGGCGCTGCGGGGTGTAGTTCAGCTCGCACAGCGCCGAGTGGCCGGTGCCCGCGTTGTTCCACGGGTCGCTGCTCTCGGCGGCCGCGCCGTCCAGCCGCTCGATGACGGTGATGGACCAGTCCGGCTCCATCAGCTTGAGGAGAGTGGCCAGCGTGGCACTCATGATGCCCGCGCCCACCAGCGCGACGTCGGTCTTGGCTACCTCAGACACCTGATCCTTGACCCTTCGTGGTCGTGCTTGCCCGTGCAGGCTTGCCGTCCTACCAGGTTATCCCGTGACCCGCGACCCGAACCGGTCGGTCGACATCATCACCTCGTGCAACCGCTCACACCCGTCGGCCGCATAGAGTGAGGCCGTGACACCGTGGGAGCCCGGCAGGGACGCCACCTGGGAACCCGACGCTCTGCCCGGCTACTGGCAGCAAACCCTGCCACTCGGGCCCGATCCGCACGGCGAGGGCCAACTCGTCGCCACCCTGGTCCGGCGCGGCGAGGGCGGCCGCGGCAGGCATGCCGTGCTCGCGCTGCACGGCTACACCGACTACTTCTTCAACACCGAGCTGGCGGACCACTTCGCCGACCGTGGGTTCACCTTCTACGCGCTGGACCTGCACAAGTGCGGCCGGTCGCGACAGAGCGGTCAGACCCCCCACTTCACCACGAACCTGGCCAGTTACGACCCCGAGCTCGATCGTGCGCTCGACGTCATCACCGCGGACGGAGCGGGCGACGAGCCGGCCCGGGTGTGTCTGTACGGGCACTCCGCGGGTGGCCTGATCGCGACGCTCTGGCTGGACCGGCTGCAGCGGCGCGGGGCGGCGTCGCGCGTCGGCGGTCTGGTGCTGAACAGCCCGTTCTTCGACCTCCACGGCCCGGCGATCCTGCGCGCGGCGCCCACGTCGGCCGCGCTGATCGCGCTGGCCCGCTTCCGCAAGCGCCAGGTGATCCGCAAGCCCACCCCCGGCGGTTACGGCACCACCCTGCACCGCGACTACGCGGGTGAGTTCGACTACGACCTCGATCTCAAGCCCCTCGGCGGCTTCCCCGTCACGTTCGGCTGGATCAACGCCATCAGGCG
>JAESGJ010000478.1_pt1 | contig 19907 bp, 18 predicted proteins | sample 9266241 | NCBI WGS metagenome assembly JAESGJ01 (sample SAMN14514841, study PRJNA621669) | algae metagenome | isolation source: Brasilonema octagenarum HA4186-MV1 and co-occurring heterotrophs from wet... | place: USA: Manoa Valley, Hawaii | collected 2009-07-20 | reverse complement strand
GACGATGTCGCCATCGTTGAAGTACTTGATGGTCTTGTCGATCGCGGCGAGGAAGTCCTCGGCAGAGCCAATGTCGTTGATGGCTACTTGCGGCGAGGTAACCACCGCGCCCGCGATGTTCGTCCACGCGGAGCCAGAAGGGAGGTATCCAGCAGAAATCATCCGACCGGGTTGGTCGAAAGACAGGGTTGCCGTTGACCCGGACTGCCAGGTGGACTCGTCCAAAGAGCCACCACGCCGGGCGGCGACATTGGCTTGCAAATCGAGCAAGAGAGTCGCGGGATGTCTAGTGCCCAGCAGCCGTGCAGTTCGTGCGGCAGCGGCATTCGCGGAAATCACCGCATCATCCCAGTTCTGTGCCGATTTGATTTGCTGTGCCAGATCAAATCGAGCAGATGCCAAATTAGAGCAAATTGTGACAGATGTTGGGTGCTCGGACCCAAGTGCGTTGTCGGCAAGTGCACTCACCTTTTCAAGCGATTCGACTGCGCGTCGAATCGCGATCAACAAGTCAGTATCATTAGTTAGGCCCTGCGACTTGTCGAATCTGGACACCTCCAAAAGGCCCAGCGACCAATTCGCCACGGCGCTAATGGAGAGAGGGTGACTCGGGCCTAGGTGCTCGACCAAAGCGGTTGCGCTGCCACGCATATTGCCTACACATTGCTCAAGATCTTCGTCGGAAACAATCCGCGCGTACTCGAATTCGGATAATGCTAGATTGGCGCGAGCACTTAGGGCCAAGTAGTGCTGGTTTCCAAAAGCGGTGTCAGCGTACAAGCAGGTGAGTTCACCGGCCGAGATGCATTCATCCATTCTTTCGATATCTCCGGTATGCGCAGCGAGATCCCGCTGCGCCGCCGATAGCGAAATCATTGCTTGGATAGACGCCGGATGATTACCGCCAAGCGATTCGACAAGGCCCTTGGCGTGTATACGCATCTGCTCAATCGCATTGATCTGCGGGTCTAGGTCTTGGCTGGCTAAGGTAGAACTAAGCCGAAAGCGGGCGGCAGACAAACGGAGCGACTGTTCGTCACTCAGATCACCTTCCAACCGCTTTACTGCTCCATTGAGCAGTTGTGCGCCGCGTTCTAATGATCCACTGCCGAGGGCAGCATGGATTTCATTGATAACCGCGCAGTTGGCGATGGTCGAGCCAGCGATCGCGGCTGCATCAATGCGCGCATTTTGGTAAGCGCTTGCGGCATCTGCAAACTTGCCTGCGCGTGCAAGAACATTCCCGCGGTAGTTCTCAAGAACCGCGCTGCGGGGCCCGTCGTGCAGACCGTAAGAATCAGCGAGCGCCTCCTCCACAAGGTGTTCCACGGTCTCGAAGAGACCCATGGCCTCAAGCAGTGCGCACAGATACAGGAAATGCTTTAAGTCAGAGTTCGATATCAGCTCTGCATTGCTTCTAAAGCTGTCGTCAAACTTCTTGACCTGGGCCGATTCCGTGACACGACCGTCCGCGAGCAGGGATTCTGCTTCAGTGATCAGCACGGCTATCGGCGCTGGCGTCATCGCACGTTATCTCCAAATTCAGCCTTTATGATCATCGATGGAATCCGGGCACGTGCAGTCGAGATGGCCTCCACCGAAGCGTTCGGATCGTTTGACAGGGTTTCTAATTCCGAATAAAACTCAGTTAGCTCGTTCACCACACTTCGCGTCTTGGCGGCAGTAAGACCAACACCCGACGTGGGGTCTATGGCGCCCCGTGGCGAGTCCAAAAGTTTCTCGAACTGTCGATCAAAAAGAAATCCGAATGCCGAAATAACCTCTCTCATTCCGGCAGCCCAGAGGATGTTCGACGAAAGTTCTGGGTCCACTCTGTCGGGGCTTTGTTCGATAAGCACGCCGACCAGCGTAGGACCGACGGGGCTTTCTCGCTCTATTGGACTGCCCGAATAACCCGAATAATTTCTTAGTACCGAATCTGTGCGGAGCTGCATGCCATGCGCGATTTGGCCGCCGCCCTCGCACTCGAATTCAACACTTGCTCGATGTATCGAGCCGACGAGGAACGGGTCTGCCTTAGTTGGTCGATACGGGGACTTCCATGCCACTCCGTCGGCAGCTCGATCCACGGCTGGAACTTTCCGTCCGCGAGTTGAGCTAGTAACTTCGATAATCGCTAGGTCGCGCTCCGCACTCTGCGCCTCGATGCGACCGGTCAGGACACTGTTGTCCTCAACGCTGACGAGCTCTATTTCCGTGCTAGAAGACACTCTCTTGACACAGTGGTAGGCCGTTACGGCCCAATGTCGATTAACCAGAAAACCTGCTCCCAGCACCTTGGTACCGAGCTTAAGTTGCACGAAGTATGTCATCGATTAGCCATTGGTCTGCTTCGAGATCTTAATCGTGACTTCAAAGGTAGCTTCTGCAGTTGCTTTGCTCAGAATCACTCCCGCCTCTGCAGTGAGTGTGATCCCAAACTTCGCCTCTATTTCCTGGATTCCCCACCCGCCACCTGCAGAAACCTTCGCCGCCGAGGCTTGAACGATATCGGAAGCAAGCGCGACAGCTGACTCAATTTCGGCTCTCCGGTTGGCCAACTCAACCGTCAGGCGTTCCCGCGGAGCGATCTGTCGATATCCAGAGCCGTCGAGATCGACAACATCGACACGGACGTCCACGGGAGCATCCAAACTGGCCGGTTCCGTCATAAGGGGATCGTAGTGTAGTCGTCTCGTCTACACGCGACTAGAAGGGCCGTGTCCTTCACAGACCAGACATGGCGCACTCTGCGCCCACCGGCCACTATACTCGCCTATGGATCAGGCAAAGCGACGCACCGAGCTATCGGGCGGGTGCCCGTCTTCGTGGCTCCGTCACGTCCGTAGACGCCAAAGGGTGCGTTTCTCCTGCTCACTTCTGAGGGGCATCGGCGCCGGCATGAGGAAGAAACCCTGCACTCAAGGATCTGGCAACAGCACCGTTCGGAGTACACACGTTTCACCAGTTGGTGGCAACGCAGACTTGTGGCGTTCGACTCTTGGGCCGGCCTGCCCGCTCGACGCATGCTCGACGACAAATACCGCGTCCGCCTCGAAAAGCGCACCGGCGAGCAGCGGGGGCGCGCCGAACGAGCCGCGCGACTGCTTCACCTCGCCATCAACCGCCTCGTTGCCGCATCGGTGGAGGGCAAGGACCCCCAAGGTTGCCGGGGTGATCTCGTCGTCGATGGAACCAACTACCTCGTCGCCAAACAAGACGGCACGATCGGTGTCGCCGAGAACAAGATGCGCGGCGCCGTCGCCGGTGCGAACTTCCACGTCCGAGACAAGAAGGCCTCCGGCGACCGAACTGGCTCCGCCCGCCAAATCACTTACGCGGGAATGACGGCACTGACCCGCATCGGCAAACCAACGGCGATGCACTCCGTGGCTCCTGTCTTCGTCGGCATTGCCGTTCACTACGCAACTTCGGGGAGCCCGGAGGGGATGGCCGATGAGCTCGAATAAGCTGAGGCCAACGGACTGACCGGGCGCCCCAACGGGCTCCGTGCGCACTGGCCGTTCATCACCTTCGACATGGCCTACAACGCCAAGGACGCAACTGCCGACATCTTGCTCAAACACCGCTACTGCTTCGTCGGACGGTTTCCAGAGGGCTGGGGAATCGAATGCCCCTCGACGAAACCTGCCGGGGCGGCGGACTCCGAACCCGAGCCAGGCGCATTGCAATGGGCGGGCGCGTTCTACAGCCCCGCCGTTCTTGCCCTTATCAATGGCCACCGAACACCGAAGATGGAGCACCTTCTGGACAATGACCAGTCCCGCCTCCCCGACAGGCGGTTGCGCCGCATCCTGCCCTACCTCATGGGTTACAACTCACGGCCGTTCTACGCACAAAGCGGGCACGGCAGACCTAAACTGGGCCGCCTACGCAAGTTTGTGGTGAAGATCTAGCTGGTCTGCCCAGCGGCGATGGGCAACGTCGCTTGCCCGCTCAAACCGGAATCCATGACGCGCGCTCGTAACGGTGTCCCCGTCGCGGAGCCGACGTGGCAAGCCCATGAACGAGGATGCTGCGCCAAATCCAGCGTCACGGTCACCCTCGACCAGGTCAAACGAGCGCAATGGGATCTGGTCCCAGGGAACTGGGAACACGCGGTGTACTTCGAGGCCGCTCGCGCACTCACCGAACAACGATTCAGCCATCTCAAGTCAGACACACGTTACCGGCATCAGGCAGCTCGCCACCGACCTCGGCTACGAACCCGCCCGCACACCGCCCTGAAACTAAAACCACTACACGCGATGGACCGCGCTGACCAGGCGCGGTCCATCGCCATGTCCACACCAGGAACGAGTCGGTGGAGTATCAAACGATTCAAATCCAACGAGCCGCCACAGACTGCCCGCTGCCAGCGGAAACGACCACCCTGTCAGATTGCGAGGAGGACCGTTGATGCCGCGAGATGCGGGCGCCGGAGGCTGGCGCGGCACCACCGGATTCAGCCGCTAGACCGGGCTAAAATCGGTGGAATCAACGAGAAAAGTCGGTGGAATCAACTCCCGAACCCACTCTCTGGCCTGCTTTTGAGATCTGCCCACAATGTGCGGTTCTATCGAACCGCGACGCACGAGGCCACGAACCGAAAATGGTTCGTGGCTTTCGTGTTTCTGGGGGAGTTGGTTTCTCCGCGGCGCGCCCTGGGATCAGGCCGCACGACGAGACAGCGCGTCATTGGGTCGAGTCGAGTAGCCAAGCCGTTGCCTCGTGTGTGGCGTGCGGCAATGATGACACGGTGGCGCCACCGCTGGACCTGCGAACCGCCGTCACTGCGACTGATCGCGCCTTCATCGTCGAAATGGCCCGCCACGCTTGCGTCATCGAGGACTGGCCGCTACCGGAGGCCGACTCCGAGGACGTCGACAGCCTCCTACCGGGCGACGCGGACTTCGCCATCATCGCCGCCGACCCGGACACCGGGACAGACGTCGGGGCCGTCTGGACCTTCGACCACCACCCGCCTCTGATGACTCTCGACGGCGGGAACGCGGTGCCGGAGGTCGCGATCGCGGTGACGCCGGACCGACGCGGCCGCGGTGTCGGCGCCGCGCTGCTCGACGCTCTCATCGACCGCTGCATCGGCATGCACCCCGCGCTGGCCTTGAACGTCCATCGTCGCAACCCCGCTCGACGCCTGTATCAGCGCAAGGGATTCCGCGCGGCGGGGCCGGGGCGCGGTGACCTCGGCATGGCCATGGTGATCGAGCTCGCTGCGCTGCCGCCGCTGGTCGACAGCGGCTCGATGGCTTACCGACCCATGGCCTACGCGATGACAACGGACCGGCTGCGGCTCGACCTGCGCAATGAAGCCGACGCCGAATGGAATTGCGAACTGCTCGCCGAACACGCGAACCCGACGCCGAACAACGTGCCCGACATGCGCCGCCGCCTTGGTGAGCAACGCAACCGCGCATGGCAAACGGGGATCGGACTGCTGACCATCCGCCGCCGATCCGATGACCGGCCGTTGGGTTACTGCGGACTGATCGTCGGCCACTGCACCATGGACGAACCAGAGATCGTCATCGAACTTCTTCGCCGCTATCACGGGCAGGGCTACGCCACCGAAGCAGCACACGCGGTCACCGACGCTGCCTTCGCCACCGGACGCACCCGGATCTGGGCGACCGTCGCATCGTGGAATGCACCGTCGCTAGCCGGGTGTCGGCGGCTCGGGTTCCGTGAGCACCACCGCGTCCCCGACGACGACGGCGGTGAGACCATTCACCTCGTCCGCGACAGAGAACTTCCTGCCCAGGCGAACCTTCCCCGGCACGACTGAACGGTTGGTCACACGCAACGAAACCCGATGCCTGCGGCTCTCACACCAGGTCGACGTGCCGCCTGTGCACCCCGACCTCGAACTGCTTGGGCCCGAACGCCGTCTGCAGCGCGAAGTGCAGCCGCTTGGGCTTGCCGAGCAGCGTCGTCGCGACGACCGTGCCCTCCGAGCCTGCAGGCACGTCGGGCACGTTGATGCCGTCGATCGGGCTGCGTGCCGTCACTTTGTCTCCCCGTCTGTACCGACGCATGATCCCTCCCTGTGAGCTGTGCGTGGGTAGGTCCATCGTCCAAGCGAGTCAGGCTCGGGCGCAAGCGAATTTCGCGTTGCCGGGGCGTTGACCGGCCCACTCAGCTCGTGGCGAACACTGCGTTTCCCGAAGACACCTGCGGGTCGTCGGTTCTATCGTGAGGCCATGACCGCCGAGTCCGACCACGAGCCGAATCCCGAAGGCGTCGAGCCCCTGTGGCGCGAGCTGGCGGGCAAGCTCCTTCGTGAGGAGCGTGCCGCGCAGGGCCGGACGCTCGGCCAGATCGCCGACCGCGCGGGCATCTCACCGCAGTACCTCTCCGAGGTCGAACGCGGACGCAAGGAGCCGTCGTCAGAGATGTTGGCGTCCATTTGCGGAGCTCTCGACCTGCGACTGGCGGACCTGCTGCGCGCGGGGGACCGGCGGCTCACCGGCCCCCGGTTACGGCTTGCTCCGCCCGCCGGCCCGGTCCTTCTGGCCGCCTGAGTCACACGGCGGGTCTGCGCACCTTGCGCGGCGGCACGATGCGGTCCGCCAGTCCGTAGGCCACGGCCTGCTCCGCGGTGAACACCTTGTCGCGCTCGGTGTCCTGCAGCAGCGTCTCCGGCGGCTGCCCGGTGTGTGTGCTCAGCACCTCGTTCATCTGGGTCCGTACGCGCACCACCTCCTTGGTGTGCAACGTCAGGTCCGAGATGGTGCCGCGGCCACCGATCGACGGCTGGTGAAGCAGTGCCCTGGAGTGCGGCAGCATCGAGCGTTCCCCGTCGGCGCCCCCGGCCAGCAGGACCGCCGCGCCCGATGCCGCCTGGCCGACGCACGTCGTGGACACCGGCGAGTGGATGAACTGCATGGTGTCGTAGATCGCCATCGTCGCGGACATCGAACCGCCTGGTGAGTTGAGGTACAGGCTGATCTGCTGGTCCGGGGACTCGGACTCCAGATGCAGCAGCTGGGCGACGATGACGTTGGCGACGTCGTCGTCGATCTCGGTGCCCAGGTAGATCACGCGGTCCGAGAGCAGCCGGGAGTAGACGTCGACGATGCGTTCACCGGTTGCGGTGCGCTCCACCACGTTCGGGATCGAGTAGTGGCCCATGGTCAGTACCCCAGCCCGGAGTTGCGGCCCGCCGGTCGCACGTCCTCCAACGAGGACGCCACCCGGTCGACGAACCCGTACTGCCGGGCCTCCTCGGCGGTGAACCACCGGTCGCGGTCGGAGTCCGCTTCGATCCGCTCGACGGGCTGACCGGTGAACCGACTGTTCAGGCCGTTCATCACCGACTTGACGTGCTCTAGGTTCTTGGCCTGGATCTCCACGTCGATCGCCGTGCCCTGCACGCCGGCCGAACCCTGGTGCATGAGAATCATGCTGTGCGGCAACGCAAATCGCTTACCCGGCGTTCCGCCCGCCAACAGCACCTGGCCCATGCTGGCGGCCAGGCCCATCGCAACGGTGGCGACGTCGGGCTTGATCGCGACCATGGTGTCGTAGATGGCCAGGCCGGCCGACACCGAACCGCCCGGTGAGTTGATCAGGAACAGGATGTCGCGGCGGGGGTCGTCTTCGGCGAGCAGGAGCAGTTGCGCGCAGAGCTTGTTGGCGATCGCGTCGTCCACCTCCTGGCCCAGTTGGACGATGCGTTGGTTCTGCAGACGGGTCAGCAGGTGTTCGGTCACGGGATCGGGCACGGTCGTCGATGTCATGCCTCGACGATGGCAAGGGGGGCGTCGTCGACGCCAGCGAATCTGCCCCAGGCAGATCTGCTCACAGCAGCGTACCTAGTTGTCCCACCAGTCGAGGACGCGAATTCCGAACAGCGTCAACCACTTCGACGGCTCACCTTCGGGCGCGTCGACCTCGAACCACACCCGGCCCGGTTGGCGGGCGCCCTGCAGCCACGTGCCGTCGGCTTGCCGCGCGGAGCGGACCAGTTCGATCGCCTCGGCCATCCGCGGATCCCGCCCCCTGCCGTCGACCGACGCGGCCCGGCGAAAGTACTCCGCGGCATTGAGCACGTTGAACGTCCACCGCATCGGATAGGTGAAGCGATCCACCCACGGTCCGACGCGTTCGCCGGTGGACAGTCGACGGAGCAGCCCCCGCGACAGCAGGTACTCCTCGCCCGACCGCCTCGCTGCGCGCGTCGCATCGGTCCCACCGGTCGCGATGTCGTAGTCCAGCAGCCCCTTGAGCGCGTTGAGGGTCGAGTGGAACGACGACCGCGTCGAGCCCTCCACCCATTCGCAGTTCCACCCGCCGTCGGCAAGGCAGTGCTCGACGAACCAGTCGGCGACGCCTGCGACGTCCGCACCGAGCCAGAGTCCGTTCGACAGCGTCCACGAGTTGATGCAGACGTCGACCTCGCCGTCCCAGTACGGGAGGTTCTCGTACTCCCAGCGGCTGTTGGCCGCCAGCAGCTCGGCGGTTCTCCGCTTCTTGAGCACCGCCGCGTCAAGGCCCCAGTCCCGCAACGCGTTCAGGGACCAGGTGGTGGCGGTCCACGGCTGCCCGGCGTCGGCCTCGGGGCCCTCGAAGTCGAAGTCCGCGGGGAAGAAGGCGCCCCCGGCCCACTGACCGTCGGCGTCCTGGTGCGCCAACAGGCGGGCCCCGAAGCCCTCCGTGGCCACCCGCGCCCGCGTCGCCTCCCACACGTCGGCGGGTTCGCCCGCGACGTCGCGTTCGACCTGCCATCGCAGCGCCGGGTCGGAGTCGAGAAGCCAGTCGGTGAGGTTTGCCGCTGCCACGCTGCGACTCTAGCCCGAGAACTGACGCCAGCGAAGAACAGCAACTACAGTCCTCGTCGTGAGCCAGGCCTCCACCGCAGAGGACGCGACCGCGCTGTCGACCCGTCGCATCGCGTTCATGGTGGCGGCCCTCGTGCTCGCCGTGATCTCGTTCCAACTCAACGCCACCATGCTCGGACCGGCGTATTACGACATCGAGACCGAGCTCGGCAAGGGTTCGTTCGCCGCGATGTCGACGTACTTCTACCTCGCGGGCGCGGTCGCCAACGTCGTGCTGATCCGGTGGAGCGACTACATCGGCCGCAAGCGCGTGATGATCGGAATTCTGGCGCTGCTGTGCGTCGGCACGCTGCTCTGCGTCGTCGGAACGACGTTGCCGGTGGTCCTGGTGGGCCGGGTGATGCAGGGCGCGTGCAACGTCACGTTCGGGCTCGCGTTCCTGATCATGCGAGAACGATTGAGCGGGGCCGTGTTCGGGGTCTGCTGCGGCGTGGTTACGTCGGTCAACGGGGGAGTGGCGGGTGTCGACGCGCTGCTGGGTGGATTCATGGCGGACCGGTTCGGTTACCGCGCCATCTTCCTGCTGATCCTCGTCATCGGGGCGCTGGGCATCGTGTTCGGCTGGAAGGCCGTGCCCGCCGACGATCCCGACCGTACGGCGGCGGGACGGATGGACTGGGTGGGCGCGGCGCTGATCGGACTCGGCGTCGCCTGTCTGATCCTGTTCATCTCCAGCGGCGGCGACCGGGGCTGGTCGTCCACGATGACGCTGGCGTTCCTCGTCGTATGCATCGTGGCGCTTGTCCTGTTGGTCGTGGTGGAGAAGCGCGTGGCGACGCCACTCGTCGACATCGATCAGATGCGGTCCCGCCTCGCTTGGCCGTTGATCGTCGCGACGATCCTCAACATGGGCTCGTTCATGGTGGTGGCCGGCTTCATCATCCTGAAGATCGCCGAGGATCCGGACTCCGGATTCGGGCTCGACGGGACGACGACGGCGATCATGTTCCTGACGCCCAGCGCGATCGTCCAGCTCATCACGGCGCCTCTAATCGGCAGGATCGCGGTGCGCATCGGGTTCGTCACCGTGTTCCGCGCTGGCATCGTGGCGTCGATCGCCGTGACCTCGCTGCTGGCGGTCTTCGCCGATGACAAGGGGATGCTGGTCATCCTGATGGCCGTGTTCGGCTGCACGTTCATGGGGATGACGCTGACCGCGATGAGCGTGCTGGGCGTGACGCAGGCCCCGGAAGCCAACCCGGGCTCGTTGCCCGGCATCAGCAACGCCGCCTTCGGGGTCGGATCGTCGGTCGGATTCGCCTGGGCTGCACCGGTTGTCGGCACCGGGACGTTGAGCAGCTTCCCGACGGCGCTATGGATCTGTGCGGCGATCGGCGTCGTCACGTTCGGCGTCAGTCTCATCTTGAAGCAGCGACCGCTGGAGACGGGTCCGGCGACTGTCGCCTTGCGGCACTGACGTTCTGGCACCATCGGGTCATGACGGAACCTCCGAATGGCCTGCCCCGGTACCGCCTCCTGACCGGCCCGGACGACGAAGCCTTCTGCCGACGTGTCAGCGCGGCGCTCGACCTCGGATACGAGTTGTACGGCGATCCCGCGATCAGCCTCGACGGCGGTCGCGCGGTCGTGGCGCAGGCGGTGGTCTGGCATCAGGTCGTGCGCTACGTCTGAGAGCCGGGTCGCGAACTAGCATGTGGCTCTGACGTTTTCGGGGGTCTATCCACAGTTGGTGTTTCATCCACAGATCGAGTCCATGGGTCGTCGTGGGGCTGGTCGGGGTCGGTGCGGGTTCGTAGATTCGAAGGCATGTTCGACTCGTTGATGGCCGGGACCGCGGGCACGTGCCGTGCCTTTGCGGTGGATGCCTGGCGGCGGGTGGAGAACGCTGCGTGTGCGCGGCGGATCGCGGCGATGGTCGACATGCTCGACGCCGCCCACGCCGCCGCCGGGTCGGTGGATCGGGATCAGTGGTGTCTGGACAACTGGGGCGCGGTCAGCGCGCACGTCGGGGCGGTGCAACGCATCACCGCCGGGGTGGCCGACGGGATGCTGCTGGTCGGGGTGGCGCTGCGGGATCGGTTCCCGAAGGTGGGGGCGTTGTTCGCTGCCGGGGAGATCGGTTATTCGGTGGTGCGCTCGCTCGTCACCCGGACCCTGCTGGTCACCGATCCCGACGCCCGCCGCGAATTGGATGGGTTGTTGGCTGAGGCGTTGGCGTCGTGGGGGCCGATGTCGGTGGCCTCCACCGAGAAGGCCATCGACGCCATCATCGCCGCGGTCGATCCCCGGGCGGTGCGCCGGACCTTGACCCGGGCCCGAGGCCGGCACGTGGACGTCGTGGTGGACGGCGATGGGATGGCCACCCTGGCGGGGCTGTTGTTCGCCCCCGACGCGCTCGCCCTGGATCAACGCCTGAGCGCGTTGGCCGACACCGTGTGCCCGGCCGATCCGCGGACCCGGGATCAGCGCCGCGCCGACGCCGCCGGCCTGCCCCGGGGCGCTGACCGGCTGGCGTGCTTGTGCGGGACCGAGGACTGCCCGGCCGGGGCGCTGCCGCCCTCGGCCAGTGGCGTGGTGGTCTACGTGGTCGCCCATCAGGACACCATCGCCGACCCCGCCACATCCGAGGCGCCCGCTGGCCCCGTGTCGCCCACACCCGACGCACCCACGCCCGAGCCCACTGACGAGCCTGCCGAGCGGGAGTCGCCGAGCCCCAATCACCCTCCCGCCCCCGAGGTGATCGCCCCGGCTGCGGAGTGTGCGGGCCTGGACGGGCCGGAGCCGGCGATGTTCGACAAGCCCCTGCACGACCTCACCTGGGCCGAACTCACCGCTCCGACGCCGGGTCAGCTCAGTCAGTTGCGGCCGGGCTATCTGATGGCCGGTGCGGTGCTACCCGGTGCGGTGTCGCGGCGCGCGGCGCTGAACGCCACGCTGGTGCCGATCCTGCACCCCGGCCAAGCCCCACCCGAGCCGCGATACACCCCCAGCAAGAAACTCGCCGACTTCGTCCGGTCGCGGGATTTGACGTGCCGGTTCCCGGGCTGTCACCACCCGGCCACGGCCTGCGACGTCGACCACACGATTCCGTACCCGTACGGGTCGACGTGTGCCTCGAACCTGAAGTGCCTGTGCCGTTTTCACCACCTGCTGAAAACCTTTTGGGGCGGCCCCAACGGCTGGCGCGATATTCAACACCCCCGACGGGACGGTGGAGTGGATCGACCCCGATGGCCGCACCCACACCACGACACCCGGCAGTCGACTGCTGTTTCCGGAACTGTGCGCACCGACCGCGCCCGTCGAGGTGACCGGGACACCGCCGCCCGTGCACACCAATGGATTGAGGATGCCCAGACGCCGCCGCACCCGCGCGCAGGACCGCGCGCGTCGCATCCAGGACGAACGCGACCTCAACGCCATCCTCCTCGAGGAGGAACGCGCACACACCGAACGAGATGAACACGCCCAAGCGCAACGAGCAGAACGAGAGCGGAAAGCGAAAGAGCAAGCAGCCGAACTAGATCCGCCGCCGTTCTAGTCGTCGCCCGCCGCAACGAGTGACTGCAGCTTCACCGACGGGTTGTCCCGTTGGAAGCCCTCGAGGCGCCACTTGGTGGAGAACAGCACGAGGATCACGCCGTCGGTGCGGGTGAAGACCTCTGCCGACGGCTGCCTCTGCAGGAACTCGACGTCGCCGGGATCAGCAGCTCGGGCGACCGTATAGGGAAGTGGCTCAAGCGAAATCGGGGCGCTGAGCTCGGCGGCCATCCGGTGGGTGGCCACTTCGAACTGCATCGGGCCGACGGCGGCGAACACGGGAGCCTGGTCGCCGCGGCGATCCGAGCGCAGGACCTGGACGACGCCCTCCTGCTCCATCTGCTCGATGCCCTTGCGGAACTGCTTGTGCTTGCTCGGGTCGGTGCCCCGCGCGACGGCGAAGTGCTCGGGCGAGAAACTCGGGATCGGCGGGTACTGCACGGGCACATCCCGATAGAGGGTGTCGCCGGGACGCAACACGTTGGCGTTCGCGAGGCCGATGACGTCACCTGGCCACGCGGTGTCCAGCGTCGAACGCTGCTGCCCGAACACCGACTGCGCGTACTTCGTGACGAAGGGTTTGCCGGTGGTCGCGTGGGTCAGCACCTCGCCGCGTTCGAAGGTGCCCGAGCACACCCGTGCGTAGGCGATGCGGTCGCGATGCGCGGAGTCCATGCCCGCCTGCACCTTGAACACGAACGCGCTGAACGGCGCCTCCGCGGGACGGCGATGGCCCTCGACGTCGAGCTGCCCGTGCGGCGAGGGAGCCAGTTGCACCAGCACGTCCAGCAACTGGTTCACCCCGAAGTTCAGTGCCGCCGACGTGAACAGCACCGGCGAGGACTCGCAGCCCAGGAACGTGTCCCGGTCGTAGTCGGCGCCGTCGGCCTCCAGGAGCTCGGACTCCTCGACGGCGTTGTCCCAGTCGCTGCCTGCGGCCTCGTGCGCGTCGGCAGGTGCAAGGTGTTCCTCGGGTGCGGCGGTGGCTCCGCCCGCGGTGCGCGTGTAGCGGATGAAGTTTCCGGTACGCCGGTCGAGCACGCCCTTGAAGTCCCCGGCGATGCCGACCGGCCAGGTCAGCGGGGTGGGCCGGAGGCCGATGCGGGACTGGATCTCGTCCATCAGCTCCAGGGCATCGCGGCCGGGTCGGTCCCACTTGTTGATGACGGTGATGATCGGGATGCGTCGCAGGCGGCACACTTCGAACAGCTTCAACGTCTGCGGCTCAAGGCCCTTGGCGGCGTCGATCAGCATGACGGCGCAGTCGACGGCCGTCAGCACCCGGTACGTGTCCTCGGAGAAGTCAGCGTGACCAGGGGTGTCGAGCAGGTTGATCACGCAGTCCTGCCCGCTCGGCGAACGGTAGGGGAACTGCAGCGCGGTCGACGTGATCGAGATGCCACGCGCCTTCTCCATCTCCATCCAGTCCGACACCGTCGAGCGTCGGCCGGACTTGCCGTGGATGGCGCCCGCCTCGGTGATCACGTTGGCGTGCAGGACGAGGGCCTCGGTCAACGTCGACTTGCCCGCGTCGGGGTGGCTGATCACGGCGAACGTACGCCGCCGGCGGGCTTCATCGATGATGCGGGCTTCTGCACGCCCTTCGGCGGCCGTCGCCACACCTGAGGCTGGGGAGGGACTGTCAGTCATTTCACCCCCGATGGTATTGGCCGAGGACCCCGATCGATAAATCGTGTCGGCCGGTCGGAGGCGCTGATCCCCACGTCAGGGGGACCATCGCGTTTCGGCCGGAAGTGCTTGGAGTGTTCTGTGAGCGGCGGGATCGCGACCGTCCGCTCCGTACGCTCGGCGGGATGGAAGGTGAGGCGATGGAAGGCGAGCGGTCAGCCGCCACCGACAGGTGCCCCATGGAGACTGCCCTGGAGCTCATCGGCACCCGCTCGGCGATGACGTTGCTTCGGGAGGCCTTCCTCGGAGCCAAGCGGTTCGACGACCTGGTGGCCAGGGCCGGCCTGTCCAGCATGACGGCGTCGGTTCGCCTGAAGGAGTTCGTCGCCGCCGGCCTGATGTACAAGCGGCCATATCAGGCGGCGTACGGGACGCGGTGCGAGTACGTCCTGACCGACCTCGGCAACCAGTGCTACCCGGTCGTCGAGGCGCTGATGCGCTTCGGCGTCGCCGTCGAGAACGCCTCACACGCGGCCAAGTCGGCCTGACGTCCCGCTCCGCTGAGGGCAGCCTGCACGAAACGTGGGAATCGCCTGGGCATCCGACCGCAGCCCTGTCGCCGCGGAGGCTGGCAAGCCTAACCTAACCTCCGGTCTCACTACGGCAGGAGGAACGTGCAGGGCATCTTCGTTGGCACGTTCCTCATCGGTGTGCGAGAGGGCCTCGAAGCCACTCTCATCGTGAGCATCATCGGCGCCTTCCTGACCCGCAACGGCAAGTCGGTGCGCCCGATGTTCATCGGCGTCGCGCTGGCCGTCTGCATCAGCGTCGCGGTGGGCGTCGGCCTCGAAGTGCTCTCCGCGTCGCTACCCCAGCGGCAGCAGGAGATGCTCGAGACCGTCATCGGTGTCATCGCCGTGGTGTTCGTGACGACGATGATCATCTGGATGAACCGCAACGCCTTTCGCATGAAGGGCGAGCTGGAACGCGAAGCGGCCCAAGCGGTCAACGCCGGCGGGGCCTTCGCGTTGACTGCCATGGCGTTCCTCGCCGTCCTCAAGGAGGGCTTCGAGACCGCGGTGTTCCTGCTGGCGGCCGCCCAGACGTCGCAGGGCAGCCGGTGGTCGGCCCTCTTCGGGGGGGTGGCGGGGATCAGCGCGTCGATCGCCATCGGCGTCGGCATCTACTTCGGCAGCCTCAAGCTCAACCTCGGCCGCTTCTTCCGCATCACCGGCGTCTTCCTGGTGTTCATCGCCGCCGGCCTGGTGATGAGCAGTCTGCGGACGGCGCACGAGGCGGGCTGGATCAACGTCGGCCAGCAGCGTGCCTTCGACTTCTCCTCGTGGATGCCGACGAGATCCTTCGTCGGCGCGATCATCACGGGCATGTTCGGCATTCCGCCGGACCCGCGCCTGATCGAAGTGCTCGGCTGGTTGCTCTACGCGATCCCCGTGTTGGTGATCTTCCTGTGGCCGGCCCGGCTGGCCCCGAGTTCCGTTGCCAAGCAACGCATCACGATCGGTATCGCTGCCGGTTTGGCCGTGCTGGCGGCCGCCATGGCGCTGCTCATCCCCGGGGAGGTAGGCGCCTCACCGGGGCCGACGCGGACCGCCGTCACGGTGGCCGGCGACACGGTGACCACCACCCTGCATCCCGACGGATCCGCCCGCCTGCTCACCGTCGCACGGACCGACGGCGCCGAGCAGCGGATCGGGCTGCAGGAGGCCGGCCGGCAGTCCGTCGACGGCGTCGACGTCGACGTGTGGCAGAGCAGGGGTCCGGCCGATCCCGGCGTCACCACCAACCCCGTCGACCTCCGCCAGCTGGCCGCCCTGGCCGGTGGCAGGTTGCCCGTCGGGCTGGGCGGCGCCCGCGCTCCAGGACCGTTCAGTGCGCAGTGGAGCGCGAGCACCGTCTACACCGTGCTCGCCCACGGCGACGACGTCATCTCCGCCGAGCGCGTCAGCACCCGTGTGGCCACGCTCGGTGGCGGCGGGCTGTCCGGGTCCAAGACCGTGAGCCTCGGTGGCCTCGCCACCGACTGGGCCACGGTCGGCGGTGACGACCACGCCGTCGCCGCCCGCATCACCCAAGCTGCCTCGGATCGAGCCGAGCGCACTCTCTGGACGGTATGGCTGCCAACGGTTTTCGCGATCGCAGCAGCCCTGGTCGTCCTTGCCGCGGCGCGATCCAGCCGCAGGACATCACGAATCGAAAGGGAACGACAGCATGGCCACGACGGCAAACATGGCGGATCAGCCACCCGGGACGAGATCAGTGTCTCGTAGGGTGCTGTGGGCGGCACCGGCGGTGACGGCCGCGGCAGCCCTCGCGCTGACCGGATGTGGATCGAGCACCGACACCGCCACGAGTTCGCCGAGCGCCGCCCCGACCAGCGCCGCCGCCAACGGCACCAACACCGTCAACGTGACTTTGGCAAACGACAGCGGCAAGGATGCCTGCTCACTGGACACCAAGAGCGTGCCCGCCGGTCCGGTCACGTTCACGGTGACCAACTCCAGTGCGCCGGGCATCACCGAGATGGAGTTGCTCAAGGACCAACGCATCGTCGGCGAGAAGGAGAACCTCGCGCCGGGGCTCGATCCGGTGAGCTTCACCGTGCACCTCGACGGCGGCCAGTACAAGATCTACTGCCCCGGTGCGGGCACCGAGTACCTCGACTTGGCCGTAACCGGACAGGCCGCGGCGACCCCCACCGGCACGGTCCCGACGATCCTGGCCCAGGGCACCAAGGACTACTCGGCGTACGTGGTGGATCAGGTCAACCAGCTGCTCGCGGGCACCAAGGCGCTCGACACGGCCGTACAGGCGGGCGACATCGCCGCGGCCAAGGACGCCTATGCCAAGGCAAGGCCGTTCTACGAGCGCTCCGAGTCCGCGGTCGACGGCTTCGTGCTTCCCGGCTTCGCCGTCGACGACAACGCGGGCAACCTGGACTACCTCATCGACATGCGCGAGTCGACGCCGGTGGACGCCAAGGTGGGCTGGAAGGGCTTCCACGCGATCGAGCGAGATCTGTGGCAGGCCAACGCGATTACGCCGTCGACCAAGGCGCTGAGCACCGAACTGGTCGGCAACGTCGGCAAGCTGGTGGCCGTCGTGGCTCCGCTGCAGTACAAGCCGGAAGACCTCGCCAACGGTGCGGCCGATCTGATCGAAGAGGTACAGAACACCAAGATCACCGGCGAGGAGGAGAACTTCAGCCACATCGACCTCGTCGGCTTCGCGGGCAACGTCGAAGGCGCCCAGCAGGCGTACGCCTCGCTGCGGCCGGGGCTGCAGAAGATCGACCCCGCCCTCGTCACGACCCTCGACCAGCAGTTCCAGGCGGTGTTGACCACCCTGGACGGCTACCGCGATCCCTCACAGCCCGGTGGCTACAAGCTGTGGACGCCGCAGCTGCAGGCGACCGACGCGCCCAAGCTGACGGCCGTGATCCAGCCGCTGCACGAGAGCCTTGCGACCGTGGCGCAGAAGGTGGTCTCGGCCACCTGATGAACGACGCAGAGAAGGGCCTTTCGCGGCGGGGGATGCTCTCGCGGTCCCTCGCCGCGGGCCTCGGCGGGGTGGTGGTCGGCGCTGCGGGCGGTGGGTCGGCGGCGTGGGCGATGGCCTCGTCGCAGGCCGCCACCAAGGCGAACGACACGGACACCGTCGACCTCGACCGCAGCTACCCGTTCTACGGAACCGGGCACCAGGGCGGCATCGCCACCGAGCCGCAGCGACACAGCGTCTTCATGACGTTCCGGCTCGCGGACACCGCGACCAAGAGCTCACTGCAGACACTGCTCGCGCGCTGGTCCGCAGCGGCGGCGATCCTCCAGCAGGGCAAGCCCGTTGGCTCCGTGCAGCCCGACAGCGAGGTAGCCCCGCCCAGCGACACCGGAGAGGCGTCCGGGCTGAGCCCGGCGAGCCTGACGGTGACGGTCGGACTGGGTCCCTCGCTGTTCGGCGACCGCTTCGGCCTTGGCCCCCACAGGCCCGCGGCCTTCACGGAACTGCCGACCCTGAACGGCGACACCCTGGACCCCAAGTTCACGGGCGGGGACCTGTCGGTGCAGGCCTGCGCCGACGACCCCCAGGTCTGCTACCACGCCGTGCGCAACCTCGCCCGGCTCGGCCGCAGCGTCGTCTCGCCGTTCTGGGCGGTGCTCGGCTTCGGCAGGGCGTCGGCGGGACCCGGTCAGCAGACTCCGCGAAACCTGATGGGGTTCAAGGACGGAACGCGCAACGTCGTCTCCGATGCGCAGTACTCGCAGTTCGTCTGGATCGAGCACGGCGACCAGCCGTGGATGGATGGCGGCACCTACCAGGTGGTGCGCAAGATCCGGATGCTGCTCGAGACGTGGGACACCGACCGCGTCGGTAACCAGCAGCGAATCTTCGGGCGGCACAAGGAAGAAGGCTCACCGCTGACCGGCAACCACGAGATGGACACCCCCGATTTCACCGCCAAGAGCGCGACGGGGGAGCCGGTGATCGACCCGCTGGCGCACGTCGCGCTCGCCGCTCGCGAGAACAACGGCGGCATGATGATCCGCCGCCGCGGCTACAACTACACCGACGGACTGGACGCGAACGGTCAGCTGAATGCCGGCCTGCTGTTCATCTCCTATCAGAACGATCCGCAGAACTTCGTCCGGCTGCAGAACCGCCTCGGCGGTCACGACCTGCTCAACGAGTACATCCGGCACATCGGCTCGGCGATCTTCGCGATCCCGCCCGCGCCGGAGCAGGGCCACTATCTGGCCCAGCCGCTGTTCACCCCCTGATCACGCGCGGCGCCCCGAAGTCGCCGTTGTCGATCACGACGTCGGCGCGCCGCTGCGGGTCACAGGCGGTGAAGTACCTGCGCTGCCCCTCGACGTAGCGCCTGGTGCGCGGATGGTCGGGATCGGGGTCGGTGCCGTCGCGCAGCGCCATCCTCCTGGCGGTCACGTGGAACGGCACGTCCAGGAACACCGAGAGATCCCACACGCCTGCGAGTTCGTCGCGGTGCAGGAAGATTCCGTCGACGACGAGCACCGAGCCCGGTGTTGCGGTGACGGGCTCCGGTGTCAGGGGGGTGTCGGTCGCCACGTCGTGGGCGGCGGCCCGGAAGCGGCGGGAACCGGTGGGACCGAACGGATCCAGCACGTCGGCCCGGAAGCGTTCGTAGTCGTAGGAGTCCAACCAGAACCCCTCTGGCGAGTCGCGGCCCCGTCGATAGCGCACGTTCGTGGGGTGGTGAAAGCCGTCGACGGACACCCGCACGACCGGCCGCCCCAGCTCGGCGACGACCGTCGCGAGAGCATCGGCGAACCTGGTCTTGCCTGCACCATCGGGGCCGTCGACGGCCACGCGTAGGCACCGGCCGTCGACGGACGCGGGAATGCGGTCGGCCACGAAGCGCAGCACGGTGTCAGGACTCACCGTGTCACCAACTCACCCTGTCACCCAACTCAGTTGACGCAGGGGACCCCGCTGCCGCTGATGGGCAGACCCTGATCGGGTGCGGGGGTGTCGGAGGAGGCGGAGGACGAGCTGGAGGAGGTGCCGACGTCGATGCCGAGCGACTCGCCACCGGTCGGCGCCGTGGCGAGACTGGTGATGTCGGCGGGTAGGTCGTAGCCGTCGCCGAGAACGACGCGGACGAAGCCCGTCGACAGGTCCCGCTGCTCGCGCGGCGGCGTGACGATGCCGAGCATGGTCGCGATGGTCTGGGCGGCCTCGCCGGCGCCAGGGCCGTAGTCCACCGCGGACGTGGTCTCGCCGGGCTTCGGATCGCCGACGGTCTCGGCCTCATAGCCGTTGTGGCTCAACAGGTTCGACGTCTCCGTGGCCAGGCCGGTGACACCGCTGGCGTTGATCACGTCGACGGTCACCTCGGACGGTGTGACGGGCGCGGGCGTCGGG
>JAESGJ010000476.1_pt1 | contig 19939 bp, 9 predicted proteins | sample 9266241 | NCBI WGS metagenome assembly JAESGJ01 (sample SAMN14514841, study PRJNA621669) | algae metagenome | isolation source: Brasilonema octagenarum HA4186-MV1 and co-occurring heterotrophs from wet... | place: USA: Manoa Valley, Hawaii | collected 2009-07-20 | reverse complement strand
CGAGCGTCAGCATCACGGCAATCGCAAGCTGACCAGCCCGGCTCTCGCCGGCGAACGCGGTGACCCGCCGCCAGCTACACCACCCAACGGGACACGATCCTGACGCTGCATGAATGTGCCAGCTGCGGCAGCGAGCTCTGGCTAGTCGCCGGACTGTCCACATCCAAGCCAAGGCGGCAGAGGGGAAGATCTCGTCCAGGTACGCGGCTCAAGTCTATCGGCGCGTCATTTAAAGGGCGCTGCTCGTTCCGCAGTTAATTCAAAGCTGAAAGGGCGGCCAGCGTGAAACTGACGGGGCTGACAATTGACACTCGGCCCAGTTTTGTTTGTTGTAGGAGTTCGACGTTACAATACTTGTGGCGGAGATAAGTGAGCAGCCATTGCGAGTATTATGGCTGTTTCGCGAAGCACCTGAGCTGCTCTTAAGAGCTCGCTCGTCTCACATACATCAATTCATTAATTCCCTGTGGATTGTGCGGGCAAGCCTCTGGATTCGCATCTTTTGGACGTACCGACTCAACGACAATGCTTTTCGTTGGAAAAAGTCCGTCGGGATGGAGACAAACTGGTGACCCAGCTCGGTTCTGTTTTAGCAGCGACAGCATTGGCACTCACCGCGTACTTTGCTCTAGCCGCCTGGTACGCCACATCGGAAGATCGCCGCGATGCGACACCCATTGTCATGCGCGAACCACCTAAGGCGCTGACGCAGCACTAAATGACTAATTGCATCGGCCCCCTACTTGTGAACGCCCAAGAAGCCAATGCAGTCATACGCACCTTTCCACTCATGACGCACCGTAAGCGAGCCTCATTATCTCCGACGCTGACATGACAGCGTTTCGAACTAGGAGCAAATAAACGGGCGATTGCCGCCGGCGATACCGGCAGCACCGCCGTTCGCGCCCAGCCTGGCTCGCCTGTGCTATCGCTTTCGCTGCGTTGCCTGTGTGCGAGGCGAAATTGGCCCCCGTGGTTAAGTAATACTTTGGCTCGCGGCGCGAATCTGGTAGGTTTGCCGGCTTACCTGAAGGCTACAATAGCTTCGGAAATACTTTGAAAAAGGCGCAAGCTCCGAAATGTTCGCACCGCAATGGCCAATTTTAAAGTCATCATCGCGCCGGTGACTCTAGCCGGTCCCCCCTAGTTGCAGGCGCGGATGCTGCCGACGATTGGGGTGCGCCAGAGAACCCGCCGAGCCCGCGGACTACTTAATTCGCGACGGCCGCGGCGGTCGGCCTTGGCGGCTCAAAACATAACAGTGGATCAGCGGTGGGGTCTGACGACTACGGTTCGGGGACGCGGAACTACCACAACATTCCTTTCCACTGGAGCCGCGGCATATTTGCCTTCGGGACGCTCGGTAGGTCCGCGTGGCCGCACCTCGCTCGATGAAGGTGCCTGCTCCATCACGAGTGTGCTAATACCCTGGGTGTAAACTGCGGCCGTAACCATCCAGAGCATGATGGCCACCAGGTATTCTCTTTTATGCCGGATGTAATCGAAGTGACACCGATCGTTCCTGCTGCTCCGTCGCCGGTCGGAGCCAAAACTGAATGACGACTCCTCATTTGGAGGCGGGGCAGCGTCTCACTGGGGTCATGGGCTCGTGGCCACCTTGAAAGTTTGGTTAGGGATTCAAAAGTGTGCGTGCCCTCCCTCAGCAGTCTTTAACTTCCTAACGGCACGTCACAGCACCAACCCTTGGATATCCAACCCGCTCGGAAGGGCCGGCAAGCCAGCACGCACGCGCGTCCACGGCGTCAAAAAGCACTGCAGTCCTGCCCCCGCCGCCGGCTGCCACAGGGCTGTAGCCGGGCGGCGCGGGCTGGAGGCTGCTGCGCGGGCGTTTACACGCGGTTCCCGCTGGGGCGCAGTTCACAGAACAAACAGCGCGAGGTGGCGCACCGCCCAGCCCAAAGCAGCAATCCATCCGACCTCCAATGCGAGGATCGCCGCGATTGCAGTGGCTGTCGCAATCTGTTTAGTTACCATCACCCTATCCCATGCCCATGAAGCTCGCCGGGAAAACTTGGCAACGCGACGCCGGTTCCTAAGATTGATCAAGGTTGGGCCGGTTCTCCAACATCACTGCGGGCGCAGTCCGTTGGCATTTTTGGTAGTCGGACGTCTGGACGGAACCGCATCTTGGCGCGCTTACCAAGCCGTCGATGCCGAGCCGGGTCGGGAAGTTGATCGACTGCCAAGAAGAAATCATGGCCCGCGCTGTTTCTTCGGAAGCCCAGAGCAAGAAGGTACTGAAGACAGATACGACTCGTGGGCTGATGGTTGATGTCTCGAAAACCCTTCGAGGAAACTGCAGGAGAGATCGCCTGATTCTAGTCGGCTCGACAGGAAGGATGCCGAAGAACGAGTCTGGGACTGACCTGCCCCTGTAGTGTCACCCGTAGCGGTTAGAGTCTCGGGGGGTGTTACGCCGTTTGGCGCGGTGGGAGCAAGGTGTGGTCGGCGGAGCTGATCGAGGTTGCGCAGCCGATCGCACGTTGCGGTGAGGCGCGGCCCCGATATGACTGCCGGAGAGACCAACCAACAAATTTACCTTCCTGTAAATCGGAAAGCCTGCCCGACAGTTCCTATATGGAGCGAATGGCTGGGATTCTACATATGTTCACGGAAATGGGAAACGTGATTTTATCCTGCCCTTTCTCCGAACAAGAGACCCCCCCTATGCTCATTCGGCTAAACTGGCTCCTAACAGTTTCGGAGCTTTGGTATTGGCATTGAGCATCGGTTGGATCTGCCTATTGAGCTGGATCGCATCCGGATTGGTGCATTTACACCTGATTCATTTTTTTCTAGCTCAGCCGCCAGATCACCCACCCAATGAGCGCCCACACGAAGCCGTTAAATAAGAGCGCGCAAACAAGCAGCCTCCCCCGGCGACTCAACACCATTTTGTATTTAGAACTGACAGTTGCATTCGGATTCGCGAGCTTGAGCAGCTCCGCTCACATTGCTCGCTTTCGTGGCGGATTCGAGACCCGTCCTTGAGCAAATATCTTGATCGAGAAACAGCTCCTGAAGGGGGGAGCTTCGAGGCAACAGAGCAAACTTGCACCTCCTAGGGAGGACCCGGTGAGAATCCGCCACTTCCCGCGATGGCGCCCGGGCAAATTGCGGCTGGTTTGATCAATCGCCTAAAGCCGCAACAGGGCCAATCGCCTGGCTGGTATTCCGCGAACGGCCTGCGCTGCCGCCTTCAAACGGGACGAGCCAATTTTCCTAAGAGAGACCCGCGCGAAATCGGCCGATTGAGCGATTTTCACCGCTGTATTGCGGCTAACTTTGCTCCGGCCATATGCGCTGGCTTTTTGAGGCACTGCCGATCGCGCCGCTGCGCGCAGTTCCAGAATTAACCTGGACAGCCCACGTCAAGCTTAACCCGCGACTTTCGTTGTGCTGGGGTCCGCGGTCGCTATGGTCATCGGCACCGGACATTGCCTCGTCCGGGCCCCACCTCGTAAGCTATTATAACCTCGCTGGGGCTTTGTTCGTCTGCTCGGGAGCCGAAGCATGGTTAGTCCCAAGAACGAGGCCCGCGCCCTAAGGTATCGGCGGCTGGCGCTTGCTGAAGCCGACCCTCAGATCTGTGCCTTGCTGCGAGGGCTCGCCGATGAAGCGGAGAGAGGGGTGCTATGCACTTCGGATTCGGCGCCACGATCAACTGAGCGCGGTCGAGGCCCTGCCGATGGCTGATGATGCGGTCGACCCTGTTTCTCGCGAGGCGTGGCATCTATGGTTCATCGTGTTTCCACGCAGGTCGATTACCGGCAAGTTGGTGCGTGGACTCGTGTGGCGCCGCAGGAAGGGGCCACAATGGATCTACAAGAACTTCACCGGAGCTGAGCCACCCGCAAATCCTGCTTCGCCGCCCTTGGCCGATGCGCACACTCCTGACCGTTTAAACGCGTTAGGAAGAATGCACAGAAGCACTACGGCTTCCATTAAGGACAGAATGCCGATATTGGGCGCATCTGAATCCCGAGGATCCATCAAAGGACTTCTGCAGTCGACAGATTGGCCGCGCCACGTCCGGCGCCCTCGGCGGGCATGGCCATGGCCTGTTCATTCCTCGAATTGGCGCATCGCTCAGCTGCGAACTCAGACTACTCGCTCGCTTCAATGTCTTCGAGAATTTCTCCGACCATTCCATCATGCGCAGGCCAATGGCCGAGAAATCAGTGCAATGCTAGTCAACCTTTGGATTGCCTGCTCGATCGCCCTCACGGTCATCGCGGCGCTGCGCGTTGGCCGCGGCACCAGGCAAGAGACGGAACACCGGATCTTGCAGACGACGCTTTGACCCACATCATAAGCGATGTCCTGCGGCCACCTACCGGATGAAGGATCTGCGAGCCTGCGCCTTGGTTTGACGTTGGCTTAGGCCTCCCCTGCTTGTCCCTCGCGGAAGCGAGCCAAGCGTCCTTGCCGATTTGCGGCAGCGGCTTTGGGGTCTGCCAGCTGAGCTTCTCATCTTCGGCCTGGACGCGCCTTCTCGGTCATCGGTGACCCGCGTCGCCTCGGCGAGCAGGCTCAAAGATGAAGCTTAGCAAGGCCAGGCATAAACTAAGCCAACTTCCAGCTTCGCCATTGGGAGCCGTCTGGGCCTTTGCCCCACCGGCGTCATTGTGCTGCCTATCTCGGTCTGTCTCTGGGCGGATGCCTATGCAGCTGTACCATCCGTCTCGCGGGCGGCGACGGCCGCACGGCCTCGCCGGACGGTCTCGTGCTCACGCCATCAGTTCCACGCTCCGTCAAGCCTGTGGTGGAGCCAGCCATCTGCTCGGCTGTGCCTCGCGAACCGGGGGGCGCGATGGCCGCTCCGTTCCGGCAAGTGGCGGCGACGACGGCCGATCCTTCGGCAGGTCGCTGCGCCGGTATAGCCGCTTATCACCCCGCCAGTCGCGGCCAAGGTTTGCACTTGGAAAGGCGGGCTCGTCAACACGATCCCCGATTCGCAACGTGGCCGCCGGGGCTGGCAGCTGGATTATTCGTCCGAACTCCTGCGGCTCCTGTTGCACCGGCGATTCGATTGTTTGTCCGGACGCCTCCGCCCGATGCAGCTCCCGATCCAGCAGATGTCCCGAGACCGCCCTGGCCACCGCTAGGCCCCGCGGCATCAGCCACAGCACGCCGCCTCCCCCGCCAATCCCCGCCCCACCTCCCCTGGGCGAAGGCCGCTGACTGTACTAAAAGGCTGCGGACGCCAGGGTCGACACGTTTTTCATGTGAAACTCCCTCGATAACCGATGACCAATCCTCACCCTAGGCTTTGTTCCTCGGTGCCGATCCCGCTCCCTCAGGAGGGTGAATATGTCAGCACCGCCTGTCCAAAATATCCTTAGATGGAAGAAGACTATTATTTTGTTTGGGTGCTCGATAGTTACGTCAGCCCGTGTCTGCAGATCTGGTCGGGGGATCAACTCGACCGGCCGGATTGGCGACTCGAGGCTTGTGCCCTGCTGACCACGAAGCGGCTGAAGCTTCTCCCATTCCCGATCGTGTCAGGCTGCTCCCCCAACGGCAACGCGCGAGCTGCAAGCCTTCGCGAGCGAGAGGTCCGACCGTTCGACTGTGCTGGCACTGCCAGTGCGTCGGCAACTCCGCAGTCGCGTCCCTTGTTGTTGGCAGTCTGGTTAAAACGCGATCAGGTCGAGCACACCCGCCGACTGCCCAGCGTGATCTGGAGGGGGGCGGCCGCCTTGGATTCGGTGCGGATCTTGCGTCGAGGGCGGGGCATAGCACCATCAAAGCCCGGTGCCGCGGAGAGTCAAATTGTCAATCGATGGTAGCTCAGAACGCCTCGCGGGCTAATTCGCGTCGTGGGTGTGTAATTGTAGCCCCTGCCGTCTACTCTGTTTGCTCGGCTGTAGAAGAAATGTTCCTCTACTTTTTATGCTTTTTCCTGGCGCAGTTTACCGGCTGAGATGCTGACACAACTCCGGCTACAGCATGAGTAGAGGGGCTGGACAGAAGCCCGCGTTCTTAAGATTCCAAGATTGTCCTGTCGCCGCTCCTACTGACCTCCCGGACGTCAAACCTAGCCGGCTTCTTCCAGATTGCCACCCTATTGGCCTCAACAATCGCCTCAATCGCTCGTCGCCTGGATCGGCACAGCTTCGCAAACGAGGCCGTCGGGCTTGGTAAAGTCCGAAAAACGCAATCCATCATCAGAAGATCGAGCGTCGCGGCTGTCCAATGGCCTACTTGCTCGGGATCCTGTGCTTGACCATCTGCTGCATTGTGCGGTTGACGACCGTGGTGATCCGGTTCTGAATCAAATTAGTCTGATATTACACCGCCGGAAAACCAGATCTTGGTTGCCATCCCTGTGTAGCTCGAACTCATCGCCACCAGGCCAATGTAGGATGACGTTCCCCGAGCGCGCATCGGGCCTCGTGGGACGCTTGTAATTCCAGCATGGGTAGACCCGCGAGATATGGGTTTGGTAGAGGGTCAGTTGCCTTACGGAGATTGCCGATGGCTCACGCAAAGTTTCAAAATCATCTTGTTGCACCGCTTGGACTTCCTTAGCAATCATTCGGCAATCGTCGTGGAAAATCGCGGCGTTACGCAGCATCTTTGAGCCAGAGCCGACTTCTTTGGGCCGGGAGTCTCGCTTGGCGGCGCTCTCCGGTACGTCTTCGAGCCCGTTTGCTGCCTGCAGCTATTCATTTAAGGCCGCCGAGAGTGGAGAGCTACGCCTGTCTGGAAGCAATGCATACAAGCGCGAAATTTCGGCGCCACCAAATTGCCTCGACTCATCAGCACCGAAGTGCGGGCGGCGCAATCGGGCGGGATGATCATGGCTCGGGTACTTCCCATCGCATTGATGGCAAGCATCGCACTGACAGGGTATTTTGCAGCGGCCGCTTGGCAATCTTCCAGCGACGTTGTGACAAGCCATAGGGCGCCGATCCGCTGACGCTGGCCTGCAACAGTCAGTAAAATATGGAGCTTCGCGCCCGGTCGGTCATGACGAACGTCCTAATTTCGAATATCGTTCCGCGATGGCTGTCCCCGACGATAAAGTCTTTCTCGTCCCGGTTGAGGTCCTCCTCATCGTCGGAATCAATGTCGTGGCCGGGGCTCGGCTATTGGGCATTTCGCCTCTGGGACGTCTTCTAGTCTGACTTTGCAGCCCCAAATTCGACCGCGGGCAGTTTGCGTTGCACCGCAAGCGTTGGTAACAGGTAGGTAGCGGCCGTGCACTTCGCCTGGGGTTAGGTTGAGGATGCTCGGCACACCGCCCGGTCACGGCGGCCACGTCTCCGGAAAGTAAGGTTCGGCGCTTACTCGGTGGTCAAAAGCCGACGCCCCTTCGATCCGCCTTCCGTAGTTCCTCGTACGGCCGAGAACGATCCAAATCGAGAATTCGGTCGCCCCCCAAAGCGAGAATCTGGTTTTCCCTGCCGATCTGTTCCGCTGTACGCGATCGATGAGAAGATGCACTTCAATTAGAGATTGGTAACTCGGCCCCCAGGCATGGGGTCCGCACTTAGCCCGCCCCGGGGGCCGAGTGCTTGACGTGGCCAACCCGCCAGCCAGCCCGGCGGGCTCTACCTCACTGGCTGCACATTAAATAAGATCTGAAGTGTGACTTGGCGTGGCTTGCTCCATATTTCACCTAGATCCTTTCACCCGGATTTTTGACAACCGCCGCAGCAGTATCCCCCTGCTGCGGCCTTCGCGGATTGGGTCGGTCACCGGCTTGCGGTTCGCCGCATCACCATCAGTGTATGAAATCGTTTGATCAGCGCAACGGGCGGGCCCGAAACAATCGCGATCTCTCACTGCCGTGGCTTTTTAATGAGGCGAGTTCCAAATGATTGCGATTAAGATGTTTGCAGCTACATCTGGCGTTGGTGCTATTTGCATCATCACTGGAACAAACCGGGCGACACGGAGTATTGAGCTTAACAAACGCGCCTGCGAGACGCCGCGGATGCCCCAAAGGCGGCCTTGAGCCCCGATGCGTACACGACCATCCGAAACGGCAGCTGGAGCAAACGCTAAGTGCTTGAGCACCCCAGAGACTATGATGTCCAAGGCGGTGGCACACGTCAGGCAACAAGTGTCGTTTGTTCTATCCCGATTCAGCTCCCATGAGCCCACTTGCCACTTGCTGCTATGTTCTTTGCCCCGCTTCGACCAGGATATACTCGTTCTGGTATATTTTCATTCGCTCTCAGCACCCTCGCCTCGCGCCATGGCTTTCGCTCGCAACCTGGCGCTCACGCCAACCGAAGCGCCTTCGCCTGATCATCGGCCCCGGTTGCTGCTCGGTAGACCAATACAGGTCGTTGTGCCATCCGTCTCCTGGGCGGCAACGCCGCACGGTTTCGCGGGAACAACTCGCGTGCTTACGCCGTCGGCCGCGGTCTCTGTCCTTCCTGTGTTGGAGCCGGGCGCCTGTTCGGCAACGCCTCGTGCCCCCGGCGGCACCACAGGAGCTTCTCCTTGGCCTGTGATGGGCGGCGACGAGGGGACCGTTCCCGAACCAACATTTCCAGTGCCGGTGTAACCGCCGATCACGCCGCCTGTGGTGGGCGCATTTGCAGGGGGCGAGTCAGAAACACTCGGTCCGGGTGCTGCAACTGGATTATTCGTCCGGACTCCTGCCGAGTTATCTCCACCCGCAATAGGATTATTTGTCCGAACCCCGCCGCTCGTCGTGGCACCAGAACCCGCTGAACCGGCCGATGTGCCGACACCGCCTTGGCTGCCGCTGGAGCCGGCAGATCCCGCTCCAGATCCAGCGCCTGCCCCACCACCCGCGCCCCCGCCACCTCCGCCGCCCCCTTGAGCGAAGGCTAACGAGCTCACCGCAAGAACGGCTGCAACAGCAATCAGCGAGAGGTGAATCTTCATGGCAACGTTTCCTGGAGCACCTCGCTAATAATTGAAAGGCCTGAGCTTGGTTCCTCCACCCAATGAAGCGTGATCTCGGATGCTTCCGCCTTGCCCTCGGCCAGGAACTCAGGCCATCGCCACCATCGTGCGCCAGAACAGCACGGCCGCCACGATCGCCGCCACCAGCGCGGGGCCGGCGGCCAGCCTGCCGCGGTCGACGGCAGCTGTTGCATCTCGGCACGGCCAGGCGCTGGAACCGCTGCACACCAAAAGGGAAGCCTGATGCCCGCCGTATCCGGAGTTCGGATTTCCTAATCAGGTCAGCCTCCCCGCTGCCGTAACCTTTGTCACAGACAGGCAAACGTTCACCCCATAAGATTTTTTCCAACAGGAAAGCGGGGTTTCGAATGCGACGTCTTCACGGATGGTCGGCGCTGGTGAACGTGGTCTTCAGCGCTTTAAGTTTCGCCGTGTGCAATGGCGCTGAAATCAAGGACGTTGGGAAATCGCGCTCATTATCGGGAATGGTGCATACGAAGCCAACGCACTGCCTAATCCCGTCAACGATCCAACAGACATGGCCGCTGCATTAAGGAAGACCGGCGCCATGGTCACGGTTGCGCAGAACCTCGACCTCAAGGACATGCGCTTGACCATACAGCAGTTCGTCGACAAGCTGCCTAAAAAGGCAACGGTATTCTTCTTTTTTTTCGGGCACGGCGCGCAATATAATGGGCAGAACTATCTGATACCCATAGGCGGGATCAATGCGATCAAGGCCCCGGGCGATCTTGATCGCGAAGCGATCTCGGTTTCGGACACCTTGGAAGAATTCAATCGGTCAGGTGCTGCAGTCACCGTCGCGCTTCTCGACGCCTGCCGTAATTCTCCGTTTGCCCCCGGGACGGACATCAAGCCCGGCCTGGCTCGAAACGCGCCGAGGACTCTGAGCACCGCGGCGCAGGTGGCAAAAGAGTTTGCGAAAAGTCCCGGCGGCGTCCTGATCTCCTACTCGACGGCGCCAAACGCCGTTGCGCTCGATGGCAATGGAAGGAATAGCCCGTATACACAATCGTTAAAAACCGAGATCGCAAAGGCAAACGTGAATCTTGAAAACGTTCTGAAGGCCACGCGTTCTGCGGTGACCAACGAAACGAAGGGTGAGCAGACACTCTGGTATGAGTCGTCAATTGATGGAGAGGTGTTCGCCGGCGGCAGGAACCGAATGGAATTTGAATCCCTCCTCAACGCGTTCCTGCCCGACACAGGCAATCGCTACGATTCAACTGCGATGTCGTGGGACATCAAAAACCTTGAGCCGGTCGAATGGAAGGGAGACGGCATTGAGTTGTCAATGAGCGACGACTATAAGATCGATCATTTCGAAGGCAGCTTTCGAAGGATTGTCCAGGTCGTCATACCGGTTCTGCATTTCATGGGTAAAACAAGAGAGCCAGCGAGATGGACCATCACGATGATCGGTCCGCACGCCGCCCAGAGCCGATCAATTTTTTCAATGAATTGATCTCAGGAGAGTTCGATGGTTTTCGCTAGAGATACCTAATTGAGGACAAGGCCGCCGTAGGCCAGAGCAAACTTTGTTTACGGTGAAATTACCTAAGAAGGTGGTCGGATATCTCGCCGAAACGCGTAGCTGCGGATCGGGTGGATGCAGCATAGACTACACTCTGTTTACCGAAAAATCAGACAAGAAGAAGTACGGGTGCTAGACGCACGGACCGGTGCAGGCTGGTCCCCGCGCATACTGGGACGCGCCTAAGCGGTTTGCCATTTCTTGTTAAATCACGCTTTTTGCCGGCTTTCGCGCAATCTGTCAGATGATCCAATGCGAGAAGCCACGGCCTCTGCGGACCGGTGGCGGCAATGTAAATTGTGCCCTGCGCGGTAGTCGACAAAGGCCAACCATCCTTCTTGTCCATTCCCTGAGGAGTGGACGGATCATGATGCCATGGACGGCAAAAACCTCCGACGTGAAGCCCTTGCGGTCCATCCTCGATGCAGGCGAGCCCCCGTGGACTCTGGCGGCGGGAGAGCAACGAGCGCAATCTTGATAGGGTGACCTAGCCAAGCAGAGAGAGACGAACGGAACTTCTAACCCATGGGGCAGATTATCGCTGAGAAGATGGAGCTCAAATGGGTAGCGATCGGTATCCGATCATCAAGCGCTGGACCTCGAAGAGGAGAAACGCCTAAGGGACATCCTTGGTCGGGGTTGGCGACCAGGACGAATCGCGGAAGCCTTAGAGCGAACCCCAAAGGCGGTTATGAGCAGGGCTAACCAACTCGGACTCACTTTCATTGGAGGCAGAAAAACACATCCCCCTGATACGCAGCCTTGAAGGCAGTAAATAATATCCCTGAGGGACTGGACAGGCGCGGCGACGGTGAAATCGGTATGGGTCCTGCGTCTGCTGTTCAACGTCCAGAGGTCATGTTAACGCTCAAACGCTTTTGCGCCAACTTGACCGCCGCTCTAGGTGGTGGACTCATAAGCTCTGAGCCAAAGTCTAGTTGATGCCAGCAGGACAGCTCGATGAGCACTCGCCTCAATTGACTCGTAGCGACATTTGCTATTGTGACCATAGGGAAGACGGCTGCGTGGTCATCTTTTCTAGTATGGCTGGGCTACAGGCTGCACTTGGTATAGGGCAGACTCCCTAAAGGGTTGAACGACTACCGCGGGCAAAATTGACAGCGACCAAGAGTTTTGATCTCCTGCCTTCTTTCAAACGAGATCGTTCTTTCGATGCATTTATTCGACCCGCTGTTGGACAGCCGAAGACGATGCAGCTCTACGGGCAGCGATTAAAAACAGTCAAACCACCTGTGAGATCCGCGCATTTGCCCGCACTACTGCCCTCGCCAACTCTGTTGCGGCCGGCTTGTTTACGGTGTGAGGAAGACAAGTTTACCAAGAAGCCTAGCCGCGTTGATGACGGAGTAGCCGATCCAAAGATCACGCGCGAGTGGATCGAGCAAATCCTGAATGTTCTTGTCAACCGCGCATGAACGGCGTCACCACGTCTCGAATTGATTTGGGTAACGGCCAATTCGGCCATGTGATACACATCCCTCAGACGCAGACCGGTCCACCAACGCCGAGCCCGGGCAGCAGACCGTGCGCGATGAAGGCGGGAGTATCTCGACGTCCACTTAACTTGAGAAGTGAGGTTAATCCGAATATTGCATTGAAATTGCCGGCCGTGCCGCATGACTCAATGCGCCGGGCGGGCTGGCCTTCCCCCAAAAGAATTGCCACAAGACCACAATTTCAATCGTCCGGTACGAGCCGCCGGCATACCGCCCCCAGTCTGGCGTTACGGATGCCGTTTGAAAACCTGTCGGACCACTTTATCATTCAGATGTACGAGAGCATCCGCGACCAGGTGCTTACCTACACCGCTGCCGGTGTTCGCGCGGTGGGCAAGCCGGCTGAAGAAAGGGCAAAAGCACTTCAATACGAAATCGAACGCCGCGACGGCGCATCGCGCATGTCGTCGGTGTTGGGCTTGAAGGTGAGGCCGAGTACCGCGATGGTCTTGCCGCGCAGCGCCGAGCGCCTGGCTCACCTTGCGCGCCATCGCGCGCTTGCGGTTCTCGTTCACCGCCAGCGCGGATTCGACGATGCGCAGGGAGACGTCGTAATCCTGCGCGATCTTGATCAGCGCCTTGGTGTCCTTCGGGAAGCACGAGCCGTCAAGCCTGGACCGGTATACAGGAACTTGGTGCCGATGCGGTTGTCCAGGCCAAATGCCGCGCGCGATCCCCTGCACGTTGGCGCCGGCCTTCTCGGAGAGATCGGCGATCTCGTTGATGAAAGTGATCTTGGTCGCGAGAAACGCGTTGGCGGCGTATCTGATCATCTCGGCGGTGCGGCGTTCCGTGAACATCAGCGGCGCCTGCTTCAGCGACAGCGGGCGGTAGATGTCGCCCATCACCTTGCGGCCGCGCTCGTCGGAGGTGCGGACCACGATGCGATGGGGAAACTTGAAGTCGCGGATCGCCGCGCCCTCGCGCAAAAATTCCGGGTTAGAGGCGACCACGACGTCGACGTTGGGATTGGCCTCGCGGATGATGCGCTCGACCTCGTCGCCGGTGCCACAGGCACGGTCGACTTTGTCACCACGACGGTGAAGCCGGTGAGCGACTGCGCGATCTCTTTCGCTGCAGCATAGATATAGGAGAGATCGGCGTGGCCGTCACCACGACGCGAGGGCGTGCCGACCGCGATGAACACGGCGTCGGCACCGCCACCGGCTTCGACAGGTCCGTGGTGAAATCGAGACGATTGGCCTTGACGTTGGTCGCGACCAGTTCGTCGAGCCCGGGCTCGTAGATCGGGGTCTCGCCGCAATCTTCCTCTCGTCTTTGTCGACGCAGGTGACGTTGTGACCGAAATCCGCAAAGCAGGCCCTGGATACCAGTCCCACACAGCCTGTGCCGATCATCGCGATACGCATCACAACGCCTTTTCAATCGCCAATGGACATTTCGCCAAGCACCCTAATACACTTTTATATCTGTTCGCACGCCCAACATTCGCGCAACGTCGAACGCTGCTTTGCACCGGGGGACCGCGGCGGAACGTTTGCCGGTGAAGACGAAGGTCGGTCTAGAGCTTTTTTCTCTCGCCCCAGGCGCGGACGCATGCCACCTGCCCGGTCCGTCTTTTCCTCTCGCTGACCTGCCGCTTCGGCGGGGGGAGACGGGGCAATCTTGTGAACCAGATCATATGTCTAGGGCAAAAAAGTTAGATAGCGTCCACGAGACATAGGGCTGGGAGCCAACGTGACAACCCAGGATGCTTCGGCTGAAAGACGCTGGTCCGCGCGTGTACTCACCGCGGGATTTGTGTTATCGATTGCTGTCGCTTTGCTAGGCTGGCTTTACGCCCTCATCCGCGGCGCCTCGGCACTTATCGGTTGGATTTCTGGCTAGGGCGAACATCTGACTGAACCAGATTGTGACGCAGACGATCATTCCCGAAATCGTTTCCAAAGCCCGTACCCCCTGCGGCCTGCCGGGGAAGCGCGAATTGACGCTTGGGAGACGGCAGCCGAAATTGGCATATCATTTGCGAGTTTTCAGCCGCCGACCGTCGATGTATACTTACGATGCACTCGAACTCAAAACAATAATAGATTTCATCGGCACGTCCCATGCCCAGTCCAACTGTGGCCAAGTGCTGCCTAGCGGTAGTGCGTCGCTAAACTTCGGTGCCAGCTTCAACGCCGGGCGGATACTTTAGCGCGCCAGGACCTTCAAGCGGCGCGAACCGCTGAACTCAGACAAACACGCCAATCACGCTTGCAGATAGCGGCGGTGAAGATACCGACGACATGACGGGGATTTCAGTTCGATTGGAGAAGACGTCCAGATCCCGAGCCCTAAGGAAGGGGACAGATCACTTCGGCCTAATCCAGACTGCGGTCGATGGAAAACGAGTATTATTTCGTCTGGGTGCACGACAGATCAGGTAGCCCTTGCCCATAGACTTGGGCTGGCGACCGATTCGCTCGACCGTAACGGTAGCTTGAACACGTCATCCGCAGACGTGCTCTCAGCGGTGCTAGAGCGCACTATGTCGCTCGTTCGTCTCGCGATAAGATATCCGAGGCTTTAAAGGTAAGGCCGCATAAACACGCAACGCTACCGTCGCTTCTACAGTTTGAGCCCGCTTACAAATTTGCAACCCGCTTGACATCGAGTCCTGGGCATATAGGCGCAGGAACCACATCACGGCGGTCAAGCTGACTGGTCTCGCACCGAAGGTCTGATCCGTTGGGATCTGGTCGGGAGAAACAGAAAAAATTTCAAGTCGCTTCGCTGAAAGGCGTCCGGCCGCGCACGCCAACCGCGAGATCTCTCACATCCGTGGTCTGCTTGGCTGGGCTGACGCTGTTGCCTGCGATCCATCAGGCACTGGGCAATTATACGCTAGAAGCCAACGCCCAACACCTGCCCGATCTTGATCGCTGCGCAGGCGATCATTCCCCAAAGCGCCAAGTTAATTTGCAAAGCTGTTGCCACTGCACGCCCCCCGGAAGATTGTGCTTCGGTTGTATTTCTAAGAGATGCAATTTTTGTTGTAGCAGAATTCCTGATTTGCAAATCGGTTTCCAGCCCAAATTCGCGCCAGTTGTTGTGCGACGCGAGGAAATGTCCGTGTTTATACGGAGCGTAATGAACATACCAAACGTCAGTTGGAAGGCAGCCGACTATCGCTGCTTTTTTACTGCTGGGCTCCGCGATTACGCTGCGGCGAAGCAACCTTCAACCCGCAGCGCCTCAAACGGACTGCAGCAAAATCGAAACTCGACGACGCTAATGTCTAAACGCGCGCCGACTATCGAACGACCGCCACATGAACACTCAATCGAACAAGAAAACGAAAACGAGTAACGCCGCGCAATTCGCGCAACGCAGGTTCGAGCGGATTATATCCTGCCGCCGATGATCATTTCTTGCCGCTTCGAAAACGAGGCCCGCGGACGACGACGCACCTCTTACTTCCAAGTTCAGCGTACACCACCGGAAAACCTCACCTTTCACACCCGGCACGGCGCACCATCCTTGGTGTCAGATCCGCAGTGTGTCGTAATGCCGGACAAAGCAAATTCGCTTACTCGCTTCCCTCCAACACCAATTTGCTTCGTCTTCTCAGAGGAGAAGTTTGCTCGCGATATTCCAGACAGCTGTCGATATGAGATACAGCCAACCTAAGGATGTTAAGATTGCTGCAATAGCCCAAACTACGGCAAACAGGCCCGGACGCCCTTGAACTGACCGCGGAAGCCCCAGTTGGGCCCTTTGTTCGTCTGCACGAACTTTGAGGTCGCCTGAATCTAGCACTGGCATGAGCGCCAAGGAGTTGGACGCGCTTGGGAGACCAATTCTGAACCTCGCTATTTGCGAACTCTGCGTAGGGGCAAATTAGAGCCGTGGGTTTTGTCGAAATTTCGACGCTCGGTCGAACCGAATAAACATAACAGCTCGTTTTGAAATCTCTTATACCTTCGCGTCGAAAGTAAGTCGCAAGAGGCAGTTCGTTATGCGCGTGCTTGCAGTGCTTATTGATTCTCCCATGGTGCGCGGGGCGGATATGCATTTTTGGTTTGAGAAAAGTGCCGTCGCGGAATCTGTCTTCCTTGGAACAACTCAACAGCTTGCATTGTTGCTTTAGAGGCGAGGACGCTCGACAGCGTGCCGCAGTATGTATTCATTCAAAGGTTGAGTTGAGTCCGACCACCTCGTATTGTCGCTTTGTGCAACCTTTAAGGGAATGGGTAGTCTTTCTGCAAGGGGCGAATCCTCGAGACGGCAGCGGAAGCTGCGCCCCGGAAAAAATGGCATAATTATTGCTGGACTATATTTGTTTGATGATACTAAATTTGAATGCCGAATATTTAGAAAACCCAATTGTGAGTGTGTAGCGTGATTAAAAACATCAGCGTGCGCAACGGTGCCTTCGGTGCCGACAAATTTGGCTTAAAGAATCTCAAGCAAGTTCACTGGAACCTCGGTGCGCCGCAACTCTATCAATACTCGCTTGCTGCGGGCGAGGCGGTGCTGTCCGCTGACGGCGCACTCTGCGCCGACACCGGCGAGTTCACCGGGCGCAGCCCGAAGGACAAGTTCACGGTGCGTGACGCCACCACCGACAAGAAGATGTGGTGGGCCGGCAACCAGTCGATCACCGCAGAGCAGTTCGAGACGCTCTATCAGGACTTCCTCAAGCACGCCGAAGGCAAGAAGCTGTTCGCGCAGGACCTCTACGGCGGCGCCGACCCGGCCTACCGGATCAAGACGCGCGTCTTCACCGAGCTCGCCTGGCACTCGCTGTTCATCCGCACGCTCTTGATCCGCCCCGAGGCGATCGAGCTGTCGACCTTCGTGCCGGAGCTCACCATCATCGACATGCCGAGCTTCCGCGCCGATCCCAAGCGTCACGGCTGCAAGTCGGAGAACGTCGTCGCGATCGACTTCGCCCGCAAGATCGTCCTGATCGGCGGCTCGTATTATGCCGGCGAGATGAAGAAGTCGGTCTTCACCACGCTGAACTATTATCTGCCCGAGCGCGGCGTGATGCCGATGCATTGCTCGGCCAATGTCGGCGCCAAGGGCGACACCGCGATCTTCTTCGGGCTCTCCGGCACCGGCAAGACCACGCTGTCGGCCGATCCCAACCGCACGCTGATCGGTGACGACGAGCACGGCTGGGGCCCGAACGGCGTCTTCAATTTCGAGGGCGGCTGCTACGCCAAGTGCATCAAGCTCTCGCAGGAAGCCGAGCCCGAGATCTATGCGGCCTCGACGCGCTTCGGCGCGGTGCTCGAGAATTGCGTCCTCGACGAGGACACCCGCGTGGTGGACTTCGACGACGGCTCCAAGACCGAGAACACGCGCTCGGCCTATCCGCTCGACTTCATCCCGAACGCCTCGCGCACCGGCCGCGCGCCGCAGCCGAAGAACGTGGTGATGCTCGCCGCCGACGCCTTCGGCGTGCTGCCGCCGATCGCAAAGCTGTCGCCGGCGCAGGCGATGTATCACTTCCTGTCCGGCTACACCGCCAAGGTCGCCGGCACCGAGCGCGGCTTGGGCTCCGAGCCGCAGCCGGAATTCTCGACCTGCTTCGGCTCGCCCTTCCTGCCGCTCGACCCCAGCGTCTACGGCAACATGCTGCGCGACCTCATCGCCCAGCACAATGTCGATTGCTGGCTGGTCAACACCGGTTGGACCGGCGGCAAGTACGGTGTCGGCTCGCGCATGCCCATCAAGGTGACGCGCGCGCTGCTCACCGCCGCGCTCGACGGCTCGCTTCGCAACGTCGAATTCCGCACCGACAAATATTTCGGTTTTGCGGTCCCGACCGCGTTGCCCGGCGTGCCGGCCGAGATCCTCAATCCGGTCAACACCTGGAAGGACAAGGACGAGTTCGACAAGACCGCCCGTGCGCTGGTCGGCATGTTCCAGAAGAACTTCGCCAAGTTCGAGGCCCAGGTCGATGCCGAGGTGCGCGCCGCCGCACCGGACGTGAAGCTCGCCGCGGAGTAAAGCGTCTCGCCCTTTGGTGGCGCGCAGCAAATTGCGATTGCCCGGCTTAAACCGAGCTGGCTAATTCGGAGCCATATACACTCCTAGTGAGCATCGAAAATTGACACTCATAATCAGGGCTGCAATAATGTCGTAACATCGAAACAAACGGGGAGGTCGGCTTCATGAAGTCCAAGCTCAAGTTCTCCCTCGCAGTCCCAATTGTAGCGCTCGGTCTCTCACCACAAGCCACTCACGCGCGCTGGTACCGCACAGCAGTTACCCCTGACCTTATTAGTGACACGCAGGGATGTCGCACGATTCAGCCATATTCCCCATACATTTACCCAGCCCCAAACTGGCAGCCGTTCTTTAGCCGCCACTACTATCGCTACGGTCCGCTTCTCACCTGTGCTTTACCTCTAGCGCCCGCAGCTTTGGTCCCGCAACCTGTTGTTACTGCGAAATTTTAAACGCCCTTGACCTGCCCCTGCCGATTTCCTCCAGTTGAAGTTAGAGTCCGGCCTTCTGAAGGACGGACAGATGAAGCGAGCCAGGTTTACGGAAGAGCAGATTATTGGCGTGCTGCGTAAGCATGAGGCAGGTGCGAAGACTGCCGATTTGGCGCGGAAGCATGGCATCTCTGAAGCGACGCTGTACAACTGGAAGGCGAAGGTTCAGCGGAATAGACGTCTCCGAGGCCAAGCGGTTGCGGCAACTCGAGGACGAAAACGCCAAGAAGAAGCTGCTAGCCGATCAGATGCTGGATGCTGCGGCGCTACGCGAGCTTTTGTCAAAAAAATGGTAGGGCCCGTCGCCTTGCGCGACGCCGTCGCGCACCTGCAGGCCGTCATGGGTCTGTCGGAGCGGCGGGCCTGCGGCATCGTCGGAGCTGACCGCAAGATGGTTCGGTACCGATTGTGCCGACCGCCAGACACTGAACTACGCGGCCACTTGCGCGAGCTCGCTGATGCCCGTCGGCGGTTCGGCTACCTCCGGCTATTCGTGCTGCTTTGCCAGCAGGGCGAGCCGTCCGGGCGGATCGGATCTACCGTCTGTATCGAGAGGAAGGCTTCACCGTGCGCAAGCGCCGGGCCCGTCGCCGCGCCGTGGGCACCCGAGCGCCGATACTGGTCGAGGCTCAGCCGAACGCTCGGCCGTCGCTGGATTTTGTCCACGACCAGTTCGCCAGCGGCCGTCGCTTCCGGGTCCCTGAGCGGCTCGCTGCCCATGTCGTCCTGGACAACTACGCCCCCCACCAAGACGCCCAAGATCAAAGCGTGGCTCGCTCGCCGGCCGCACTATTATGTCCACTTCACGCCGACTTCCGCGTCACGGATCAATCAGATCGAGCGCTGGTTCGCTGAGCTCATCAGAAAGCAAATCCAGCGAGGTCTTCACACCTCGGCCAGGCAACTCGAGGCCGACATCCGTACCTCCATCGAACTGCCGAAACCCTTCAAATGGACCAAGTCCGCAGACCGATCTTGGCTTCCGTCAAACGCTTCTGCACAAAGCCCAGCAGACTTTGTATCGCGAACTTTAGATTCACGTGACTAGTCACCGCATCGTTGATGGGCAGCGCTGGAAGTAAAAGCCTTGAAGTCTTTGCGTGTTGTACGATTAGGCGCTTCGAGCACTTACCATAACTGTGCCGTTGCAGTCGTCCGAGACGAAATTCGCTAACCCATTGATCGGGAGCACGACAGATTTGATCGCAAGTTGGCGTGTCGCAACCCGATCCTACCGGAGAACCGCCCACCGATGAGGCGGACGATGGCGTCCTCGTTGGGGAAGATGCCGACAAACCTCGGTCCGCCGCTTGATTTCGCCGTTGAGGCGCTCGATCGGGTTGGTGGAGTGCAGCTTGGTCCGGTGCCGCGCCGGGAACGACATGTAGGCGCGCACATCGGTCTCGGCTTCGTCGAGAAAGCCCGCAAGCTTTGGCAGCTTGGGGCGGAGCTGATCGGCGACCTTGCGCCATTGGGTTCGCGCTGCCTCGGCATCGTCC
>JAESGJ010000475.1_pt1 | contig 19960 bp, 18 predicted proteins | sample 9266241 | NCBI WGS metagenome assembly JAESGJ01 (sample SAMN14514841, study PRJNA621669) | algae metagenome | isolation source: Brasilonema octagenarum HA4186-MV1 and co-occurring heterotrophs from wet... | place: USA: Manoa Valley, Hawaii | collected 2009-07-20 | reverse complement strand
CCTGGCAATCGAACTGGGGCGTCCGCTGTCCCTGATTGCGGAGAGCGACCTCAACGACCCCCGGCTGATCACGCCGCGCGACCGCGGAGGCTACGGTCTGACCGCACAGTGGGACGACGACATCCACCACGCCATCCACACCGCCGTCTCCGGGGAGCGCGCCGGCTACTACTCCGACTTCGGCACGATGGCGACGTTGGCCACCACCTTGAAGAACGGCTACTTCCACGCGGGTACCTACTCGTCGTTCCGGCACCGCAGGCACGGGCGTCCGCTCGACACGGCGACCATCCCGGCAACGAGGCTGCTGGCCTACACCATGACCCACGACCAGGTGGGCAACCGCGCGGTCGGTGATCGGCCGTCGCAGAACCTGGACTTCGGCCAACTCGCGATCAAGGCCGCCCTCGCCATCGGATCCCCTTATACCGCAATGCTGTTCATGGGCGAGGAATGGGGATCCTCCAGCCCATTCCAGTTCTTCAGCTCGCACCAGGAGCCGGAACTGGCCAGGGCCACCGCGGAGGGTCGCAAGGCCGAGTTCGCCGAACACGGTTGGGATGCCGACGCGATCCCCGACCCGCAGGATCCCGAGACGTTCCAGCGCTCCAAGCTGAAGTGGGACGAGGTGGATACCGGCGAGCACGCCAGGCTTCGCGACCTGTACCGTGCGCTGATCGCGCTGCGCCACGGCGAACCCGACCTCGCCGACCCGTGGCTCGACCACATGCGTGTCGAGTTCGACGAGGACCAGCGCTGGATTGCGATGCACCGTGGCGCATTCGCGATCGTGTGCAACCTCGGCGAGAACGCGGTCGAGGTGCCCGTCAGTGGTGACGTGGTGCTCGCGTCCGACGCTCCGACGGTGAGTACGTCGACCACCCTGCCTGCACATTCGTTCGCCGTTCTGCGCGCCGGCGGGAGTTGATCCACAGCAGTCACTGCTGTGGATGAGTTCGTCCCCGTCGTCGCGAATCACCGACGATGCGGGTATGACGACTCGCGACTTCCTGCCGATCCCGCCCGCGGACACGGCGACGGACCCCATTCAGTCCCCCGCCGACCTCCGGCAGCGCTGGCGAGCGTTGATGGGGAGGTTGGGTTTTGACGAGCGGCTGCTGCGCTTCGTCTTCATCGGTCCGGACCGGCGCATGATCAAGGTCCTCAGCGACGTCCCGATCGGAGGACGGGCCCAACCCGGTCTGGTCCGGGATCTCATGGCGGCACTGTCCGAGATTCTGGCCGATCGGGCCCCCGGGACCACGCTCGCGCTGCTGTTGACCCGCCCCGGCGTGGGGGCGATCTCGGAGACCGACCGCGCGTGGTCGACACTGCTGACCGAAGCCGCCGTCGCTCTGGGGGTTCCGATTGAGCCCATCTTCCGTGCCCACGACGAGGATCTGGTGCTCGTCGAGCCGGGGTGAGCCTTTCGCACGGCGCTCGCCCGGAGCGCTGCGCGTCAGGTCAGGTAGCGGTAGGCCGGGGAGCCGGGCTCCAGCGCCTCGACGTGCATGTCGGACAAGCGCATTCGCTCCATCAGGCCGTCGTAGTCGGTGGCCACGCCGAGCTCGATGCCGACGAGTGCCTCACCGGTTTCGCGGTTGTTGCGCTTGACGTACTCGAACAGCGTGACGTCGTCGCCAGGGCCGAGCACCTCGTCGAGGAAGCGGCGCAACGCGCCCGGCTCCTGCGGGAAGTCCACCAGGAAGTAGTGCTTGAGGCCCAGGTGCACCAACGAGCGTTCGAGCACCTCGTTGTACCGCGACACGTCGTTGTTGCCGCCCGAGATGAGGCACACCACGGTCGATCCCGGTTCGATCTCGGCCTCCATCAGGGCGGCCACCGACAGCGCGCCCGCCGGTTCGGCGATGATGCCCTCGTTCTGGTACAGGTCGAGCATCGCCGTGCACACCGCGCCCTCGTCGACCGAGGTGACCGACACCATGTCACCCGCCGCCGACAGCACCGCGTAGGGCAGCGCACCGGCGCGCGCGACGGCGGCGCCGTCGACGAACTGGTCGACGTGGTCGAGGACCACGGGCTCGCCCGTGGCCAACGCGGCGAGCATGGACGCCGCGCCCGCAGGCTCGACGCCGAGCACCGACGTCTTGGTGGTGCGTTCGGCGAGATAGGTGGTGATACCGCTGATGCATCCGCCACCGCCGACGGGGACGATGACGAGGTCGGGCTCGGACTCCAGCTGCTGGAGGATCTCGACGGCGATCGTGCCCTGCCCCGCCATGGTGCGCAGGTCGTCGTACGGCGGCACCAGCGTGGCGCCGGTCCTCGCCACGTCGTCGAGTGCGGCGGCGGCGGCGATGTCGTACGTCGCCCCGCCGACGATGAGCTCGATGAACTCCCCGCCGTGGTACCGGATCCGGTCCCGCTTCTGCTTGGGCGTCTTGCCGGGAACGTACACGCGGCCGTGGATCCCCATCGAACGGCAGGCGAGCGCGAAGCCCTGGGCATGGTTACCTGCCGACGAGCACACCACGCCTGCCGCGATCTCGGCGGGCGTGAGCTGCATCAGCAGGTTGTATGCGCCGCGCAGCTTGTAGCTCCGCACCGCCTGCAGATCCTCGCGCTTGAGGTAGACGTGCAGCCCGGTGATCGCCGACAGCCGGTCGCTGTACTGCAGCGGGCTGAGCGAGACGACCTTCGAAATTCGCTGAGCGGCGTCATCGATGTCCGAGGCGCCAAGGGGCGCGGGACGGCGAGAAGTCTGGCTCAGTTCGGCGGACACCGGTCAATGGTGCCACTGACCGGCTCGCAGGCGAAAACGGGTTTAGCTCTTCGGCGTCAGGACGAAGACCGGGATCTGCCGGTCGGTCTTCGTCTGGTAGTCGGCGTAGTCGGGCCACGTGGCGACGGCGCGCTCCCACCAGACGGCCTTCTCGTCGCCGAAGACCTCGCGCGAGTCGTAGTCCTTGGTGACGGCGCCGTCCTGGAGTTCGACCTCGGGATGGGCCTTGATGTTGTAGTACCAGACGGGGTTCTTCGGGGCGCCGCCCAGCGACGCAACCACGGCGTACTCACCTTCGTGCTCGACCCGCATCAGCGGTGTCTTCCTGACCTTGCCGGTCTTGGCGCCGATGGTCGTCAGCAGGATCACCGGCCTGCCCTTGAGCTCGGTGCCCTCGCTGCCGCCGGAGGCCATGTAGGTCTCGGCGTTCTCCCTGGCCCAGTCGGACGTGCTCGGTTCGTACTCTCCAGTCAACGGCATGCCGCCAGCATAGAACCGTCGAGACCGGGTGACCCTGAATCGGTGTTTCGGCTTCCCGAAAACTTGGTTGCGAGTTATCGTGATGACATGACGACGTCGACGGCAGTTCACATCGCAGGCGTTCCGTGGCCCGCGTACAAGGTGGTCGCCCTCGCGATCGGCGCGCTGGTCCTCCTCGTCGTCGGCCTTGCGACGCTGAGCGCCGCGCCCGCCGTGCTCAGCGCGGCGGCAGTCACCACGCTCGTCTGGCTCGCCCTCGGCGCACTCGGCTCGTCGGACGTCTAGCCCGACCCCTCGACCAGGCTCTGCAGCGCTGCCAGATCTGCGGCCACCGCCGCCGCGTCCGCTGCGAACGCTCCGTCGCTCACGCCGTCCGCACGACGCAAGGTGAACACCACTTCGGACCGTGTCCGGTCGTCCGCGCCCGCCGCGATCACCCGCATCGGGTTGAGCACCCGCTGGCCCGAGGGCAGCGTGACGACGTGGTCGAGCACGCCGAACTCGTTGGTGGGGGCGAAATCGACCGCCACCTCCCCCAGCGCCGGATCGGCGAGTCCGGCCGCCCACCGCGGGAGATTGTCGGGGTCGCTCGCGAAGGCGTAGACCGTCGCGGCGTCGGCGTCGATCCACTGGCTGATGTGTCTGGACGTGTCGTCGCTCATATCTCCATGGTGACGGAGACACTGGACGGATGGCCCAACCTTCCGAACCGCCGAAGGAAGTCGAGGCGTTCGTGCATCGGGCGCAGCGCCTTGCCTCCGACGCCCAACACCACGTGCCGTCGTGGCTGAAACCCGGCGATCCGGAGAACCGCTGGCCCGTGGTGGTTGCCATCCTCGCGGTCATCGTCACCCAGCACGCGATCCCGGTGCAGTACACGGTGCTGCCTCGGTGGCCGTTGATCGTGATGGAATTGCTGCTGCTCGTGGTGCTGCTGCTGATCAACCCCGTTCGGCTGTCGCGCGAGACCACCGTCGGCCGGTGGACCAGCCTCGCCCTCACGGCGGCCATCACGGTCGACAACACCGCGTCGGCGGTCGTGCTGGCGAACCGCATCCTGTCCGGCGAGGTGAGCAACAAGCCCGCCGTTCTGCTCGGCGGCGGCGCGGCGATCTTCGTCACCAACGTCATCGCCTTCGGGCTCTGGTACTGGGAGTTGGACCGCGGTGGCCCGTTCGCCCGCCGCGCGGGCTCGCAGCCGTACCCGGACTTCCTGTTCCCGCAGATGTCGGATCCGGACAAGGCCAAGCCGGACTGGCGGCCCACCTTCGTCGACTATCTGTACGTCAGCTTCACCAACGTGGTGGCGTTCTCCCCCACCGACACCATGCCCCTGGCGCGCTGGGCCAAGGGCATGATGACGGTGCAGTCACTGGTGTCGATGGTCACGATCGCCCTGGTCATCGCCAGGGCGGTCAACGTCCTGAGCTGACGACCGGTCCAGCGGTGGGCCTGCCCCCGACGCGCCCCGTTCGCCTGCCGGGTGCGATCCCACCGACCTGGCGTGGCCGTCAGCCACCTAGGCAGCCGGGCCCCAGCAACGCCTTGAGGTCGCCCATCAGCGCGGATGACGGTGTCACGCGCAGCGTCTGGTCCAGTTCGAGGGTGGTGATGCGGTCACCGCTGATCAGCCGAAGGCGCACCTGCGACGTGCCGGGGTGGTTGGCGAGCACCTGCTTGAGCGCCCCCACCTTCTCGACCGTGCACTGGCGGGTCGGCAGGCTGACGGCCACCGGACGGTCCGCCTGAGCGTTCGTGAAGTCGGGCACCACCAGGTCGTTCGCGATCAACGACAGTCGGTCGTCGCGCGAGTTCACCTTTGCGCTGACGATCACCACGGTGTCGTCGGCGATCTCGGCCCCGAACGTCGAGTAGGTGTGCGGGAAGAACATCACCTCGATGCCGCCGGTGAGGTCCTCCAATTGGGCTGAAGCCCAGGGCATTCCATTCTTGTTGACCCTGCGGTTCACCGACGCGAGGATGCCGCCGACGCGGACCTGCGCCTCGTTGGGGACGTCACCCTCCAGGATCGCGGGGATCTGGGTGTCGACCTGGGTGGCCAACAGGTGCGCCACGCCGTTGAGCGGATGGCCGGAGACGTACAGCCCCAACATCTCCCGTTCGAGGGCGAGCTTATGCTTGTCCTCCCACTCGTCGTCGGGCACCTTGATCGCGAACACCGCGTCGGTCGCCGTGTCGGCGCCACCGAAGAGGTCGAACTGGCCCATCGCCTCGGCCTTCTTGGTGCCGAGCACCGAGTCGACCGCGTCGGTGTGGATCAGGAACAATCCCTTGCGAGAGTGGTTCAGCGAGTCGAACGCCCCTGCCTTGATCAGCGATTCCGTCACCTTCTTGTTGCACGCAGTGACGTCGATCTTGTTCAGATAGTCGGAGAAGTCGGTGTACTTGCCCTTGTCGTTGCGCGTATTGATCAGCGAGGCAACGACATTCGATCCAACGTTGCGGACGGCGCCGAGCCCGAAGCGGATGTCGGCGCCCACCGAGGCGAAGTTGAGGTCCGACTCGTTGACGTCCGGAGGAAGTACCGTGATGCCCAGCCTGCGGCAGTCCGCCAGGTACACCGCGGACTTGTCCTTGTCGTCGCCGACCGAGGTCAGCAGCCCCGCCATGTACTCGGCCGGGTAGTTGGCCTTCAGGTAGGCCGTCCAGTAGGACACCAGCCCGTAGCCGGCGGCGTGCGACTTGTTGAACGCATAGTCCGCGAACGGGAGCACGGTGTCCCACAGCGCCTTGATGGCCGCGGCGGAGAAGCCGTTGCTCTTCATGCCCTCCGAGAAGCCCTCGTACTCCTTGTCGAGCACCTCGCGCTTCTTCTTGCCCATGGCCTTGCGCAGGATGTCTGCTCGGGCGAGCGAGTAGCTGGCCACCTTCTGCGCGATGCGCATGATCTGCTCTTGGTAGACGATCAGGCCGTAGGTCTCGGCGAGGATTTCCCGAAGGGGCTCTTCGAGTTCAGGGTGGATCGGCTTGATGGCCTGGCGGCCGTTCTTGCGGTCCGCGTAGTCGTTGTGGGCGTTCATGCCCATGGGCCCCGGCCGGTACAGCGCGATGACGGCGACGACGTCCTCGAAGCCGGTGGGCTGCATGCGGCGCAGCAGATCGCGCATCGGGCCGCCGTCGAGCTGGAACACGCCGAGCGTGTCACCGCGGCCCAGCAGCTCGTAGGTGGCCTGGTCGTCGAGCGGCACGGTGTCGAGGTCGAGCTCGATGCCCCGGTTGGCGCTGATGTTCTGCAGCGCGTCGCCGATGATCGTCAGGTTGCGCAGGCCGAGGAAGTCCATCTTCAGCAGGCCGATGGCCTCGCACGACGGATAGTCCCAGCCGGTGATGACCGCACCGTCCTGCGCGCGCTTCCACAGCGGGATCGCGTTGACGAGCGGCTCACTGCTCATGATCACGGCGCAGGCGTGCACGCCCGCGTTGCGCACCAACCCCTCGAGGCCGCGCGCGGTCTCGTAGATGGTCTGCACGTCGCGGTCGGTCTCGATGAGGCTGCGGACCTCGGCAGCCTCCTTGTACCGCTCGTGCGTCGGATCGGTGATGCCCGACAGCGGGATGTCCTTGGCCATGATGGGCGGTGGCAGCGCCTTGGCGATGCGGTCGGCGATCGCGAAACCGGGCTGGCCGTAGTGCACCCGGGCCGAATCCTTCAGTGCCGCCTTGGTCTTGATGGTGCCGAAGGTGATGACCTGCGCCACCCGATCGCTGCCCCACTTGTCGGCTGCGTAGCGCACCATCTCACCGCGCCGACGGTCGTCGAAGTCGATGTCGATGTCGGGCATCGACGCGCGTTCGGGGTTGAGGAAGCGCTCGAACAGCAGGCCGTACTTGATGGGGTCGATGTTGGTGATGGTCAACGCCCACGCCACCAGCGAGCCCGCGGCGGAGCCACGCCCGGGGCCCACGCGGATGTCCACCGAGCGGGCGTACGTGATCAGGTCCGCGACGATGAGGAAGTACGACGGGTAGCCCTTGTCGCAGATGACCTTGCTCTCGTACGCCGCGCGGTCGACGTACTCCTGCGGCACTCCGCCGGGGAAGCGGCGGGCCAGCCCGGCGGCGACCTCGTGCGCCAGCCATGACGCCTGGTCGTGGCCCTCGGGCACCGGGAAGACGGGCATCCGGTCGCGCGGCGTCCACACGTCGGCGTAGGACTGCACGCGCTCGGCGATGAGCAGCGTCGAGTCGCACGCACCGGGCACCTCGTCGTCCCACATCTTGCGCATCTCGGCGGCCGACTTCAGGTAGTAGCCGTCACCGTCGAACTTGAAGCGCGTGGGGTCGGTCAGCGTCTTGGCGGTCTGCACGCACAGCAGCGCCTCGTGGTTGTGGGCGGCCTCGCGCGTCACGTAGTGACAGTCGTTGGTGGCCAACGGCGGAATGCCCAGCTTGCGGCCGACCTCGAGCAGACCGTCGCGGACACGGCGCTCGATCTCGATGCCGTGGTCCATCAGCTCGAGGAAGTAGTTCTCCGGCCCGAAGATGTCGCGCCACTTGGCCGCCGACTCGAGGGCCTCCTGCACGTGGCCGAGCCGCAGCCGGGTCTGCACCTCTCCCGACGGGCAGCCCGTGGTGGCGATGATGCCCGCCGAGTTCTCCGCGATCAGTTCGGCGTCCATGCGCGACCACTTGCCGAGCTGCCCTTCGAACGACGCGAGCGACGACAGTTTGAAGAGGTTGCGCAGGCCCGTCGCGTTCTCGGCCACCATGGTCATGTGGGTGTACGCGCCGCTGCCCGAGACGTCGTCACCCTTCTGGCTGGGATCGCCCCACAGCACGCGCTTGGTGTCGAAGCGCGACGCGGGCGCGATGTAGGCCTCCACCCCGATGATCGGCTTGATGCCGACGTCGGTGGCCGCGTTGTAGAACTCGCTGGCGCCGAACATGTTTCCGTGGTCGGTCATGCCGATCGCGGGCATCTCGAGTCGCTGCGCCTCGGCGAACATCGGCTTGACCTTGGCGGCGCCGTCGAGCATCGAGTATTCGGTGTGATTGTGCAGGTGCACGAACGAGGCGCTCATAGGGCCGCCAGTCTATTGCCGACCTCCGACGGCTCTCGGCGTGTCGTCGTCCGTGTCGCAGCGCGTCAGCGGAATCGGACCGCCGGGCAGCAACCCGTGCGCCACCATCCGGTCCAACTGCCGGGTGATCAGGTAAAGATCGGCGGCGTCGTCGACGAATCCGGCGTAGAACGCCACCCCCCACAGCATCGCCTGCAACATCTCGACGACCGGGTCGGTCTCGGTCTCCTCGGCCAGTTCGCCGCGGGCCTTTGCGTCGGCCACCAACGTCACCAGGCAGTCCCGCAGGGCGTTCCAAGCATGAACCTGGAGGTCGGGATTCCTCGTCGACTCTAGTCGGGCGCTGACCAGGAACGCGATGAGCGACCGGTCACTCGCGTCCGCCTCGCGGATCGAGGACACCAGGGCCGAGAACTGGTCGGCCAACGTCGGCCGCCGTCGGGCACCGGCGATGAAATCGTCCAGGATCTGACTTGTCTCGGCTACCAACGTCAGATAGATCTCCTCACGCGAGGAGAAGTAGTAGTGCAGTGTGGGGCGGCTCAGTCCGGCCGTCATCGCGATCGCCTGAAAGGTTGCGGCCTGGTAACCGCGTTCGATGATGACCTGCCGTGACGCCTTGAGGATGCGATTGCGGGTTTCCGCCGAGTCCGAGTTGACGGGACGCCCCCGACGTCGGACGACCGCCAGCGGCCGATCGTCACATTGCGCCATGCTGGCAAACCGTATTCGATTGCTGAATTGCGGTCAAATGTTGACTTGCCGCAAACGTTCGTACAGATATTCAACAATCGCGGGATCGGCGGTCAGACCGATGGCGGTCCGGTACGCCGCCGCGGCCTCCGCCCGTCGGCCCGCCGCCACCAGCAGATGCGCCCTGGTCACCACCGCGGGCTGGAAGTGGTCCGCAGCCAGGGCGTCGATGGCGCGCAGCCCGGCCTCAGGACCGTCGATCTCGCCGTCGAGTGCGGCCAGCGCCACCCGCGCCCCGAGAGACGGCGCCACCAGCACCAGCGCACGGTACAGCCGGCGCACCGGTTCGGGTTCCACGGTCGCTCCGGACGCCCGACGGCAGTGTGCCGACTGGATGGCCGCCTCGTACTGGAACCGACCGGGGCGCCCGAGACCGTGCGCCCGTGCGAGGAGCGCCTCCCCGCGGTCGATGAGGGTGCGATCCCACCGGGTGGCATCCTGCTCGTCCAGCGGCACGAAGCGGCCGTCGGCGTCGCGGCGTGCGCGGTGCCGGGACTCGGACAGGCACACCAGCGCCGCCAGTCCCAGCACCTCGGGTTCGCCCGGCAACAATTCCGCCAGGGTCAGCGCCAGGTGCAGCGCCTCCCCCGACAACGACTCCAGCCGGGACACGTCCGGCGCCTCCTGCCAGTCGATCGCGTACGCCCCGTAAACGGCCTCGAGCACCGCCGGCAGCCGCTCCGCGAGTTGCTCGCGCTGCGGTATCACGAACGGAATCCCGGCGCTCCTGATCCGCTTCTTCGCCCGCACCAGGCGTTGCGCCATGGCGGCAGGCTCGACGGCGAACGCGGTCGCGATCGTGGCCGAGTCGACGCCGAGCACCGCCTGCAGCATCAGCGGCGTGCGCACCGACTCCGCGATGGCGGGATGCGCGCACACCAGCATCAGCTCCAGGCGGCGATCGGGGATGTCGGACATGAATTCACCGAATTCCTCTGCGGCCCAATCACTTCCGTCCAAGGTTCCGCTGAGGCGGTATCCCGGGGACTTCCACAGATCGCGCAGGCGATTGCGCGCGACCGTCAGCACCCACGCCGCCGGATTCTGGGGAACGCCGTCGGCCTGCCATCGCGTCAGCGCTCTCTCCAGCGCATCGGCGAGCGCGTCCTCGGCGGCGACGATGTCGCGACCCGGCGCGGCGAGCACGGCCAGCAGTCGGCCGTAGGAGTCCCTGGTGACCCCCGCTACGGCGGCGGCCACCGGTGACGTCTGCGCGCTCAGGGCGTGTACCACCCGCGGCCCGCGGCGTAGGTCCGCGCGACCGGCCTGACCTCGATCGATCCCCAGCCGTTCGCCGGATTCCGCTGCGCCCACGTCAGTGCCTCGTCGAGATCGGCGACGTCGATGACGAAGATCCCCCCGAGTTTTTCCTTGGTGTCGGCGAACGGACCGTCCTGAACCTCGGGTGAACCCGTGCGCGCGGTGACCGTCGTCGTCGCCGCGACCGGCTCGAGGACCTCGGTGGTGATGAGCACCCCGGCCGCGGACAGGTCGTCGGCGTACGCCTCGAAGGCCGCCATCGCGGGCGCCATGTCCTCCTCGGTCAAGCCGACCGACGGCCCTTCCTGGTAGTGCATCAGCAGGCAGTAGCGCATGGTGTCGTCCTCACGTCAGGTGGTCGCAAGCCCACGTCGAGCTTGTCACCGTGGTGACGATTCGGGAGTGGCCGTTTCGACACTTCCCGCGATCTCCGGCGCCGCTCTGTTCCGCAGCGAGCCCAGGGTCATCACGGCCAGCGCCACCCAGATCAGCGCGAACCCGATCCAGCGACCGACCGGCATCGGCTCGTGGCCCACCACGACGCCCCACACCATCTGTAGTGCCGGGTTCAGGTAGAACAGCAGCCCCATCGTGACCAGTGGGAGCCGTTGCGCGCCCGCGGCGAAGAGCAGCAGGGGTATCGCGGTGATGGGTCCCGCCAGCAGCAGGAGCACGGTGTGGCCTCCGCCGTAGCCGATGAAGTGGCCGTGGCCCGTCACCTGAAGCGCGATCAGGTAACCGCCTGCCAGGGGCAGGGCGACGAACGTCTCGACCGCGACGCTGACGCGGGGGTCGGCGACCACCACCTTCTTGACCAGGCCGTACACGGCGAACGAGACCGCCAGCCCGACTGCGACGACCGGCGGCGAGCCCACCTCCGCGGTGAGCACCACCACCGCGACCACGGCCAGCACCAGCGCGACCAGTTGCCAGCGCCCGATGCGCTCGCGGAAGACCAGCACGCCGAGCGCCACGGTGACGAGCGGGTTGATGAAGTAGCCGAGCGCGGCATCGACGACGTGCCCGTGCGTGGCGGCCCAGATGTAGATGCCCCAGTTGATCGAGATCAGGATCGACGCGGCCACCAGGAGCAGCCAGGTGCGACCGGAGAGCCTGCGCAGATCCCCGAGCCGACGCGCCACCACCAGCACCAGGAACAGACAGACCGCGCTCCAGACGATGCGGTGGGCCAGCACCTCGATCGACCCCGCCGGTAGCAGCAGCGGGAAGAAGCCCGGGCACAGCCCCCACCAGGTGAAGGCACCGACGCCGAACAGCACGCCCGAGCGGCGCCGGGACTGCTCCGTCACGATTCGTGGTGGCGCAGGACGTCGAGCGCGTGCTGGAGGTCGGCGGGATACGGGCTGGTGATCTCGATCCGCCTGCCGTCAGCGGGGTGCGCGAAGGCCAGATAGCGCGCATGCAGCCACTGTCGTTCCAGCCCAAGCCTTTTCGCGAGCGTCGGATCAGCTCCGTAGGTCAGGTCCCCGCAGCACGGATGGTGCAGGGCCGAGAAGTGCACCCGGATCTGGTGGGTGCGGCCCGTCTCGAGGTGCACGTCGAGCAGACTCGCCGCGACGAACGCCTCGACGGTGTCGTAGTGGGTGATGCTGTGCCTGCCGCCCTCGCTGACCGCGAACTTCCAGTCATTGCTCCGGTGGCGTCCGATGGGGGCATCGATGGTGCCGCTGGACGGATCGGGATGGCCCTGCACCAGCGCGTGATAACGCTTGTCGACCGTGCGCTGCTTGAACGCGCGCTTGAGCACGGTGTACGCCCGCTCCGAGATCGCGACCACCATGACACCCGACGTGCCGACGTCGAGGCGCTGCACGATGCCCTGGCGTTCGTGCACCCCGGACGTGGTGATGCGAAAGCCGGCCGCCGCCAACCCGCCGAGCACCGTCGGGCCGGTCCACCCGACGGAGGCGTGCGCCGCGACGCCCGCCGGCTTGTCGACCGCGACGATGTCGTCATCGGCGTACAGGATCGACATGCCTTCGATGTCGACGGGCGTATTGTCCAGTGGCGCAGGCGCTTCCGGTAGCCGAACCTCGAGCCACGCGCCTGCGACGAGGCGGTCGGACTTGCCGACCGCCGCCCCGTCGACGTCAACGCCGCCATCTTCGGCGATGGCCGCGGCGGCCGTCCTGGACAGGCCGAGCAACCGAGCCAACCCGGCGTCGACGCGCATGCCCGCCAGCCCTTCGGGAACCGGCATCGACCGGGTGGTCATCAGTCGCGCTCGGTATCGGCTTCGGGTTCCCTCGCCACGGCCTTGGCTTCGGTATCGGGTTCGGACTCGGCCTCCGGGACGCCGTCCGGCCTGCGCCTGCCGTTGGTGTCGAAGTCGTATCCGAACAGCGAGAGACCGACCAGCAGGATCGCGCCGCCCACCACCGCCGGGTCGGCGACGTTGAAGACCGGCCACCACCCGATGGACAGGAAGTCGACGACGTGACCGCGCAACGGGCCGGGCGACCGGAAGAACCGGTCGACGAGATTGCCGAGTGCACCGCCCAGGATCATCCCGAGGCCGAGTGCCCACCACGGCGACACCAACCGCCTGCCCATCCAGATGATGCCGATCACGACACCCATCGCGACCAGCGTCAGAACCCAGGTGTAGCTGGTGCCCATCGAGAACGCGGCGCCGGAGTTGCGCACCAGCGTCCAGGTCACCGTGTCGCCGATGATCGAGACCGGCTGCTGCGGCGTCAGCAGCCTGACCGCCAGCACCTTGGTCACCACGTCGAGCGCCAGGACGACGGCCGCGACCGAGAGCAGCAGGCGTAGTCGGCGCCGCGGCGGCGGCGCGGCGGTGTCGTCGCCCGCGGTCACGGGCTCGGCCGACCCCGTTGATTCGTCAGTCACTCGACCATCATCCCAAAGTGCCCATGGTGAACAATCGCCGCATGAACGAAGCTTGCGACCGAACCATCGGGACATGAGCCGCATCGTCGTCGTCACCACCGGTGGCACCATCTCCACCAGCACCGGCGCGGACGGGGTGGCGCGCCCGACCAGGACCGGTGACGACCTGACGTCGGGCCTCGACGTCGACGTCGACGTGCAGGTCGTCGACCTCTTCGCGGTGGACAGCTCGCAGCTCGGGCCCGCCGAGTGGGACGGGATGCGCGCCGCCGTCGCGTCCGCCGCCGTCGCCGGGGCCGACGGCGTGGTGGTCACCCACGGCACCGACACGATGGAGGAGACGGCGCTGTGGCTGGACCTCACCTACGACGGCGACATGCCGGTGGTGCTGACCGGGGCGATGCGCAGCGCCGACGCCCCCGACGCCGACGGCCCCGCCAATCTGCGTGACGCGCTGGTGCTCGCGGCGAACCGCGACGCCAAGGGAATCGGGGTGGCCGTGACGCTCGGCGGCGCGATCTGGCAGCCGCTGGGGCTGACCAAGACCGGGACCGGTTTCGTCGGCGTCGAGGTGGCGCCCGCGGACCGGTCGCGGATCGCCTTCGGCGGTCTCTCCGCGGCGAACGCGCCGAGGGTGGACGTCGTCGCGACCTACGCGGGCAGCGACGCCGTGGCCATCGACGCGCACGTGGCCGCGGGAGCCAGGGGCATCGTGCTGGAGGCGCTCGGATCGGGCAACGCGGGCGCCGCCGTGATCGACGGGGTCCGGCGGGCGGTCGACGCGGGCGTCGAGGTGGTGCTCTCGACCCGGGTGCGGGGAGCCCGCGTCACGGTCGGCTACGGGCCGGGACGCATGCTGGTCGACGCGGGAGCCGTGGTGGCCGAGCGGCTGGCCCCGCCGCAGTCGCGGGTGCTGCTGATGGCGGCGCTGGCGGCCGGGCAGTCGGTGACGGACGTCTTCGGCCGCTACGGCGCACCCTCGTAGGTGGCGGTCAGCTTCTCGACGTAGTCCGGCCAGTCCAGGCTGTCGACGGGGTTCGCGCGGGTGACGTCGACGCTGTCGTGCGGCAGCGTGTGCGCCTGGCCGGGTCCGCTGGCCCTGGTCTCGAAGCGGACCGTCATGACGCCGTGGCCCGCGCCCTGCACCCAGCCGTGTCCGAAGACGGTGTGTGCGACGTCGTCGCCGATGCGCCACGCGGTGGCGCTGTCGTCCTGGGTGGCCTGCGCGACAGGGACCGGCCCGACCTCGTGGCTGTCGGAGGCCTCGAGGGTCTGGTCGAGGTCGGGGAACAGGGACTCCTGCAGGACGTCGGAAAGTCCCGAGAAGCCGACGCCGACGAGTCGGACGGGACCGATGTCGACCGGGTCGAGCAGCAGCCGGCGCGCGGTGCCGATCAGGGTGGCGGCATCGGCGGTGGCATACGGCAGGGTGGCCGACCGCGTGAGCGTGCTCATGTCCGATTTCTTGAGCTTGACCGTCACGGTGCGGGCGCCGCGACCGTCGCGCCCGAGGCGCTGGTGGGCGTGCTCGCCGATCGGGCCGGTGACCTCGCGCAACTGGTCCAGAGTGGTCAGGTCCTCCGCGAACGTCGACTCGGCGCTGATCTGCTTGGCACCGGAGCGCTCGGCGACCGGCCGCTCGTCGACGCCCTGAGCCAGCAGGTGCAGGGCGGGGCCGAGCGTCGCGCCGAGGATGTCGGCCACCTCGGAGCCGCTCAGGGCCGCCAGCGCCCCCACGGTGTCGATCCCCAGCCGGTGCAGCTTGTCCTCGGCGACCGGCCCGATCCCCCACAACCGCCGGACCGGAAGCCCAGCCAGCAGCGTGCGCTCCTCCTCACGGCGGACCACGCGGATGCCGTCGGGCTTGGCCATCCCCGACGCGATCTTGGCGAGTTGCTTGCCGGAGCCCGCGCCCACCGAGGCGATCAGACCGGTCTCGCGGCGCACCCGCGCGCGCAGGTCCTCGCAGAACCGCACCACGTCGTCGGCGTCGGCGCCGATCAGCTCCGCAGGCTCGCCGAAAGCCTCGTCGAACGACAGCTGCTCGAGCACGGGCACCACGGCGCGGACGGTGTCGAGCACGCGGCCGCTGGCCACGCCGTAGACCACCCCGCGCGGCGGCAGCACCACCGCCGACGGGCCGACCATGCGGCGCGCCTGGTGCATCGGCATGGCCGATCTGGCGCCGAAGACCCGAGACTCGTAGCTGGCGCCCGCCACCACGCCGCGACCGCCGAGCCCACCGACCAGTACCGGCCGTCCGCGCAGGGTCGGTCGCGTCAGCTGCTCGACGGAGGCGAAGAACGCGTCCATGTCGAAGTGCAGGACCCAGCGTCCGGCGGGCGCAGCGACCCGGGATTCGGTGGGGCCCATGATGGACGATCGTAGGGCGCTACTCTGACGCCATGGCGGAACCTGCCCGTGACGTGCCCATCCGGGACCAGTCGATCCGGCTCGGGCAGTTCCTCAAGCTCGCCGACCTCATCGACACCGGATCGGACGCCAAGGCGGTGATCGCCGCGGGCGAGGTCACCGTCAACGGCGAGGTCGAGGTCCGGCGGGGCAGGCAGTTGCATCCCGGTGACACCGTCACGATCGGTGGCCGCGGCGCGAAGGTCGCCATGAGCTGAGTTCCCTTGCCGAACAAGGGAACTCAGCCTCCGTCAGGCCCCTACGCCTTGGCGATCGCCACCGTGACGCCGTCACCGATGTCGACCGCGTCGGGTGACGACGCGAACTCGAAACTGGTGGCCAGGATCTCGCCGGCGATCAGGTCCGCGTGCGTACTGGCCCAGTCCTGCCGGTGCGGCGGGACCGACATCACGACGACGATCCGGTCGGACACCTCCAACCCGGTCGACTTGCGCAGATCCTGGAGTTCGCGGATGCGGTCCTTGGCCCAGCCTTCGGCCTCGAGCTCGGGCGTCACCGTGCCGTCGAGCACCACCAGTCCTGCGCCATCGGGTAGCTCGGCGGTCCACTCCGGTTCCGCCGCAACGAGTTTGGACGTGTACTCCCCCGGCTGCAGCGTCGCGGGTCCTGCGGTCAGGGTGCCGTCCGGATTGACCACGCCCTCGCCCGCCTTGACGGCCTTGATCGCCGCCTGGACGTCCTTGCCGAGTCGCGGGCCCGCGACCTTGGCGTTGACCGCGACCTCGAAGCGACCATAGGCGTCGATGTCGTCGGTCAGCTCGACCGACTTCACGTTCAGCTCATCGGCGATGAGGTCGGCGAAGGGTCGCAGAGACTCCGGATCCTCCACCGCGACGGTCAGCTTCGGCAGCGGCAACCGCACGCGCAGCTTCTTGGCCTTGCGCACCGACGACGCGGCCGAACACACGTCGCGCACCTGGTCCATCGCGGCCACCAGCGCCGGATCGGCGGGCAGCTCGCCTGCGGCGGGCCAGTTCGTCAGGTGCACGGACCGCTCGCCGGTGATGCCACGCCAGATCACCTCGGAGATCAACGGGAGCAGGGGGGCGGCCAGCCTTCCGATGACCTCCAGCACCGTGTGCAGCGTGTCGATCGCGTCGGGATCCTCGTCCCAGAACCGCGAACGGGATCGTCGCACGTACCAGTTCGTCAACGCCTCGGTGAACTGGCGCAGCTGCTCGCACCCGACCGAGATGTCGCAGACGTCCAGTGACGCCGTCAGGTCGTCACGCAGCACCGCGAGCTTGGCCAGGATGTAGCGGTCGAGCACGTTCGGCGAGTCCGTGCGCCAGGTGCCCTTTTCCGGCGCGTACAGCGCCAGGAAGGAGTAAGCGTTCCAGAACGGCAGCAGCACCTGTCGCACGCCTTCGCGGATGCCCTGTTCGGTGACGACCAGATTGCCGCCGCGCAGGATGGGCGAGGCCATCAGGAACCAGCGCATGGCATCCGAGCCGTCCCTGTCGAACACCTCGGTGACGTCCGGATAGTTGCGCAGCGACTTGCTCATCTTCTGACCGTCGCTGCCGAGCACGATGCCGTGCGCAACGCAGCTGCGGAACGCCGGCTTGTCGAACAGCGCCGTCGCCAGCACGTGCAGCGTGTAGAACCAGCCGCGGGTCTGGCCGATGTACTCGACGATGAAGTCGCCGGGGAAGTGCGCGTCGGCTCCTGCCTCGGCGGCGCCGTCGAACCACTCCCGGTTGTCGAACGGGTAGTGCACCTGGGCGAACGGCATCGAGCCCGAGTCGAACCAGACGTCGAGCACGTCCTCGATGCGCCGCATCGTCGAATTGCCGCTTGGGTCATCGGGATTCGGACGTGTCAGCTCGTCGATGAACGGACGGTGCAGGTTGGTGGGCCGCACGCCGAAGTCGCGCTCGAGTTCGTCGAGGCTGCCGTAGACGTCGATGCGCGGGTAGGCCGGGTCGTCTGACTTCCACACCGGAATGGGGCTGCCCCAGTAGCGGTTTCGCGAGATCGACCAGTCTCTGGCGTTCGACAGCCACTTGCCGAACTGACCGTCCTTGACGTGCTCGGGGTACCAGGTGATCTGCTGATTCAGCTCCACCATCCGGTCACGGAATTCGGAGACCTTGATGAACCAGGACGACACGGCCCGGTAGATCAGCGGGTTCCGGCACCGCCAGCAGTGCGGGTAGGAGTGGTCGTAGGTCTCGTGCCGCAGCAGGACCGCGCCGTTCGCGGCAGCGGGCCCCGACTGGTTCTTCAGGTCCCGGATGATCCGTGGGTTGGCGTCGAAGACGTGCAGGCCCGCATAGTCCGGCACCGTGACGTCGAAGCGGCCCTTCGCGTCGACCGGCGTGACCGCCTCGATGGCAGCGGCGTCGGCCGTGGCCTTGTCATCCTCGCCATAGGCGGGCGCCATGTGCACGATGCCGGTGCCGTCCTCGGTCGTGACGAAGTCGCCGGGCAACACGCGAAAGGCGTTGGCGGAGTCCATGAAATACGGGAACGGCGGTACGTAACGCAGGCCGAGTAGGTCACTGCCCCGGTACGAGCCCAGCACGGTGGGCTCCTCGCCGAGCTCGCGCGCGTAGGCCGCGAGTCGGGCCTCGGCGAGCACGTAGCGCCTGCCGTCGGAGCCCTGCACGTGGACGTAGGTGACGTCGGGGTTGACGGCGACGGCCTGGTTGGACGGCAGCGTCCACGGCGTGGTCGTCCACACCAGCAGGTGGGCACCGGTGAGGTTCGGGTAATCGCTCTGCTCCTGCTCGTCGGCGACGCGGAACCCGACCGTCAGCGCCGGGTCCTGCCGGTTCTGGTAGACGTCGTCGTCCATCCGCAGCTCGTGGCTGGAGAGCGGGGTCTCGTCGTTCCAGCAGTAGGGCAGCACCCGGTTGCCCTCGTAGGCCAGGCCCTTGTCCCACAATGTCTTGAACGCCCAGATCACCGACTCCATGAAGGTGGGATCGAGTGTCTTGTAGTCGTTGTCGAAGTCCACCCAGCGGGCCTGGCGGGTGACGTACGCCTGCCATTCGTCGGAGTACTTCAGCACCGACGCGCGGCACGCGTCGTTGAACGCCGCGATGCCCATCTCCTCGATCTGGGCCTTGTCGGAGATGCCGAGCTGGCGCTGTACCTCCAGCTCGGCGGGCAGCCCATGGGTATCCCAGCCGAATCGCCGCTCGACCTTGAAGCCGCGCATGGTCCGGTAGCGGGGGACGATGTCCTTGACGTATCCGGTGAGCAGATGGCCGTAGTGCGGCAGACCGTTCGCGAACGGTGGCCCGTCGTAGAAGACGTACTCCTGCGCACCGTCGCGCTGCTCGATGCTGGCGCGGAAGGTTCCATCGCGATCCCAGTAGTCGAGGACCTCGACCTCGAGGTCGGGGAAGCTCGGCGATCCGTTCGCCGGTTTCGGGTAGGCCGTCACCTGTGTCTCGTCTCCTGTGCCCATGGTCGATCAGGCACGGGGACGATGAGCGCGCTCGTGCGCGAACACCGCGGTACCACCCCGCTTGCGCGCCGGACGCGCCTCTCGAATGTGGGCGATGACGGGCCCACCCGTTCGGTTCTACTGAGCGACCGCGAGACCCGCGGCCCACCGTTCTTCCGAAGGCTCCCCGGTGATGGCCGGATCGGTGCCTCTGATCGGGAAGTCTAACGCCCGGGGGAACGGGCGATCCACCAGCTGACTAGTGCGCGAGCGCCAGTTCGTGCGCGTGCACCGGCGGCGTGGCCTCGGAGGTCAGCTCGATCAGTGCCAACGGGAACTGCTCGGCGAGTTCCTCGACGGTGTAGGCCTCGAAGCTGCGGGTGTCGTACCACCAGTCCAGCGCGATGACGTCACCGTTGCGGTAGGCGCGGAGTTCGAGCACGTGCCCGAGGTGGGGCCGCTCCTCGGCGGTGTCACCGTGGGCGAAGAGCGCGTCCGACACCGGCTGCGACCGTGGGTCGTCGGGCACGCCGTGCACGATGCGGCGAACGCGCAGTGCCTCGAGTGCGTGACGGACTCCGGAGAGCATCTCGTCGGCGTCGACCTGGACGGGCGCCGCGCAGGGCAACACCATGGCGTGCACGCTGGTGCCGTAACCGGGCACGTCGATGGACACCGCACCGTTTCCGATGGTCCGTTCGATGGCGCGACCGAGTGCGGCGAGCAGGATCTCGTCGCTCGCGAGGCCCAATGCCTCGGCGGCTCCGTCGAGTTCCAGGCTCAGCACTGCCGATAGCGGTGCCGCCACCTTGGCCAAGTCCCGGACACCGGGGCGACCCTCGGCGTCGTAATCAGTCAGCTGCAAGTTTGCGCGCGTCATGAAGAGGAGGCTACACGACTGTCCCAAAAATGGGACACATCTGCCAAAACTGTGACGACCGTGTTAATTAAGGCCGTTTCGTCCTATTTGCGGTTCGC
>JAESGJ010000474.1_pt1 | contig 19963 bp, 18 predicted proteins | sample 9266241 | NCBI WGS metagenome assembly JAESGJ01 (sample SAMN14514841, study PRJNA621669) | algae metagenome | isolation source: Brasilonema octagenarum HA4186-MV1 and co-occurring heterotrophs from wet... | place: USA: Manoa Valley, Hawaii | collected 2009-07-20 | reverse complement strand
TAACAGCTTGCGAGAGCCGAACAACATCGAATTTCGATGTATTATTGTACCTTTTTGTATACAAGGAGATTCGCCGCCGAATAGGCCAATTTTACCTGTTGAGGATTAAGGTGCGCCGCTGGCGTCCATCGGGCGCCCCGTCAGCCGCGCCTGGTCCAGTCCGACCCAGAAGATGCTCATGCGTACCCGTTTGCCCTCGACCGCTGCCGTCATTGCCTTGCTGGCTTCCAGCCTCGCGGGCTGCGGCACCGTCAACGAAAGACTCTCCGCCGGCATGGGCGACTACGTCCCGCAATGGGCCGGCGGGCTGCCGGCCGATGCCCCGCCACGGGCGGGCACGCCGCAATACGACGCCTACATGAAGGAACGCGAACGCAAGCGGCTGATGCCGGCGGCGGATCGCGAGAAGGAAGAGCAGGCGCAGAAGGCCGCGACGGGGACGTCGGGCAGCGCGGTGCGTTAGGCCCCCTCAATCCACGAAAACAACGGTCTTGCGGCCGTTGAGGATAACGCGGTCGTCGAGATGGTAGCGGATCGCGCGGGCCAGCACCCGCCGTTCGATGTCACGGCCCTTGCGGACGAGATCCTCCGGTGTGTCGCGATGGCTGATGCGCTCGACGTCCTGGTCGATGATCGGGCCCTCGTCGAGGTCGCGCGTGACATAGTGCGCGGTGGCGCCGATCAGCTTGACGCCGCGCTCATGAGCCTGGTGATAGGGCTTTGCACCCTTGAAGCCGGGCAGGAACGAGTGGTGGATGTTGATGCAGCGCCCTGAAAGCTTCGCCGACAGATCGTCCGACAGGATTTGCATGTAGCGGGCCAGCACGACGAGATCGGTCTTCGTGTTATCCACGAGGTCCATGATCTGGCCCTCCTGCTCGCGCTTGGTCTCCTTGGTCACGGGCAGATAGTGGAACGGGATATCCCCGAAATCGAGGCCGCCATAGACCTCGCGCGGATGGTTGGAGACGATCGCAGCAAGCGTCATCGGCAGTTCGCCGGTGCGCCAGCGATAGAGGATGTCGACCAGGCAGTGGTCCGACTTCGACACCAGCAGCATCACCTTGCGGTGCGCCGCCCGATCGCGCATCTGCCAGTCCATGCCGAAACGCTCGGCGATCGCGGCGAAGCCGGTCTGCAGCGCGGACAGTTCCACGGCGAGATCGGCTGCGGTGAACACCACGCGCATGAAGAACTTTTTGGTCTCGATGTCGTCGAACTGCTGGGCATCGAGAATGTTCTGTCCGTTGTGGGCCAGGAAGGTCGACACCGCCGAGACGATGCCGGGGCGATCCGGACAGGACAGGGTCAGAACATATTGATGATCGGGCATGTTGATGAACGGGCTTGGCTCTGATGAAGGTTTGTGCAGCGGCTACCGACGCGCCGCGATTTGCGCCCTGCTCTAGCACCGACGCGCCGCTTGCGCCAATCCCGGGGCTTGCTTCGGCGTAAAGCGTGGGGTCAGGATGAACGAACGATTGCGACTTATCCCGGAGCATTCCCATGGCCGACCGTTTGAACGGCACCCGCATCCTGATCCTGGAAACGCGCGAGGAAGCGCAGTTTTCGAAGCTGCTGGCCGAGCAAGGCGCCGATGTCGTGCAATGCCCGATGTTCACCATCCACGACGCACCGGACCCCGCCCCGGTCGAGGCCTGGATCCGCCGCGCCATCGACAAGCCCTTCGACGACCTCGTGCTGATGACCGGCGAAGGCCTGCGGCGGATCATGAAACTCGCCGTCGCCCGCGGGCTCGACCAGGCGCTGGTGACGGCCCTCGCCAAGTCGCGAAAGTTCACCCGTGGACCGAAGCCCGGCAAGGCGCTGCGCGAGATCGGCCTCGAGGCGCAGCAGACCACGGAGAAGCCGACCACCGAGGGCGTGATCGAGATGCTGGGCAAGCTCGAGCTGAAGGGTCGGCGCCTCGGCCTTCAGCTCTATCCGGACAAGGACCACGGCACGCTGACCGCCGCGCTGGCCGCGCAAGGCGCAGATGTCGATTGCGTACTGCCCTACGTTTACGATTCGAAAGCTGCCGACGCCAACATCCTCACCGCCATCGACGAGATGGCGGAGGGACGAATCGATTCCATCGCGCTGACCAATCTCGGCCAGGTCCGCCGGCTGATCGAGGCCGCGAAGGCGCATGGCAGCGAGGCCAAGCTGCGCGCAGGTCTGGAGCGGACACTGATCGCCTCGGTAGGACCCGCAGTCTCGGGCGAGCTCGCCGCGCATGGCCTGCGCACCGACGTCTCGCCGGCGGACGAAGCCTATTTCATGCGCCCGCTGATCTCGGCCATGGCAGCGGCGCTGGCGGAACGGAAGCCGAGAACCACGGCAAGGTAGACGCGGAGCGCAAGGGCGGCCTGCGGCAGCTCCAATTGACACGACCATCACCGGCGATACGTTGCCGACGGACACAAGAAACAACCGGGGCAAGGGAATCGCCGTGATAAGAGTCATCGCGCTGTGAGCGCAGCCGCACGGCCCTCGGCGCTCGCGCCATTCCGCATCCGCAACTATCGTTTCCAGTGGCCTTCCGACCTGCTCACCTCCTGGGCGTTCGAGATCGAGACGTTGGTGCTCGGCTGGTACATCCTGGTCGAGACCGGCTCCGTGCTGCTGCTCACCGTGCTGGGGTCGCTTCAGTATGTCGGGACACTCGTCGCACCGGTGCTCGGCATGATCGGCGACCGCATGGGTCATCGCGATCTCCTGGTCACGCTGCGCCTCACCTATACGGTGCTCGCCTCGACCATCATGGTACTGGCGCTGACAGGCCACCTAGGGCCGCTCAAGGTCATGATCATCGTGACGATCATGGGCCTGATCCGCTCCTCCGATCTCGGCCTTCGCAGCGCATTGCTCGCCGGCATCATGCCGGCCGAGCTGCTGGTCGGCGCGATCAGCCTGTCGCGCACGACCCAGGACAGCGCGCGCATTGCCGGAGCGCTGACGGGAGCCGGCCTCTTCGCCGTGCTCGGCATTGGACTGGTCTATGCGGCGGTCGCCTGCCTCTACCTGTTAGCCGCGGTTCTCATGTTCTGCCTGACCCGGCCGAAGAGGTCCGTTGTTACGACCGATCTACCGGCGAACAGACGCGCTGTTTCAAGACTGCTGGACGAACTGAAGGAAGGGATGGTCTACGCCTGGAATGGCCCGGCAATGGGCGCCGCGCTGTCTGTCGCTTTCCTGGCCAATCTCACAGCATTTCCGTTCACCAGCGGACTATTGCCCTACATCGCGCGCGACATCTTTCACACCGACCAGACCGGCCTTGGCTATCTCTCGGCAAGCTTCGCCGTCGGCTCGCTGATCGGCTCGATCACGCTCAGCCTGGTCGGCGGACTGCGCATTGCCCGGCTCCTGATCGGCGCGACGCTGGCCTGGTACGCCGTGCTGCTGGTGTTCGTCGAGATCAGGACGATGCCTGTGGCGATGGCCTGCCTCGTTCTCGCCGGCATCGCCCAGAGCATGTCGATGATCTCGGCCGCGGTGATCCTGATGCGCACGGCGAGCGCGCATCTGCGCGGCCGCGTCATGGGTGTGCGCATGATGGTGATCTACGGCCTGCCGCCCGGCCTGCTCGCGGCCGGCAGCCTGATCGACATCATCGGCTATTCCGCGACAGGTTCGCTCTATGCCGCTGCGGGGTTCATCGCGATGCTGGCGATCGCGATCCGCTGGCGCGCCGATCTCTGGCCGGTGCACGCACCCGCAAATGCGCGCTAAGGCGCCTAATCCCCGTACCCGCGCAGCTTCTCGACATCGAGGATGGTGACGCCGCCATATTCGAGCCGAAGCAGCCCCTCCTTTTCGAGCCGGTTCAGCGCGCGGTTGGCATTCTGGCGGGACATGCCGGAGAGCGCGCCGATCTCCTCCTGGGTGATCTCCAGATGGGCGGTCGATTCCGGGTAGAGGATCGGGTTGAACAGCGAGGCGATGCCGCGGGCGAGGCGCGCGGTGGCATCCAGCGTACGGTTGACCTCGAGCATGCCGATGAACTGTCCGAGCCGCTCGTTGAGCTGGCGCACCAAAAAGCGGTTGAAGCCGACGCTGTTCTCGAACAGCCACATGAAGGCGCTGCGTTCCATCAGCGCGACGCGGCTGTTGCGCAGCGCGACCACGTCGTAGCGGCGCGGCTCGTTCTTGAGGACACTGCCCTCACCGAACCAGGCCCCTGCCGTGAGACCGGCAAGGCTCGTTTCCTTGCCGTCGCGCGAAACGCCGCCCATCCGGGCGAGGCCGAAGACCATGCCGGCCCAATAGTCGAAGGTGTCGCCGCGCATGAACACGGTCTCTCCGGTGCCATAGGACCGCTCGGTGATGCCTGCGCGAGCGACTTCGATCTCAGCCTGCGTGAGCTCACGTGACCAGGCGGCGACGCGCTTCAGTTGATCCTCTGAAATCATGATCGCGAAGCCAGCCGCACTGTAACGTCACCCAAGTCTTCTGCTGCACCGCAACACGATCGTTTCGGCAGCCATCCGACGAAAGACGAAGGCTGCGGCCACCCGAAAAACTTTGTCGCAGAATTGTCAGCCGGGAGACATTTCAAAATAGCGCTTTCCCCTATTGAGAGCCACCTCGGCCGATGCGGCTTTTGATCCCAAGCGGGAATGAGAGCGGCGCTGCCTTCCGTGGAGACCATCTGCTGCATGGCCTCACCGGCACGGCCGTACTAGGATCGCACCGAGAGGAACCGACGAAGAGCGCCGCTGAACGCGCCATCACCGGGAGGGAATTGTTTGGTGGCTACCAGTCTTGAAGTGCGCGGCGTGTCCTTGCGATTCGGCGGCGTCCGGGCGCTGACCGATGTCAGCTTTGCCATCCGGGAGGGCGAGCTGTTCTCCATCATCGGCCCCAACGGGGCCGGCAAGACCTCGATCGTGAACTGTATTTCCGGTCGCTACAAGCCGACCGAAGGCCAGCTGTTCTACCGGGGCCGTGACATCACCGGCATGACGCCGAATGCGCGGGCCTCGCTCGGGATCGGCCGCACCTTCCAGAACCTCGCACTGTTCCACCATATGAGCGTGCTCGACAACATCATGGTCGGGCGCCACCACCTTCTGAAGAACAATTTCCTCACGGGCTCGCTGTACTGGCTCACCGGCGCACGCAAGGAGGAGCTCGAGCATCGCCGCAAGGTCGAGGAAATCATCGACTTCCTCGACCTGCAGTCGGTGCGAAAAGCCACCGCCGGCACCCTCTCCTACGGCCTGCGCAAGCGCGTGGAGCTCGCGCGCGCCATGGCGCTGGAGCCGCGTCTCATTCTCCTCGACGAGCCGATGGCCGGCATGAATTTCGAAGAGAAGGAGGACATGGCCCGCTACATCGTCGATCTCAACGAGGAATTCGGGATGACGGTCGTGATGATCGAGCACGACATGGGCGTGGTGATGGACATCTCCCACCGCGTCATGGTGCTGGATTTCGGCAAAAAGATCGCCGAAGGCGATCCGGCAACGGTGCTCGCCGATCCGCACGTCAGGCGCGCCTATCTGGGCGAAGAAGACGAGGTCCTGGTCGATCCTGACGACGCTGCCCCCGCGCAGGAGAGCGCGGCATGATGGATTACGCAGGCCGCGTCGCCCAGGCCGACACCTATCCGAAGATGCTCCGGCTCAATGCCAGGGAGCACGGCAGCGAGATCGCCCTGCGCGAGAAGGATCTCGGGCTCTGGCGCGTGTTCACCTGGAACGACTACCAGACGCGGGTGCGCGATTTCGCGCTCGGCCTTGTCGAGCTGGGTCTCGGGCGCGGTGACGTCATCGGCATCATCGGCGACAACCGGCCGGACTGGATCGCGGCGGAAGTGGCAACGCACGCCATCGGCGGCCTCAGCCTCGGACTTTATCGCGACGTGCTGGATGAAGAGGCCTCCTATCTGCTCAACTATGGGGAAGCCCAGCTCGTCTTCGCCGAGGACGAGGAGCAGGTCGACAAGCTGCTTGTGCTGGCGGAACGTGCGCCGAGGCTGAAGCACATCATCTATTCCGACCCGCGCGGCATGCGGAAATACGACGATCCCAGGCTGATGTCGGCCGAGAAATTCGCAGAACTCGGCCGCGCCCGCGCCACCCGCGAGCCCGAGCTGTACGACAGACTGGTCGATGCCACCAAGGGCGAAGACGTCGCAATCCTCTGTACGACGTCGGGCACGACGTCGCATCCCAAGCTCGCGATGCTGGCCGCCGGCCGTGTGCTCGGCCATTGCGCGACCTATCTCGCCTTCGATCCGAAGGGACCGGACGACGAATACGTCTCGGTGCTCCCGCTGCCGTGGATCATGGAGCAGGTCTACGTGCTCGGCAAAGGCCTCCTGTGCCGGATGAAGATCAACTTCGTCGAAGAACCCGACACGATGATGAACGACCTGCGCGAGATCGCGCCGACCTTCGTCCTGTTCGCGCCCCGCGTCTGGGAATCGATCGCCGCGGATGTCCGCGCCAAGGTGATGGATGCCACCCCTCTCAAGCAAAGCCTGTTCGATCTCGGGATGAAGAGCGGCCTCGCCGCGCTCGAGCAAGGCAAGCGCTCGGGCCTTGCCGACGCCATCCTGTTCCGTGCATTGCGCGACCGCCTCGGCTTCACCAGGCTGCGCTCGGCCGCGACCGGCGGCGCCGCGCTCGGGCCCGAGACCTTCAAGTTCTTCCAGGCCATGGGCGTGCCGCTGCGCACGCTCTACGGCCAGACCGAGCTACTGGGGGCCTACACGCTGCATCCCGAGGGCAAGGTTGATCCTGATACCACGGGCGTACCGATGTCCGACCAAGTCGAAATCCGCATCGATAATCCCGACGTCCACGGCGTCGGCGAGATCGTGGTGCGGCATCCCAACATGTTCCTCGGCTATTACAAGAATCCCGAGGCCAGCGTCGCCGATATCAAGGACGGCTGGATGCTGTCGGGCGATGCGGGCTATTTCAATGCCAACCATCAGCTCGTCGTCATCGACCGCATCAAGGATCTCGCCGAGACCTCGCGCGGCGAGCGCTTCTCGCCGCAGTTCATCGAGAACAAGCTGAAGTTCTCGCCCTATATCGCCGAAGCCGTCGTGCTCGGGGCCGGCCGCGATGCGCTCGCGGCGATGATCTGCATCCGCTATTCCATCATCTCGAAATGGGCGGAGAAGAACCGCCTCTCCTTCACGACCTACAGCGACCTCGCCTCGCGGCCGGAGGTCTATGCGCTGCTCCGCAGGGAGGTCGAGACGGTCAACGCCACGCTGCCGCCGGCGCAGCGCATTTCGCGGTTCCTGCTGCTCTACAAGGAGCTCGATGCCGACGACGGCGAGCTCACCCGCACGCGAAAGGTTCGGCGCAGCGTCATCAACGAGAAATATGAAGGTATCATCGATGCGATCTACCGCGGCGACCCCGAGATCCCTGTCGACACCGTGATCCGCTTCCAGGACGGCACCACGCAGCGCGTGCGGACGACGCTGCGCGTGGTGGACCTGGGCGGCCACGGTCACATGGCGGAAGCTGCGGAGTGAAGGACAGAATGAGATGAACACAGCCTTCCTCATCCAGCTCCTGGTCAACGGGCTCGTGGTCGGCACGCTCTACGGCGTGGTCGCGATGTCGTTCGTGCTGATCTACAAGGCAACGCAGGTCGTCAACTTCGCGCAAGGTGAATTGCTGCTGGTTGGCGCCTGGGTGTGCTGGGCCCTGCTCGCAAAATACCAGGTGCCGTTCTGGATCGGCATGCCGATGACGCTGGTGTTCATGTTCGTGTTCGGCATCGCGATCCAGGTGCTGATCCTGCGGCCGATGATCGGCGAGCCCATCATATCCGTGATCATGGTGACGATCGGCCTCTCCACCGTGCTGCAGGCGACGCTGAAATGGATGTTCGGCGTCAACCCGCAGCCGTTCCCGCGCGTATTCGAGAGCCAGTCGGTCAACTTGCTCGGCTTGCAGATCCAGACCGTCTACGTCATGAGCCTCGTGGTCTCGGTCGCCATGATGATCGGCATGGCCTGGTTCTTCCGCGCCTCCAAATACGGCCTTGCGATGCGCGCCACCGCGTTCAACCAGCAGGTCGCGCAATCCCTCGGCATTTCAGTGAAGAGCGTGTTCGCGATGGCCTGGGCGATCTCCGCGACGGTATCGGCGGTCGCGGGGGTCGTCGTCGCGGTGGTGAACGGCGTGTCCTCGGGCCTTGCCGCCTATGGCATCAAGGTATTTCCCGCGGCGATCCTCGGCGGGCTCGATTCCGTCGGCGGCGCCGTACTCGGCGGGATCATCATCGGCCTGCTCGAGAACGTCGCGCAATATGTCGACAGCGAATATCTGCACTGGGGCAATCTCTACGAGATCGCGCCGTTCTACGTCCTCATCATCGTGCTGATGATCAAGCCCTACGGCCTGTTCGGCACCCACGACATCGAGCGGATCTGACCCATGGCCGGCCCTGCCCTCATTCCTGCTGGTGATTTCCGCACCTCCTACGCGGCCGACACCACGATCTTTCCAACCACAACGAGCCGCAACTTCGCAATTGCGGGCGTGCTGTTGCTATGTCTGGCGCCGCAGTTCTTCAGCGGCTACTGGCTCAGCGTCCTGATCCAGATCGGCATCTTTTCGATCGCGGCGCTAGGTCTCAACATCCTGGTCGGCTTCACCGGACAGATCTCGATCGGGCATGCCGCCTTCTTCCTGCTCGGCGCCTTTACCTCGGCCTACATCTCCAACAACGCACCGATCCCGGTGTTCTTCGCGATCCCGCTCGCGGGCGTCATCACCGCGCTGGTTGGACTGATCTTCGGTATCCCGGCGGCAAGGCTGAAGGGGCTCTATCTCGTCATTGCGACGCTGGCCGCGCAATATATCCTGCTCGACTTCTTCTCCCGCGCCGAGTGGTTCACCGGCGGCTCGGTACCGGCGAGCGCCAATCCCTTCTCGATCTTCGGATACACGCTTCGCGGCGACAAGCAGTATTTCTACGTCGTGCTGGCCTATGTGCTGCTCTGCTACATTCTGGTCACCAATCTGATGCGCACGCGCGACGGCCGTGCGCTGGTGGCGATCCGCGACCATTATCTGTCCGCCGAGATCATGGGCATCAACCTCACCAAATACCGCACGCTGTCGTTTGGCTTGGCGGCCTTCTTCGCCGGCATCGCCGGCGCGCTCTATGCGCATTACCAGCTCGTGGTGTCGCAGGAAGGTTTCGGCATCGAGCGCTCGATCCTGTTCCTTGCCATGATCATCATCGGCGGCACCGGATCGATCATGGGCACGCTGATGGGCACCGCGTTCGTCGTGCTGCTGCCGGAGTCCATGGAATTCCTGAGCGGCCACCTGAAGGGAGGCGCGATCGACAAGGCTCTATCGCTCAACAACAACCTTACCTTCCTGCGCGAGATCGCCATCGGGGTCATCATCATCGTCTTCCTGATGTTCGAGCCCGACGGGCTCGCGCATCGTTGGCGACAGATCAAGACATACTGGAAACTCTACCCGTTCTCGCATTGAGCGCGGGCAACTTCACCAAAACAATAACAGGAGGAACCGACCCATGAAGACCAAATCCTTTTTGAGCACCGCGTCGCTCGCGCTTGTCATCGCGGCTTTTTCCGCGGGAGCACAAGCGCAGATCGCACTTGGCCACCTCGAGGATCGCTCAGGCGGCACGTCCGACGTCGGCACCCCCTATGGCCAGGCCGTCGCCGACACATTCGCCTGGGTCAACAAGAACGGCGGCGTCGGCGGCAAGCAGCTCAACGTCGACACCAACGACTATGGCTACCAGGTGCCGCGCGCGATCGCGCTCTACAAGAAGTGGTCGGCGCCGGACAGCAAGGTCGCCGCGATCATGGGTTGGGGCACCGCCGACACGGAGGCGCTGACCGGCTTCCTCGCCCAGGACAAGATCCCCGATATGTCCGGCTCCTATGCCGCAGCCCTCACCGATCCCGAAGGCGTCAGCGGCAAGGCCAAGCCCGCGCCCTATAATTTCTTCTACGGCCCGAGCTATTCGGACTCGCTGCGTGCGATGCTGATCTGGGCAGCCGAGGACTGGAAGGCCAAAGGCAAGTCCGGCAAGCCGAAATTCGTCCACATGGGCGCCAATCATCCGTATCCGAACGCGCCGAAGGCCGCGGGCGAAGCCATGGCGCAGGAGCTCGGCTTCGAAGTGCTGCCGCCGCTCGTGTTTGCTTTGGCGCCGGGCGACTACAGCGCCCAGTGCCTGAGCCTGAAGTCCTCGGGCGCCAACTACGCCTATCTCGGCAACACCGCGGCCTCCAACATCTCGGTGATGAAGGCGTGCAAGACCGCGGGCGTCGAGATCCAGTTCATGGGCAATGTCTGGGGCATGGACGAGAACGCCGCCAAGACGGCCGGAGACGCCGCCAACGGCGTGATCTTCCCGCTGCGTACCGCGGTGAGCTGGGGTGGCGATGCGCCCGGCATGAAGACGGTGATGGAAATCTCCAAGATGTCCGACCCCACCGGAAAGGTCTATCGCCCGGTGCACTACATCGCGGCCGTCTGTTCGTCGCTCTACATGAAGGAAGCGCTCGACTGGGCCGCCAAGAACGGCGGCGCCACCGGCGAGAACGTCCGCAAGGGCTTCTATCAGAAGAAGGATTGGGTCCCGACCGGGATGGAAGGCGTCTGCAATCCTTCGACCTGGACCGAAAAGGACCACCGCGGCACGCTGAAGGTCGACCTTTATCGCACCAAGATCACAGGTGCGACCGACGGCGACCTCAACGATCTCATGGCCAAGGGCGCGATCAAGCTCGAGAAGGTCAAGACCGTCGAGCTGCCGCGCAAGGCTGAGCTGCTGGGCTGGTAACAGCAACTTCTGACGTCATGGCCGGGCTTGTCCCGGCCATCCACGTCCGACGGCATGAAGAACGTGGATGCCCGGGACAAGCCCGGGCATGACGAGAAGAAGATCGGCGACATATCCCATGACCGAAACCATCGAAGCTCCTCGCTCCGCGCCCACCGCTGTGGCTCCCGCCCCGCTCCTCGCCGTGCGCAACATCGAGGTGGTCTATGACGACGTCATCCTGGTGCTGCGCGGCCTCAGCCTCGACGTCCCCAAGGGTGCGATCGTGGCGCTGCTGGGTGCCAACGGCGCCGGCAAGTCGACGACGCTGAAAGCGATCTCGGGACTGCTCAAGACCGAGGACGGCGAGGTCACGCGCGGGGAGATCCTGTTCGAGGGGGAGAGGATCAACGGCATCGATCCCGACAAGATCGTCCGCCGCGGCATCTTCCAGGTGATGGAGGGACGGCGCATCGTCTCCGACATGACGTCGCTGGAGAACCTCAAGCTCGGCGCCTTCACGCGACGGGACCGCGAGGTCGATGCCGATATCGACATGGTCTTCACCTATTTCCCGCGCCTGAAGGAGCGCACGGGTCTGGCCGGCTATCTCTCCGGCGGCGAGCAGCAGATGCTCGCCATCGGCCGCGCGCTGATGGCGCGGCCGAAGATGATCCTGATGGACGAGCCGTCGATGGGCCTGTCGCCGCTGCTGGTGAAAGAGGTGTTCGCGATCATCCAGAAGATCAACCGCGACCTCGGCGTCACCATCCTCCTGGTCGAGCAGAACGCACGCGCCGCGCTGTCGGTGGCAAGCCACGGTTACATCATGGAGCAGGGCAAGGTCGTGCTCGACGGCACCGCTGACGAGTTGCGCGATAACGAGGACGTCAAGGAATTCTACCTCGGCGGCGCCGGCGACCAGCGCAAGAGCTTCAAGAACCTCAAGAGCTTCAAGCGGCGCAAGAGGTGGCTCTAACCCAGCACCTGCTCCGCTTCCGTGACTGCGCAGAGAACATGATAGAACGACGACGCGGGAATGGTGTCGATCAGCGACTTGCCGTCGCGATCGAACTGGTCGTACCAGCCGCCCCTCACGGGATGGCTGAGATAATGCCGTTCGAGCCGCACCAGCGCCGCATGCGCCTCGTCCGCTGCGCCCGGCTCGCCGGACTCGGCCTGCGCGATCCACGCCTTCGCGATCTCGGTCTGCGGCCAAAGCCGGCGCGTGCCGCGGCGAATGTTGCCGACGTCGTCTCCCTCGTCGATCAGGCAACCTGTGGCCTCGTCGCGATACCGCAGCGCGGTCGCAAGCAACTCGGCGCGCCGCTGACCGGTCGGGCATCCCGTGATGCGTTCAAAACCTTTCAACAGCCAGACCCATTCCGCCTGATGGCCCGGCTCGACGCTGACAGGCTCGATCTTCGACCAGTCCTCCTCGAAATACTCCGTAAGGATGCGCTTCTGCTTGTCGTAGAGATTGGCGAGGAACAGCGCAAAAAACTCGCCGGCACGGTTCTGAAACGACAGATCATGGGTCGCGTCGAAACACGCGATCATCGCCTCGAACAGATGCATGTGCGGGTTTTGCCGGCGCGGCAGCGAAACCGGAAGGCCTTCGTGCACGCCGCCATGCGGCGAACGGAGATGGCCGTCGAGGAAGGCCAGCAGCGCGTCGATCTCGGCACGAATTTGGGCGTCCCGGTCGAGCGCGTAGACGGTCGCGAGCGCGAACAGGATGAAAGCGTGGTCGTAGGCATCGCGCCGGCCGTCCAGCACCGTCCCCTCCGGCGTCAGCCGGTGTACGTAACCGGGCCGGCCGTCGGGCGCTTTGGCTTTGCTGAGCAGATGCTCCAGCCCCTTCAGCGCGATGGCACGGCCCTCAGGGTACCAGCCCATTTGTGCGGCCTTGGCGTAGCAATAGATCTGGCGCGCCTGCACGAACACGCGCCGCGGCGCAGCCGCATCCGCAGCGCCGTCGTGGTGCAGCCGGTCGATGAACCCGCCGGCGGCAGGATCCCAGCCGACGGTCGACCACAGCGGCAGCGCCTCCTCGATCATGCGGCGCTTCAGGCGCGCGACGACGTCCGTCGCCTCCCCCGCCGCCATGATTCCTTCGTCCGCCATCGCGTCCTCTCCGGGCCTTGCCAGTGGCCGTCTGATACCCACGCCGGCGGCGGCGCGCAACGGATGCCAACACGGAAAGAACAGCCATGACCGCCCACTACGACGCCCGCGAGACGCGCGAACAAGCGGCCCGCGAGGCCGATCTGTTCTCCCGCCTGCCGGAGGTGCTGCGAGCCGCGACGGCCGCCCCGGCCTATGCCGAGCGGCTGAGAGGCATCGATCCGGCCGCCGTGACCTCCAGGGCCGCTCTGGCGGGTCTGCCGGTCTTGCGCAAGTCGGAACTGCCCGCGCTGCACAAGGCCTCTGCACCCTTCGGAGGCTTCGTGGCAGCGCCCGCCGGCTCATTCGCCCGCCTATTCACCTCCCCCGGCCCGATCTTCGAGCCGGAGGGACGGCAGGCCGATCCCTGGCGGGGCGCAAGGGCGTTGTTCGCGGCCGGGTTCCGGCCCGATGACATCGTCCTCAACACCTTCAGCTACCACCTCACCCCTGGCGGCTTCATCTTCGACGCCTCGGCCCGCGCGCTCGGCTGTGCCGTGATCCCGGCGGGGCCCGGCAATACCGAACAGCAATTCGAGCTGATCGAAGCCTACCGCCCTGTTGGCTACAGCGGCACGCCGGACTTCCTGAAGATATTGCTCGATGCGGCCGCCAGTTCAGGCCGCGACGTCTCCTCGATCAAGCGCGCACTGGTTTCCGGCGCGGCGTTCCCGCCTTCGCTCCAGGCTGAAATCCAGGCGCGCGGCATCGACGCCTACCAGGCCTTCGGAACCGCCGATCTCGGACTCATCGCGTTCGAGACCGAGGCGCGCGAGGGCATGGTCGTGAACGAAGACCTGATCCTGGAAATCGTCAAGCCCGGCACCGGCGATCCCGTCGCGTCGGGCGACGTCGGCGAGATCGTGGTGACGTCGCTCGATCCCCACCATCCGTGGATCCGGCTCGCGCTCGGCGACCTCACCGCGGCGCTGCCGGGTCCAAGCAAGTGCGGCCGCACCAACATGCGCATCAAGGGCTGGATGGGCCGCGCCGACCAGACCACCAAGGTCAAGGGCATGTTCATCCGCCCCGAACAGATCGCCGAGATCGGCAAGCGCCATTCGGAACTCGGAAGGCTCCGCCTCGTCGTCACACGCCAGGGCGAGAGCGATGCGATGACGCTCAAAGCGGAAACGGCGATTGTGAATGACGCCCTGCGTGAAGAGGTTACGGCAAGCTTGCGCGCCGTGACGAAACTTGGCGGAAGCGTCGATCTAGTCGGTGTCGGCCTACTGCCGAACGACGGCAAGGTGATCGCCGATGAGCGGTAACAAGAGCCAAACCAAACAATTGCCGACTGCTCACTGTCCAATGGAGAAGCGCTCTAAGATTCTCAAGGACGATGTCCAGCTTGGAAGCTAGTCCAAAGAATGAGAGCTAAATGGCTCATTCGCCAAGCGTCCAACCGACGAACCGTCCGGCAAGATGTTGATCTGGTACTGTAATCAGCGCTTACGGGTCCCCGAATACTCCATCCATTTCGCGGATTTTGCAACCCTGCCTTGCGCACCCCTTCCTCACTCGGGATCGTTAGTCCTCGCGGGAACCATAACCAGCGGCTTACCCGTGCCGGGATCTGAGTCGTTGACACGAGTGCGAGCATAGTCAACGGGCCCCGGCGCATACCACCGAGCCGGCGAGGCCTCCTCATCACTACCCTGCACACGCCAAGTCTTTTGATCGACAGTCGCTGCAAGGCGCGAAGGCTTGTTCACTGGAATGAGACGTTCGGGATCCGGTCGGGTGCGGAAAAGCTCTTTGGAAGCCTTGATTTGGACCAGGCGCTTGGTCACCTGGAGGATGCGCTCATCGAGACGCTCCATGCGGTCCTCCTGCAGTTCCAGCTTCCATGGGTCGACATAAGTCGTAATCTCCGAGGGCCCCTCAACAATCGTTCCGACATCCATCTTCTTGAGGTGTTCGGCGATTGCGGTTCCCCACTCAGCCTGCTTTTCGCTCTCGTTCGGCTTGGGCACCCAAACGGTGATGATTTCGCCCTTCATACCGTGCTTGGCCAGAAGCTTTTCCACCTCATCAACTGTGGTTGCACCGGCAAACTCCCGCGCCAAAGCCTTGATGTCCGCTCTTAGCGGCACAAACTGATTTTGCTTCTGGACGTCTTCAATTCGCGCCTGAAGTAACTGCTGTTCATATTTACGCAGCCGCTTTTGGCGCCACTGAAGATCAATTAAACGGTCAACGAGTCCCTCTTCGGTTGGGCCGATCGGTTGCCATTCTCTCCTCATCTCAATGACCAGCCTGGCATATTCGCGTGGGTTTTCATGCGGAAGCAACACAGCGCTCGCGTAGGCACCATGCTTTGTTGCATTTGCTGACTTCTCACGCGATTTCTTGGCTGCCATTGGCCTAGTAGTTCCCTAATTCAAACCGATCTCGAATCTAAATTTTCCCCCTTCTTCATCAAGCAGACCAGTCCCGATCTCTTTTTTCCAAAGAATTTTCAATCGACAGCTTGGGCTTGCAGCCGTCCTGAAAGGCGATACAGAATCGAAACATGACAAAGGTTGCCACGCCAGCTTGTCAGAGAACGTCAGCCGCGATGCGGCGCATCAACAACATCGCGAAATCGCTGGACAGGCGACGTCTGACCCTTGCCGCATGTCGCCGGTCACTCCAGCAGCTAATTCAGGCCGCTCAAGCAAACACAACGCTCAACGAAGCCATTTCGCGCGCGGCATTCGCGCTCGATCAGCAATGCTGCGCCTCAATGAAGGACAGCATTGAACTCTATCATGCGCTTGCGGAATTCCCCGACGATCTACTAGCCCAAGTTAGAGCAACAGCAAATCTCATCACTGCGCGAACGCGAATCTCTAGGGAGCACCAATTAATCGTCTCGATTACCGCACCTTTGATTGATCCAAAGGAAACCGATCAACCCGGCTACATCGACAGCGCTAGAAGCTAAAAGTCGCCGTGCGACTGATCACACAGTATCCTTCTATTGCTAGCTGCAAGAGGCAGGCTCATGCCGCGCTACAGGCCGATCAATCTGTGGATCGTCGAAATGCGAGACAAGTTGCGGCAGCTTGGTGAACCACATCAGATCGTAAGATCGCCGTCGCCAGGTCATCCGCACGGAGAGCGGATCATTCACCGGAAGGCCGTCATAAGCTTGAGAAGAGAGCCGTCGTCCGCGGAGTGATTTCAAACCGAAAATTGCGGGTGATCTGAGAACTAAGGTGCCCTAGATCCGCGCTTGCATCACCGGGCGAATGCCTCGTCCAAGCTTCAGAAGCCAATCGCCGAGGTAAGCTCAGTTTTACGCGAGCACACTTATCGTCAACAAGAATGCGTGCACAGACTAGCAATTGCCTTCACGGCAATTATTTGCAGAACACTCCAGCAGGGCAATGGATGAGATCGTGATCGCACGCCTATCCCTGGGCTGCGAGCTGAGACCAATCTTGATGCGATCTTCCGAGAGGCAAAGCCGCCAATATGAAGGATACAGATTTTAATCCTAACCGATTGCTACTATTCCACGCGAGACAGTTCGCCAGCTACGTCGCGCACCACAGGAATTGCGATTGCCATATGCAAGATCGCGTTCATATGGATATGGCTCATCTCATTGATCTCAGCAACGCTAGGATCGAAGCCGCAAAACGCAGCCAGGAATATCGCCTGGCGTTCGACATCCGAGACTTCGTCGTAAAAAGACGGCCCTTTGAACGTCAGATCACTTCACACGAGGCCGAAATGGTGCGGCGCTACTATTCCATGCCTTGCGTCTCCCACCTAATTGCTTTGTCGGGGACTGAATTATCTCGCCTCGCCGATCTGCTCGAAGGATGGTCACAGGACAAGCGCCTCGACTGCCGGTCGATGATAGAGCTGCTCGGGTGGTCAGATGGGCTACGTAATTTAGTCGACGCGGTCGGCCTCGGCTATATGCCTCTTCCTTGGCCTGAGCACGTCAAGCCACCGCTTTTCAAGGTTATCGCGACTAAAATGCTTGGTCGTTGAAGGATGCGCTGATCATGGACGCGATCGAATCAAGTTGAGGCCGTTCACGGTTCGCTTCGAGATTTCGGCTTAGAACTGCAAGCGCTGGCGAGAGGTCGCGCCGCGAGATCGCGAGCGCCGCAGCGTTCGGCAAGCGGGCTTTCGGTTAGTTGTCCGGCAATGAGGGGATTGGACTGAGGTCATGCACCCGCCTGTTAGCTATTTAGTGCAGTTCTCAACCGCGAACGCGGCTGCTCGCCGGCTGTGAGCAATCCACTCTTCGGGCTAGTATAGTTGACGCGACTACCCCCCGCTACTAAGCTCTCCGTCCTTGCGGTCCTGTCGGACGCGGCTCCTCCGGCTCCGGTTCTCTGCCCGGACAATGATCCACTGGTCTGTGAGTAGCCTGTGCCGATCGCGGTTACGTGATCATTGTCGGAATTGGAAGGACAACACCTCCGTCGCTCGTTCGGCCATGTTCTTTCCGGGCGGCACCGTGCAGGCCAACACCTGCTCCTTGCTCAAACCGCAATCTTTCTCTTGAGCGCTTTGCGGTACGACGGCCCGCTACACCTCAGCCGCCCAATAGGAGCGCTAACATCAAACGCGACGTTCTCCAGAACATTCGGTCCCCCGAAACCGAACCCCAATAAGCATCACAATGCTGCCTAGGATTACTCGGCGGCTGGGTCGCAGCCGGCGTCTCTCAGGAGGCGCTTGCGGTGGATGCAGGCATAGATCGGACTTATGTCAGCCGGGTCGAGCGCGGCCTGCAAACCCAACCGCTGTACTCACTAAAGGCTGGCAAAGGCGGTAGAGGCTCCGATTGTTGCGCTGTTCGCCACGCCTGCTCGAAATGAGCCACCTCCCCGGCCTTGCCGTGGTGGAAGGAAGCCGATTCGATAGATAGTGATCTAGAGTGCACTTAGTGAACTATCGGATCGGCTTACGCAGGCGGACGCCCGGCCCCCCCCCGTTCTCTTCTATAAATTCTATTCCCGCTGTCTCTAGCGCTCGCAAAATTCTCGAAGAGGTTTCAGCTCGCCCCCCGAGTGTGTCGTCGGACGCTTCCAGTCGCTTGATAGTTGGAATCGAAACACCGGCGGAGGTTGCTAAATCGTCTTGTGACCAGCCCAACAAAGCACGCGCAGCTTTCACTTGTCGAATTGATACTTTTAGTATTGACATTTGGCTCGACCATCGATACTTTTAGTATCATTAAATTGAATCAGAGGGCGGAGAATTACAGTGATGCAAGCAGTTGCCAACTCAAGAGTCGATCGCCGTTCCTACATCGGCGGATCCGACGCCCGCATCATCATGGGCGACGATCACGACAACCTGCTGCGGCTCTGGCAGGAGAAGCGGGGCGAATGCCTGCCCCAGGATTTCAGCAATGACTTGATCGTGCAGCTCGGCAGCATTACCGAAGACCTCAATCGCACTTGGTACGAGCGCGCCAGCGGCCACACTGTCGAAGATGTACAGAGGAAGGTCAGGCATCCCATCCACAAATGGATGGGCGCGACCCTGGATGGTAGGGTGCAGCAAACCGGAGCCGTGTACGAGGCCAAGTTCATGCTGCCTTGGAATTTCTCTGAGGAAGCAGCGGCCGAAAAGCACATGGCCCAACTGCAGCATAACATGTGGGTCGTTGCGGCTCGCTCGGCGGTGCTCTCAATCATTACCGGCGGCGGCAAATGGGTTGAGCTTACCGTTCATGCAGACCCTCTGTACCAGCATCTCTTACTGACAGCCGAGAAGAAGTTCTGGCGATCCGTGCAGACAGGCGAACCGCCAGTTCTGTTTAACATCGAGACTCCGCGGCCAAGACTTGCAGCGATCAGGGTCGTCAATATGGCCTCGTCCAACTCGTGGGCAGAGCTGGCTAATTCTTATCTCCGCACGCGAGAAGCGCATGCGGAACATGAACTTGCCAAGTCCGAGCTGAAAAAGCTCGTTCCAGAGGATGCCAGGGAGGCTGTTGGACACGGCATCAAAGCCAAGCGCTCGAAATCCGGCGCGATCAGCTTCGAGGCCCGGCCGATGGAGGCAGCCAATGCATCAATCTAGTGAACGCATCGGGGCAATTGCCACCGCTTTGGCCAAAGCACAGGCCCAGCTCACTAACCCCGAGAAGACGCTTATCGCTACGATACGCTCGCCGTTTCCTCGGGAAGAAGACCGGACCTTCCGCTACGCTTCTCTCGCCTCGGGCCTGGATATCGTCCGCAAGACCTTAAGCCAGCAGGAGATTGCGACGATTCAGACCACCCGGATCGAACAAGTCACCGGCCAGATCCACCTTACGACCCTGCTTGCCCATGGCTCGGGCGAGTGGATCTCGTCCGACCTGCCGGTCTGTGCCTCAAAAGAAGTAGAAGCCCCGCATCGTATGGGAGCGGCGCTGACTTACGCCCGCCGATATGCGCTATTTGCCTTAGTCGGGATAGCCGGAGAAGACGATCTGGACGCCCCCGATGTCGTGATGGGCCCTCCCACCGCCATCGAGCCTCAGATCGCACCAGGACAAAAGGGTAGGCCGCTCAAAGGCATCCTGAACCGCTCTCCCGTCCTGGCTCCCGACCGCTCTGCTGAGCTATTGCAGCGACTCTTGGGTGAGCTCGCCCTGCTGGGAGGCGATGAAGACCTGCTCGCCTGGGCCAAAATCAACCTCCCGCTCAAGAACACTCTTCTGGAGCCGGACGCTCGCGTTCTTGAGGCCGCCTACCAGAAGAGGGCTGAGGAAGCCGCCGTTTGGGACATCGATATAGTAGACCAGCGGCCGGTGCCATCGGTCGGACAACCTCTACCCGAGGAACGACCTTCGCGGAAATTCAGCACCGTAGAAGTGCCTGCCAGCTCCGCTTCCGGAGAGCAGATCGGACTGGCCTTCCCAAAAGAGCCCCCTCGGCTGCGCGTTCCAGCCGATCGTGATCACCGATTCCAGGCCATCGTGATCACCCATTCCAGAGCATCGTGATCACCATTTCCAGCCGATCGTGATCGCTATTTCCAGCGATCATGATCGGGG
>JAESGJ010000472.1_pt1 | contig 20005 bp, 19 predicted proteins | sample 9266241 | NCBI WGS metagenome assembly JAESGJ01 (sample SAMN14514841, study PRJNA621669) | algae metagenome | isolation source: Brasilonema octagenarum HA4186-MV1 and co-occurring heterotrophs from wet... | place: USA: Manoa Valley, Hawaii | collected 2009-07-20 | reverse complement strand
CTTCAACAAGATCAAGCAGTTCCGCCGTATCGCCACACGCTACGACAAACTCGCGGAGAACTTCCTCGCAAGCCTCAAGCTCGCATGCGTCAGAATCTGGCTACGCCGTAATGAGTCGACGGCCTAGGGGCCTTTCTCGAGGACGTCCGTGCCGGGACAAGGGATGGCGAGTCGCAGGGTCGATCCATGACAGGCGAAGCTCCGGAAGACATCGTGCCGACCGAGTCGGGCACGCGCGACTGCACGCCGCCGTCGCCTGCCCATGCCGGAGAGGCCGTCGAGCACAGCCGCGTGCTGCTGGCGCGGAGCCTCCATTCCGCGCGCGCCGACCTCCAGCGAACACTGGAGGAGGCCGACGCCCTCGCGGCGCGCCTTGACCAGGCCCTGCGCGACCTCCGCGATCTGAGATCGTTCAAGGTCTATGCCGAGCGCCTGATCGCAGGCTTACGGGAGGCGTTTCATCTCCGGCGGATGAGCCTACGTCGCCGCGTGCTGCGCAAGCCGCTGCCGCCGGCCCTGAAACCGCGCTGGGACCAAAACAATCTCGACCGTCTCGGAGAGGTCATCAGGCACTCGGGCCTGTTCGACAGCGAATGGTATCGCACGACCTATCCGGAAGCGGCGCCGCCGGCATCGACCCCATTGCCGACTATCTGAGTCGGGGCGCAGTGCTCGGCCGGAGGCCGCGTCCTGATTTCGATCCGGACCGCTATGCGAGCGAGCGGCCGCAACTCACCTTCCTCGGGCTCTACCCCTTCGTCCATTTCATCGTCGAGGGCGCGCGCTTTTCGCCGAGCAGGTCGAGCGCTTTCCCTGGGTGTGGATGATGCAGAGTCCGGCGCGAACCGGTGCGCGTGATCCAAGCTCGCTCGCCGCCTCGGGGGATATTCTGTCCGCGATCTGCGCGAGCGTCCGCTGCAAGGCGTCGATCGTCTCGGCCGAGCACGACCTGCGGAGCAGGCCGACCCTGCCCGGAAACGGCCAGCGACGCCTATAGCGATAGTCGGGCGCCGACAGGCAGCGCTCGTCGAGCGAGCCGAGGAGCACGTCGGAATCGCCCGGCAACGCACCTTCGGACCTGCGCAGGTAGTCCTGGTAGAGATCGCGGCGGGTGGCGACGAGGCCCAGTTCGCCTGGGCCGGCTTCGAGCAATCCGGCGGGCTCGACGTTCCGGCCGCGGCGGAGCACATGCCCGGTCTCGTCTACGTCGAGCGCCGCTGAGACAATGTGGCGGCAAGATCGGAAGCGGGCGATATCGAAATCGAGCGCGGCCGGCACATGGGCCTCGAGTTCGTCCCCCTCGTCGAGGCGCAGGACCGGTCCGCCCCGGCTTCGTCGATCACGTCGGCCAGCGCCCGGGAGCCGAGCATGACGTCGCGCCCGTCGATGATCGTCATCCGCCCCCCCTCATCGGCGGAAGACCGGCGCGAACGGCCGTTTCGGTTAGGGATGCTGAGTCTATCGTCAGGATCCAGGTCACGCGGCCGGGTGTCGCCGCCATCACGGCGCCAACCGAGATCGCGCAGGCCTGCAGCCGGTCGCCCGCCGTTACGACGCGGGTGACGACGGCTTGCGGGGCAGCGGCGCGCTCGAACGCAGGTCTGCGGCGGGTGTCGCCGCGGTGAAGCTCCGCCACAGGAGATCGAGCGGTACGGCGCGTCGGATCGTCTCCGCCGATCGGTCCGGCAGAGCTCGGTGCAGCGGCGCCCAAGTTCGCCGGTCGCCACGGCGAGTCGGGCATTGCTCGCCTCGCGATCGGTCTGGCAGACCGCATCGGCGACGAAGCGTTCGTCCTGGGCCAGCTGTCGCGCGCCGTACCACCCCGGGTTGAAGGAGCCGGCCGCGTCGAGATCGTCTGGCGTCGGCGCATCGATGCGGGCGCGATGTGTCGCGATCACGGCGCTCTCCGCAGCGAAGCGGGCCGCCGCCTCCACATCTCGTTCATACTGTCGGCAACCATCGCGTCGGTACTCGAACAGCAGCCGGCTAAGACGCCATGCGTCGTCGTGCACTTTCGGCCGAGGCGCGGGCCGAAGTCGCCGCCTGGCTCGATGAACAGGCGCCGGCCTGCGTCGTTCTCCATGGCCCCGATGTCGAGCGCCGGCGCGGATATTCGCTGAATGTGGGCCTCGACTATGCCAGCGCGCATGCCGACCGGTACGACTTCGTCGGCTTCCTCGACGATGACGAAATCCTCTATCCGCTCTATGCGGGGCGGCTGGCTGCATTGCTGGATTCGACCGGATGCGACGTCGCGGTCTGCCGCGCCAGCAGCAGAGTGCCCTGGGATGCACCCTGCTGGCTCACGGGCAGCTCCCGGCGAGCGTCCTCGTCTCGGGAAACTTCAATCCAATCCATTGCTTCGTCGTGCGCGGCGACTGGCTCGCCGGCCAGGATATCCGCGTGCCTGAGGACATCGATTATCTGGAAGACTGGGATTTTCTCGTCTGGCCTGCTGGGAGCCGGAGCCCGCTTCGCGATACTGCCGGATATCCTCTGCGAATTCCGGATCATCACGGATGGCAACCAGCAGACGAAGCGAGAAGCCGTTCACTTCAAGTATTGCCTCGCGCAGATTCGCGGCCGCGGCCGCATCGTCGCGACGAAACTCGGCGTGGCGCGCCACCTGAGCGACGTGGCGGCCTTCAATGTCGCCGGGCGCGAACCGCTGTCCGACGACGAGATCGGCCATCTGAGCGACGCCTGCGACTTCTACCAACCGGAGCTGCGGGACGCCGACGGTGCCTGAGGTCACGGCGAATGGCGCGACAGTCCTGCTGCCTGTCCATTTCGAGGCCGCGACCGAGACGAACCTCGATTCCTGCGGCGGGCGCTTGAGTCGATCGCGGAGCAGCGCTTTCCCAGCAGCTTTGAGGTTTTGATCGTCAATGACGGCAGCCCGGACCCCGATCGAAGCGCTGCTGCCGTCCGACTGCCCCGGGCCGCTACTGAACCTGGTGCGATGCCTGCGCACGGCCCGCAACAGCGGCCTTGTCCACACGCTTATAGCTCGCGCGCAGGCGGGGGCGGGACCACGGCAGGGGAACTCCGGTCAGACGCTTTGTGGCCGGCCCGGTCGACGCCCGCTGTAAGACAGGGAAGGCCCCGGACTCACACTCGGAACTGCGGTAGCCAACGCGCGCATCAGAGCTTGATCACCGACGTCCTTCAGGCCCCGCCTCCACCTGCGCGCGAGGACTATAAGCCGCTCAGCAGAGCGGGCGGCAACGTGCGCCCGATCGCAGCTCGCGGCGATCCGCTTCACCACGCGCCGCATGCTGGCCTCGGCGGCGTCCACCTCCCCGACGAACCGCACCTTGCCGCCGTGCTCGCCATAAGCTACTGCGATGGCGTTCAGTGCCTTTGCCACGTCGATCCCCACGAAAACTTCGCTACTGTGTTCCACGGCTCGTCCTCCTGCGGTGAGGATCGGCTCGGCCACTCCGAGCAACCCTCGAAGGCGCAGTGTAGGGCGAGCCACCCCTGCTCAGCGGACATACGGTCTTACGACTGCGAGCCGTGCTTGACGAACACAGATATTGAGGAGTTGGAGCCTCCGACCCGGCGCGGCCCACTGCCCCTCTCGAGATTGGCTCTAAGCGCGGCGTTGGCCGCGCCGCAAGACTTCAACAATTCAAATCACAAAACAGATTGAGCAAGTGATGATTATGCGGTAAGCGAGTTGGCCGATAGCTCGTTCATATAAAATGATGAAGCTATCTCTGAAGTCGTGACGCGATGCGTAGAGTGTTGGTGACCGTGATTCAATGACGGAAATTAGCTTAACAGCAGATACGCGTTATGGCTCGATGGATATCTTAAGAGAGGAGGGCGATATAGTAAGTCGCTTCCTTCTCCGGTATGGCGAGTGGAGCGAGTTTGAGATTCAGTTCGTTTCGGCGAACTTACGCGACTCTGCAAAGGTCGCAGACGTTGGGGCATTCGTAGGTTCTTTCGGAATAGGCTTGTCCCAGTCTAAGAGGCTCGGGCAACTCGTATTTATCGAAGCAAATCCAGAAGTGGTCCCGTTGCTGCGCCGGAATGTCGAGCGCAACTGTCGCGCGACGCACGAAGTACTCGATGCGCTCCTGTTTCCGGCAGGCCGAGAGGCAAAGGCTGTCAGAAGACACGGCGCGAATCAAGGTTCGATCTCCTATGATCCGGAGAGCGATGCGGAAATCGCGCCCGATGTTCCACTGCCCAAAAATTCGATCGGCTTGGTTTCGTTATTGATGGAGCATGGCCCGTTCGATCTCGTGAAATTGGACATCGAGGGGCTGGAGCTCGAGGTGCTGAAGGACATTGAAGCGGAACTATCGGGCGGCGAGGTCGCGATATGGGCGGAATGTAACGAGGCGCTGGCCTCGCTCCAGCTCGCGGAATTTCTTTTGTCCTGCGGATTGCGGGTGCATTATTTTGCGTTTCCAAGCTTTAATCCGGATAACTTCCGGGGTGATAAGGAAGCGATCTTTCCATTTGCCTACGAGGCGGGGCTCTATGCGTCCCGCGCCGCTCCCGCGTTTCCGGACGCGTTGCGCCAGGCGGGCTGCGTGTGTCATGAAATCAAGGACGCCGAGGGCTTGAGGCGGGCGCTCTGGCAGACGCCGCGCTGGTGTCCCTCGGAATTGTTTGCCAGCCATCTCGAAGAAAGCCTCGCGATTGCGATCAGATATCTCAGCGGCGAGCACTACACGAAATTTTTGGCCGGCGCTGAAGCTGCAAAGGATCCAACCGAGCGCCGCATCGCGACACCTTTGGCCTTATCGCAGGCGCTCGAGAGCGTGGAGCATCAACTACGGACATTGAGCAGCGAACAGGACGCCCTGAAGAGGGAACTACGCTCGGATCGCCACGCGCTGGAGTGCGAGCGCGAAACGCACATCAGAAGTGTCAATCAGCTGAATGCTCAGATCGCTCTTGAGCGCGAGCTCGGGCTCCAGCAAACACGACTTGCTGAGTGGGCGGAGACATTGGCACATGATCGACTGGGGCTTTTGCGGGCCGAGCGGCAACTCCGCCTCGACGCGATGCGAGAATTTGCTGAGTTAACTTCACGGCGTTCTTGGCGTGCGATGAACCTAATGGTCCGGTCAATGGCCCGCTATCCAGCTCTCTATCGTGTCGCACAATCGACTTGGATTGGTTCTCGTCACCTTGCTCGGTTCCTTCGCATAAAGACGTGAGCATTGTCCCAAGCGACAGGATCAATGAGCTTAATCAACCGGGAAGACAACGGTGGCAGCGCGCGTCAACGATAAACTGGCTTTAGGGCTCTTTGATCAGGACTTTTACGTCTCTATATATGGAGCTGAACTCCCGTTCGGGTCCGATCCCGCCGCGTATTTTTTTACAGAGGGGTGGAAAAAGGGTCATAACCCTAGCAAGCATTTTGACACAGTCTGGTATTTGATCGAGCATCCGGATGTCCGTGCCGGAGGTATGTGCCCGCTTGTCCATTATGCTCTTTATGGCGCTGCCGAAGGGCGCCTGCCAAGTCCCTCCCCCGGCAACGCTTCGTCGCTGGGATCAATGCTCAAATCGGCCTTCGACGCTGAGTGGTATTTGAATAACTACCCCGATGTTGCGGAGGCAGGAGTTGCGCCACTGCTCCACTATGTCGATACAGGTTGGCGGGAGGCTCGCAATCCCAGCGCTGTCTTCGACACAGCATATTATATCGTGACGAATCGCGATCGGCAGGAGGACGAATGTCCGCTGGTCCACTACGTGCTATATGGCGCGCATGAGGGCCGTCCCGGGAAAAGACACATATCACCGGAAAGAGCGGCGATCAACGGCGCAAGCGATCCCCGTGAACAAGCGCAACATTGGTTGCGCCCTATGCCCGAGATTCTTCAGAATCAGAGTGACCTTCTTGACACGCTGAACCTGGCGCTCGAAGTTCGCGGTGGAGGTCTCGTACTTTCTCTGAGCCACGATGACTATGTCGAGGTTTTCGGTGGAGTCCAAAATTGCATCGGCGATGAGCAGAAGATTTTTGTGGCGCGGGGGTGGACGTACCTCCATATCTGCCCGGCACAACCTCTTCCGATGCTTTCTGATATCAAGTCACTCGACGAATTCTATGTACAAATGCGCCTAAACGGCGAAGCGATCGGGACCTCCCTTCTCTCCGAGCTCGTCGCTGCATTGAAATCGCGCCGTAGGCATGATGGAGGGTTGTATTTTGTGGTGCATCATCTGCTGGGCTTCAGTCCCGAGGTGGTGTTGGCCGCCGCCCGGCAGCTTCGGCCGGCATCTAGCATCGCGTGGATTCACGACTATTTCACGCTGTGCACTAATCCGCCGCTGCTGCGGAACAACGTGAAATTCTGCGGCGCGCCGCCGGTTGATTCGTTGACCTGCTCGGTGTGCAGTTATGGTCAGCAGCGCCAGTCGCAGATGCCCCGTATCAAAGCATTTTTTGAAGAGCTCAACCCGGAGCTTCTGGCGCCGTCGTCAATTGCACTCGATTTCTGGCAAAGCCGGTTTGGCGGAACTAAGAATTACGAGGCGGCGAAAGTCGTGCCGCATGGTGTGGCGCGTAACGCCATTATTGTCGCTCGACGTCGGCCTGGGCCGCTCCGAATCGGCTTCGTGGGCGCCCCAATGTACCATAAGGGCTGGTTCACCTTCGAGGATCTCGCGGCCCGCCATCTTGGCGACAGCCGCTACAGCTTCCACCATCTCGGTACCGTTCGGGCGCTTCACGCCCGCAACATCGAGCATATCGCGGTGTCGGTCTCGAGCGGGAGTCGAGATGCGATGGCGATCGCGATCCGCGAGGCTGAGATCGATGCTGTCGTGCAGTGGTCTCTCTGCTATGAGACGTTCTCTTTCACTTCGTTCGAGGCATTATCGGGTGGCGCATTCGTCATCGCGCGTGAAGGTGCCGGTAACGTCTGGCCCGCAGTCCGAAATTCAGCGCCGGAACGGGGAATCGCGTTAGGCGACGTCGAGGAGCTTCACGCGCTGTTCGCGGAAAATAGGCTTTCGGAACTGCTCGCGAACCGCAGCTTCTACGAATTCACGCTAAGTGGTGTAACTGCGGACTATATCCTGGGTCGAGTTCATGTCTAACGTTCATTGTTTTACGAGCGTGTCCTTCAGTTACCTGAACCGCGCGCGCGTCCTCGCCGAAACGGTAAAGCGCCACCACCCTGACTGGACGCTTTGGCTCGGTTTATCGGACGAGGTTCCACCCGGCTTCGACTTCGATCTGGCCGCGGAGAGTTTTGACCGTATCATCCGAGTCCAAGATCTGCCGGTTCCAAACCTGCGAGCCTGGATTTTCGGGCATAATGTCGTCGAGCTCTGCACGGCAGTGAAAGGGGAAATGCTCTGTAGCATCCTGGATGAGGGCGCTGAAAAAGTCGTCTATCTCGATCCTGATATCGCGGTCTTCCGAGATCTCACGCCGGTGGTCGATCTGCTTGACACCCATGCCGTCATCCTTACGCCGCATCTGCTCAAGCCCGAGCCTACTTTGCACGGCGTCCTCGACAACGAGATCGGCTCTCTGAAGCACGGCGTTTACAATCTCGGCTTCATTGCCGTAAACGCTTCGTCAGAAGGGCGGGCGGCGGCACGATGGTGGGCCAACCGGCTAAGAAAGTTCTGCCACGAAGACGTGCCGAGTGGGCTATTCACGGACCAGCGCTGGTGCGATCTGATGCCGGCTTTCTTTGAGGGCGTTCATATTCTCAGAGACCCCGGTTACAACGTAGCTTGTTGGAACTTGAGCAATAGGCCGATCCGATTTGAGGAGGATGGCTCCGTCTCGGCGGGTGGCCAACCTCTTCGCTTCTTCCACTTCACCAAAGTAAATACGGTAGGAGAAGCGGTTCTCGAATTGTATTCAAACGGCCGCACAGAGGTCTTCGAGCTTCTGCACTGGTATCGTCGGAATCTCGCGCTGAAGTCCTCTACCGCAATTCCGGATCGTTGGTGGGCGTTCGGAACGTACGACGATGGGACTGACATCCCTCAATCACACCGTGTCCTTTATCGGTCACGTACCGATCTGCAGGACCTATTCCCGAACCCGTTCGCCGCAGGTCTAGGGGCTTTCAATGCTTGGTGCTCCAATGAAGCCTAGCGCCGAGATTATTTCGCAGGTCGGCCGCGTAGTGGCCTGCACAAACCTCGTGAAAGAGCATGGACTGATTATGTATCTGTCGACGAGGCGTGGTTACGCTTTTGCGGCTATCGCACTCGTCTACAGCGCATACGCACTGAAATTTCATACCCCACCATTTTTCGGTGGCGATGCGGCGCATTATTGGCAGCTCGGCACAACCTTTTTTGCGAGCGGGCAGTTTAATCTCCTTGATGGCGAAGGGACCTTCAGGGGATATCTGCTACCCGTTATCTTCGGATACCTCGGACAGGCCGGTATGAGGACCAATCTCGGCGAGTTCCGGCTTTTTTTCCTCGTGAACGGACTGCTAACGGCCGCATCTCTCGCGATCGTCATACCATGGCTCTTTCAGCGCCTCTGTGGACTCCGGCCATCGAATGTTCAGTTGATCTTCTTCGCGAGTTTCTTCTTCTTTTTCTGGCGAGGTTACCTTGTTGAGCCCCTGGCGGACACGTGGTCCCTCTTCGTCATGTTAACCGCTATTGCTTTGGTCATTGGTGAAAAAGCGCATACCGGCCGGAAGAGGGCGGTATATCTTTTTCTAGCAGGAATTTTACTTGGTGCTGCGGTCAATATGCGGCCGATCTATCTCATCTGCGCGCCGCTTCTGTTCGGCGGTGCCCTGGTCTATAATTTCCTGAACCGAAAACGAGTAGTGATCGGCGCCCGAGGCGGGCAGATAGCGGCGCTTTCGGCGGGCTTTGTTCTGATTCTCCTGCCGCAGGCGATAATCAACCAGCATTTTCTGTCGACGTGGAACCCTTTCATTCATACAGGGGGGTTGTATACGCACCAGTTATTCTTCGGAATTAGTGTCTCCAGGCACGAATGTGCTTATTTTATCGATGGTGCTGGTGTGAAATTGCTGTCGAAGTCCGGGTATGACTTTCTTAAGCCGGCAGCTGAGGGAAAGTATCTGTTCGCAATCAATTTGGACCAGATATCACTGGCTGAGTACGCGAGGATCTTCGTTAGCAACCCGGTCGACGTCCTTTCGATCTATGTACGTCATGTGGCAAACGGTATCGGGCTCCTGGGTAGCAATATCTATCACTGCCAGCCTCTCGCGCCGAGGCTAAGCTTCATCCTCCTGTCCGTTGTGGTGGCCTGGATCGGGGTCGCAACAATTTCGCTAATGGGCGTGGTCGCGCCGCTTCGCCGTCATTGGCTGGTGTTGGCCATTCCGTTCGTGCCTATGCTCTTCACGGTGCCGACCGCGATGGAGGGGCGCTTCTTCCTTGTTGCACATCTCAGCGCTTACGCTGCTATCAGCTTCTTCCTTTTTACGGGAGCAGGGCTCGCAAGAGCGCGCAGTCACACGCTCTTTTTTAGCGCAATAGCGCTGGCGGGCGCGATTGCGACCGTCACGCTTCTCAGCGATACCTTCGCATCGACCTATCTTTGGCTGGGGGCCGATTCCGCGGGCGTTTCTCTGCGGCCGGAAACCGTACTGATGCGCCCGTGAGATTCGAAGTGTGATCTTTCACCCTCGCGGCTTGCGTCGCATTGTCTAACTATTTAAAAGCGAACAATCGCATACTCCGGACTGTGACATGGCAATAGAGGCAAATCGGTGAAAGCAGTCTTGTTGGCCGGAGGCTTGGGAACCCGCCTCAGCGAAGAAACGATGGTTCGCCCCAAGCCGATGGTCGAGATCGGCGGACGTCCTATCCTTTGGCATATTATGAAAATGTATTCTCAGCATGGGGTTAATGACTTTATTGTCTGCCTTGGATACAAGGGATATCTCATAAAAGAATATTTTGCTAACTATGCCCTACATATGTCGGATGTCACGTTCGATATGCGTACTGGCGATATGACGATCCACCGGAATGACGCAGAGGATTGGCGCGTATCGCTCGTTGACACCGGGGATGCGACGATGACGGGCGGTCGACTCAAACGCGTTTTCGACCATCTTGGCGACGAACCCTTCTGTCTTACCTACGGCGACGGATTGTCCGATGTTGACATAGGCGCCGTGATCGCATTTCACGAAAGCCACCACGGGCTCGCGACGGTGACCGCTGTTTATCCGCCGAAACGCTTCGGGCAACTCGAGATCGTCGCCGGCCGTGTTCGCGATTTCAAAGAGAAGCCTGAAGGGGAAGGTGGCCATATTAATGGTGGCTTCTTCGTTTTGTCTCCCGGGGTGAGGGCTTACCTTGGGAACGATGCAACCGTCTGGGAAAAGGAGCCGCTGGAGAATCTGTCTAAGGATGGGCAGCTCTTCGCCTACATGCACGACGGATTCTGGCAGCCGATGGATACGCTGAGGGACAAGCTCTATCTCGAAGAGCTTTGGGCGGGTGGTCAGGCGCCCTGGAGGACGTGGTGATGGATCCGTCGTTCTGGCAGGGGCGACGGGTTCTTGTTACCGGCCACACGGGGTTCAAAGGGGCTTGGTTGGCGTCGTGGCTGCTGGCGGCAGGGGCCAGGCTCACAGGTCTGTCCCATGCCCCTTCGACCGAGCCCAATCTCTACAGCCTAATCGGCCTTGATCGGCGGATGACGTCCAGATTTGCCGACATCAACGACCGTGAGGCGTTGGTCGAGTTGATGGAGCGCGAGCAGCCGGAAGTCGTTTTCCATCTCGCGGCGCAGGCCCTGGTCCGCGCTTCCTATCGCGATCCCGTGGCGACATTCTCAACCAACGTGACCGGCGTGTCGACAATCCTCGACGTGGTTCGTCGATGTGCGTCCGTCCGCTCGGTTGTGGTGGTCACCACGGACAAATGCTACGAAAACCGCGAGTGGCCTTGGGGCTATCGTGAGTTGGACGCTCTGGGCGGACGCGATCCATACAGTGCGAGCAAAGCTTGCTCGGAACTCGTGGCGCGTTCCATGCAGTTGAGTTTCTTCGCCCCTTATGTGCGCGGCGGTCATCCCGCGCGCATCGCGACCGTCCGGGCCGGCAACGTGATCGGCGGCGGAGACTGGTCGCCAGACAGGTTGGTGCCGGACATCGTGCGCGGATGCCTCGGCGAAGCTGGAACCGTGCAACTGCGCAATCCAAGCTCCGTTCGCCCCTGGCAGCACGTACTCGAGCCTATCGCGGTCTATATGTTGATCGCGGAACGCCTTGCGCAGGGCGAGGTGGGAATCGACGAGGCGTGGAACATCGGCCCCGATCCTGAAGACAGTCGAGCGGTGATCAACGTGGCCGAGGCCCTCGTGAAAGAACTTGGGCGCGGCAGGATCGTCGTCGGCGAAGATCCGGGGGCCCCGCACGAAGCGACGCTTCTAACGCTTGATTGCAGCAAAGCGAAGGCCCGCCTCGGGTGGAATCCCGCCCTAAACTTCGAGCAGGCTATCCTGATGACGGCTCAGTGGTATGGAGCCTGGCACAGAGGTGAAGACATGCAAGCCTTCACAGCGCAACAGATCGAATCCTATCAGCACGCGTTGGACGCGGGTGGCCGGACTGACACATTGGAAAATCTCGCATCATGAGCAACGCGAGCGAAATCGCCACGCTGAGGACCCAGATCCTCTCGCTGGCCGAGCGGTATGCCGAACTAACGCAACAGCCCAAGCCATTCGTGGCCGATGCGACGCCGGTGCCCCCGAGCGGCAAGGTCCTGGGGGCGGCGGAGATGCATCATCTCGTGGATGCCTGCCTCGACATGTGGCTGACGACAGGCCGCTTCAACGCGCGGTTCGAAAGTCGACTTGCAAAGGTGACCGGCGCACGCCGGACGCTGACGACGAACTCGGGCTCCTCTGCTAATCTGCTCGCGATTACCGCACTGACGTCGCATATGCTCGGCGACCGTGCGCTCAAGCCCGGTGACGAGATCATCACCTGCGCGACTGGGTTTCCGACAACTGTAAACCCAATCATCCAAAACGGCCTCGTCCCGGTCTTCGTAGACGTCGAAATCGGCACATACAACATCGACGTTTCGGCTTTGGACGCGGCACTTTCCTCCCGGAGCCGGGCGATCATGGTCGCCCATGCTCTCGGCAATCCGTTCAACCTCGCCGTCATCTCGGAGTTCGCCAAGAAGCACGATCTTTTTTTGGTCGAGGATTGCTGCGATGCCCTCGGCGCGACCTTTGCCGGGCAGAAGGTAGGGACCTTCGGCGCGCTGGGGACGCTTTCGTTCTACCCAGCTCACCACATCACGATGGGTGAAGGCGGCGCCGTCCTATGCAACTCGACCACGTTCAAGAGGATTGTCGAATCGATCCGTGACTGGGGGCGCGATTGCTATTGCGAGCCGGGCAAGGACAACACCTGCAACAAGCGGTTCGAGTGGAAGCTGGGAGATCTACCCTTCGGCTACGATCACAAATATACCTACTCGCATCTCGGTTATAATTTGAAGATCACAGACATGCAGGCAGCCATCGGGATCGCCCAGCTCGACCGGCTGGATGGCTTCGTGGCCGCGCGGCGGGCAAATTGGCAGTATCTGCGCGACGGGTTGGCCGACCTTGAGGACGTCTTCATACTACCGGAGGCGACCGCCGACAGCGAGCCGTCATGGTTCGGATTCTGCCTGACGCTCAGGCCCGAGGCGCCGTTCGACCGCGAGGAGATGCTACGATATCTCAACGACGAGCGGAAAGTCGGCACGCGCCTGCTGTTCGGTGGTAACCTGCTGCGGCAACCTTACATGATCGGCCGCGAGTATCGCGCGGTTGGGGCGCTCACGCAGAGCGATCTCGTGATGAACCAGACGTTCTGGGTCGGCGTCTATCCCGGCCTGACAGAGGACCATCTGGACCACATCATCCAGAGCCTGCGCAATTTTATCCGCGGTCGAGTGACGTCGTCGCGATCCGCTATGCCCGCGGCCCGGTAACAGTCCGTGCTCGTCGCTGCGATGGAGAAAAGCATGTTGTCTGGAGCCGATTACATTGCCGAGTTCCTCGCTCGCCAGAGCGTTCGACACGTCTTCACGCTGACGGGCGGCGCATGTGCATTTCTGGTCGATGCAGTCGGTCGTCATTCCGAGCTCGAGGTCATTTGCGTCCAGAACGAGCAGGCGGCCGCCATGGCAGCTGACGCCGTATGGCGGGTCAGCAAGCGCCTTGGCGTGACGATGGCGACATCGGGGCCGGGCGCGACCAACCTGATTACAGGCATCGCCTGTTCGTATTTCGACTCGATCCCGTCCATCCACATCACTGGCCAGGTGAACCAGCGGGAAAGCAGCGCGGTGCACGGTGCTAACGTGCGCCAGTCCGGCTTTCAGGAAACCAAGATCGTCGAGATGGTAAAACCGATCACAAAATACGCGGTCGGCGTCCGGACGGTGGAAGAGTTGCGCGACGAATTGGCGAAGGCGGTTGCGATCGCTACCAGCGGCCGCATGGGACCGGTCCTCATCGACGTCCCGATGGACATCCAGCAGGCCATGATGGAACCAGTCTTTCCGGAGCTGCCCGTCTTGGTCCCGGAAGCACGCGACGAAGACCTTGAGGCGGCCGTATCAGCGCTTGCGGAGACGCTGCGCGCAGCTCGTCGTCCCGTCGTGCTCTGGGGAGGCGGCGTTGAGATGGCCGGCGCATCGGCCGCTCTGTCGCGCTGGCTCGCCCGCACTGGTTTGCCATTTGTGTCGAGCTGGGCCGGCCTGACGGCATTCAGCCACGATCAAGCTGGCTTCCTCGGTCAGATCGGCGTATACGGCAATCGCGGCGCAAATTTTGTTCTTCAGAACGCCGATGCTGTGATTGTGCTCGGTAGCCGCCTCGACAATCGGCAGCGTTCCGGGACCGCTGAGAATTTCGCGCGCGGAGCGATGGTGCACGTCGTAGATGTGGACGAGGAAGAGCTGAAGAAATACGGCGGAGGTCGTTATCGGACAACGCATCTCGATCTCGCGCATCTTCCGGCGATGTTGGAGCGGCTCGAGGTAGAATCCGTCGATCCGGATTGGCGCGACTATGTCGGCGAGATGAAGCAGACCTATTTCGGTCAGGAGAACAGTTCGACAGCCCTGCGCCTCAATACACTGTCGCCCTATCAGGTGGTCAGGCGGCTCAGTGAAATCGCCGACGAGGATGCGGTCGTGGCGGCGGACACCGGCGCCGCGGTCTGCTGGCTCCACCAGGCGTTCAAGGTGAAGCGCCACAATCTGTTCACCGCGGGCGGCAACTCCCCGATGGGCTACGCGCTCTGTGCCGCGATCGGCGCCAAGCTGGAATCGCCATCCACTCAGGTCATCTCGTATAACGGCGACGGAGGGCTGCAGGTCAACATCCAGGAGCTGCAGACTGTCAAGCATCTCGGGCTCGATATTGCTATCGTGGTCATGAACAATGGCTGCTACGGTATCATTAAGCAGTTCCAGGACAGCTACCTTGGCAGCCGTTACACGGCTTCGCGGGACGGATACAGCATTCCGGACTTCGGGCAGGTTGCTCGAGCCTATGGATTGAAGTACGCTCGGATCGAGAGGATGGACGATCTGCGACCCGAACTCCTGCGACAGGGAGCTATCCTCATCGACGTCGTGCTGAGCGAGCAGACGCTGATCGAGCCCAAGCTGGAAATGGGGCGGCCGATCAACGATCAATATCCCTACCTTCCGCAAGCGGCCTACGAAGCAGGCAATCGTTTCGTCGAATACCCCCGGCCGGAGGCCGTTCGGCGTCTCGTCGAGCAAGCACAGTAGCCTTACAGGATCGCCGCTCGCGGCGCGGCTCTAGGAATGACTGAGTTCCTGTTCGGATTGAGCGGATGGACGTGTTGATCACAGGCGCCGGCGGCTTCGTCGGCGCAGCCGTCGTGAAAGAAGCTTTGGATGCAGGCCACGCTGTTACTGCGCTCTTGCGGCCAAACGGCGCGAGGGAGCGGCTGCCGTTAGGTAACTCTGCCCTGCGGATTGTCGAGGCTGATCTACGGGACGCAGCGGGCGTTCGGCAGGCCTTTTCGCTGACTCGGCCGGAGGTAGTTGTCCATTCCGGTTGGAACGGGGTCAGCAACAGGTCGCGAGACGACCGCGCGCAGATTTCCGACAATATCAGTGCAGCCTGCGCTCTGATCGAAGCAGGGCGCGAAGCCGGCATTCGTAAGTTTGTCGGGATTGGTTCTCAGGCAGAGTACGGCCCAGTTGCGGGCAGGGTAACGGAGCAGCATCTGCCGAAGCCCGTATCGCTCTATGGCGCTTCGAAGTTGGCAGCCCTCTTCCTGACCGAGCAATTGGCCGCAAAATCGGGCGTGGCCTTCGCCTGGATGCGGTTGTTCTCCTGCTACGGGCCCGGCGACAACGGCCATTGGCTGATTCCGATTATCATTGAAGCCCTTCTTGCCGGCCAGATTCCGAAGACCACCGCGGGCGAGCAGCGTTGGGACTATCTATTTATCGACGACGTCGCGCGCGCGATTCTGGCGGTCGCCGCCAAGGAGCAGGCGACAGGGATTTTCAATCTGGGCTCGGGGAATCCCGTACCGATCCGGCACGTCGTCGAAACGATACGTAATCTCGTCGATCCCGACGCTTTCGTCGATTTTGGCGCACTTCCCTATGCGAGCGATCAGATTTGGCACATGGAAGCCGATAATGACCGCCTTGTCGCCCTGGCCGACTGGTCGCCGCGCGTCGCGCTTGAAGATGGCCTCCGCGAGACCGTGGAATGGCATCGGAGTGAGTGGCAGAAGTCCGCCAAGGACCGGACCCCTGTCTGAGCACCTGAAACGCGCCTGGTCCAGCGGCATGTCAGCCCGCTTTGTGCGCTTCGTCGGCGTGGGGCTGTTGAACACCGCCTTCGGCTATCTGGTCTTCGGAATCGCGATCGTGCTCGGCCTGCTGCCTGAGATTGCGCTGCTGCTGGCCACGTGCCTTGGCGTGATCTTCAATTTCTACACAACAGGCCGCTTCGTCTTCGGAGCTCGCCGCACCGAGTGCCTGCCGCGCTTCATCATCGCCTATGTGGTGATCTACGGAGTGAATACCGTCGCATTGAGAGCACTGATCAACGCGGGTATCTCGGCACTCTATTCTCAGCTACTATTGATGCCGTTCGTCGTCGTTCTAACGTTCTTAATCATGAAATTTTTTGTTTTTCCCGGAAAAAAAGAATGAAGACCATCTCCGTCGTAACACCGTGCTACAATGAAGAGGAGAACGTTCGGAACTGTTACGAAACGGTTTCGCGGATCTTTCGGGAAGAGTTGCCAGATTATAAGCTGGAGCATATATTTGCAGACAATGCGTCGGCCGATCGAACGGAAGAAATACTGACCGAAATCGCGCAGAACGACCGTTCGGTCAAGGTAATATTAAATTCCCGCAACTTCGGTCCGTTCCGCTCGCTGTTTAACGCGCTGCGCTATGCCACCGGCGACGCGGTCATCGTCTTCATGCCTGCCGACCTTCAGGATCCACCGGAGCTGATTCCGGAATTCGTTCGCCATTGGGAGACTGGGATCGACGTTGTGGCGGGCGCGAGGGCCAACCGAGAAGAGACCTGGATGCTACGATCATGCCGGAGCATTTTCTACAAGATCGTCAACGGTCTGTCAGACTTCGAAATTCCCGAGGGCGTGGGCGAGTTCCAGCTCATTGACCGCAAGGTTTGGGAGGTAGTCGTTTCGCATGACGACCATTATCCATACATTCGAGGGATTATCGCATCCTGTGGGTTCAAGCGGCTAATTGTTCCCTATACTTGGCGGGCTCGAAAGGCCGGGATTTCAAAGAATAATCTGCCGAGGCTCATTGATCAGGCTCTGAACGGTATATTCTCATTCACGAACGCGCCAATGCGGTTTTGCAGCTTCGGCGGCTTCATTTTGGCGGGGCTCTGTATATTATACTCTATAGCTGCGATCGCTTCATTTCTGTTCTTCCCAGGTTATGCTCCCCGCGGAACCATGACAATCATCGTTTCGCTCTTCTTCCTGTCAGGCATCCAGCTGATATTCATCGGAATGCTCGGAGAGTACGTCACCTCCATCCATGATCAAGTTCGCAGACGACCTCTCGTCATAGAGCGAAAGCGCTTGAACTTAACTGCGCCTGAGCCTGAACAGAGCCCTTAAAGGTGGATCGCTTTGGGTTAGAATGTCAATTGGCGTGGAATCGGGGCCCGGGATCGGCGCGCAAACGGGGGTCTGACCGATTTTCGCTGCAGGTCAGGACGGTGGCGCACCGCTAAGCCGCGCTTGGAGGAGGCCGATCTTTCCGAGGCCGTACATCTGCCTTTCGACGAGTTTGAGCCTGGTGAGCTGGCCTGTCAAATCGCATTGAAGCGCGGGTCTGACTCAATCTCGCTGCAGATGAGCTGTGATCTGGCGCTGGTTTCCAGAAGGAATCAGCGCAATGCAGCATGGAGGCAAGCCGGCGCCGTAGGCCGCCTTGCGCATGTGGATTTCGGCCTCCAGCTTCTCGTGATCTTGATCCGGCAGTAGTGCGTATGCGCTGTTGTCAGGCCACGGCCTTGAGCGGCGCCGGCGCGTAGGCCCAAGGCAGGAGCTCATCGAGCTGGCTCTGCGGGTGGCCTACGACGATGCGGGTGATGACGTCGACGAGGTAAGCGTGCGGGTCGACGCCGTTGAGTTTGCAGGTCTCGACCAGGGAGGCGATGACGGGCCAGTGCTCGGCGCCGCCGTCGGAACCGGCGAAGAGCGCGTTCTTGCGATTGAGCGCCAACAACCGTTTATTCTGCCCATGTCGGCGAGGAACGTGAGGTTTTCTATGGCTGGAGTGCCTATTTCGGCCGGCAGCTACTGATCCTGCGGATAGAGGTCCGGACGCCGGAGTCCTTGGCTTTGGTACAAGTGGCGCCCGGTATCGCGCTTCGCTGCCGGGTCTGGGTTTTCGACCGCGCGGCGTGTGCGGCGATGACCGCCGGCGAGCGACAAGTCGACGTCGAAGCGCTTCTCGACCTGGATCGTCTTCTGTCGGAGTTGGAGGGGAATCGGTCTTCCATGCTGGGCCTCGACGCCCCGAAGCTGACCGGCGATGTCAAGAACGAACGTCTTGCAGCTTCCCCTTCCGCAACTCCGTCTTCCATTTCCCGATGCGGGCAGGACAGACCCGATCACAACGCTGACGACTGCCGAGCAGGCCGAGTTGGTCACGCTTCTCGCCGAGCTCCTGTTGGAAGCCGCCGGATTGGTCGAGGAGATCGGCCATGACGGCGAGCAGCGAGACCCTTCCCGCCACTGTGCTCGAGCGCATGGCGGTCGTCTACGTGCGCCAGTCGACGCCGATGCAGGTGCAAGTCAACCTGGAGAGCCAGCGCCAGCAGTACGCGCTCGCTGACGTCGCCCGCGACCGTGGCTGCCGTTCGGTCGAGATCATCGACGACGATCTCGGGCGATCGGCCGGCGGCGCCGCGACGCGCCCCCGGTTCGATCGGCTCGTGGCCTGGCTGTGCGCGGGCAAGGTCGGCGCAGTACTGTGTCTGGATGCCTCACGTCTGGCGCGCAGCGGGCGAGACTGGCATCACCTCCTCGAACTCTGTGGCTTGGTGGAGGCGCGCGTCATCGATCAGGACGGCGTCTACGACCCTTGCCTGCCCAATGACCGGTTGCTGCTCGGGATGAAGGGCACGATCAGCGAGTTCGAGACCGGCGTCCTGCGCGCCCGCATGCTCGGCGCCGCCCGTGCAAAAGCCAAGCGCGGTGAGCTGCGTATTTCGGTGCCGATCGGCTATGTCTGGCACCGTGAGGCAGGGCTCGGCCTCGACCCCGATCAACGCCTCCAAGGGCGTCATCCGCCTGATCTTCGCACGCTTCGCCCAACACGGCAGCGCGCGGCAGGTCCTCCTGTCGCTGCAGGCCGACCAGGTCCATTTCCGCCGGCCAAGCGATCGCGGTGGCGGTATCGCGCCGGTCTGGGACATGATCCGCTACCGCAACGTGATCTCCGTGCTGACCAACCCCTTCTACGCCGGCGTTTACGTCTACGGCAAAAGCAGCAAGCGCACCGCGATCGTCGACGGGCGGGCGCGGCGCAGCTACGGCCATGGCAAGCCGGTCGCTGACTGGGACGTGGTGATCCAGGACCACTACGAAGGCTACTGGCCTGCTGCCGGTTTCGTGGACACCGAGATTGGGTGTTTCATGAAGCGGGAGGTGGCGTATGCAGCGACGGAAGTTTGGGCGTGAGTTCAAGATCGAGGCGGTTCGCCTGATCAAGGACCGTGGGGTGAGCGTGGCCCAGGCGTCGCGCGATCTGGACGTGCACGAGAACGTGCTGCGCAAATGGGTTCGGGACTTCGCCGTCGATCCGGGGCAGGCCTTCCCCGGCCACGGTCAGGTGAAGCCGGAACAGCTTGAAATCGACAGGCTGCGACGGGAGGTCGTCAAGCTCAAGGCGGAGCGTGACATTCTAAAAAAGGCCGCAGCCTACTTCGCGAGGGACGTGACATGAGGTTCGCGTTCGTGGCGAAGCACCGTGGCGTCTGGCCGGTGGCATGGCTCTGCGAAGCGCTCGATGTGTCGCGGTCGGGCTTCCATGCCTGGCTCCATCGCGTGCCCAGCAAGCGCACGCGGGACGACGAGACCATTGGCGCAAAGGTGCGGGCGAGCTTTACGGGCTCCGATCGCACCTACGGCGCCCGACGCGTCTGGCGCGATGTGCTCGCGGAAGGCATCGATTGCGGCCTGCATCGTATCGAGCGGCTGATGAAGGCGCAGGCTCTCCGTGCAAGACCGCGCCGGCGTGGGTTGCCGAAGGATGACGGGCAGCGTTCGACCATCGCGCCGAACACGCTCGACCGGGAGTTCCATGCCGAGCAGCCGAACCAACGCTGGATCGCCGACTTCACCTACGTCTGGACGGCCGAGGGCTGGCTTTACGTCGCTGCCGTCATCGACCTGTTCTCCCGCCGTGTGGTCGGCTGGTCGATGAAGCCCGAGATGACGGCGCAACTCGTCACCGACGCGCTCATCATGGCGAT
>JAESGJ010000471.1_pt1 | contig 20129 bp, 19 predicted proteins | sample 9266241 | NCBI WGS metagenome assembly JAESGJ01 (sample SAMN14514841, study PRJNA621669) | algae metagenome | isolation source: Brasilonema octagenarum HA4186-MV1 and co-occurring heterotrophs from wet... | place: USA: Manoa Valley, Hawaii | collected 2009-07-20 | reverse complement strand
ATCCGGCGTATGCCGCCGGCGCTTGTTCGATGCCATGTCGTCGTCGATTCTTTCTTGCCCGAACACCGGGGCAACAGAGTCCCACAACGACTGGACCACTACGAAGGGCTCACCTCAATGTGAATTCCTCGTTCGAACCGCAGATCGTGAAGAAACGCCAACGACGTCTGACGGGCATCGATGAGATCGTATTGTCCCTGACGGCAAAGGGATTGACGACCGGTGAGATCGCTGCTCACTTCGCCGACATCTACGGTGCGTCGGTGTCCAAGGAGACGATCAGCCGGATCACCGACAAGGTGCTCGAGGAGATGAACGAGTGGACCGTCCGGCCACTCGATGAAACTTACGCCGCGATCTTCATCGACGCGATCGTGGTCAAGGTCCGCGACGGCCAGGTCGCCAACCGACCCTTCTACGCCGCGATCGGCGTCACCCTGGGTGGGGAACGCGACATCCTCGGATTGTGGGCCGGCACCGGCGGTGAAGGCGCGAAGTTCTGGATGTCGGTGCTGACCGATCTGCGCAACCGTGGCGTCAAGGACACGTTCTTCGTCGTCTGCGACGGACTCAAGGGGCTGCCCGAGGTGGTGGGCAACGTGTGGCCACAAGCGATCGTGCAGACCTGCATCATTCACCTGATACGCAACACATTTCGGCTCACGTCCCGCAAGTACTGGGACGAGATCAAGCGCGACGTCAAACCGATCTACACCGCGGTCAACGCGACCGCCGCCCGTGCGGCGTTCGACGAGCTGGCCGAGAAATGGGGGCAGCGCTACCCGGCGGTGATTCGGTTGTGGGACAACGCCTGGAATGAGTTCATCCCGTTCCTGGACTACGGAGCCTGTTGCAGAATTGCGTGTCGCCGGTCATGTCTAGAGATGTGGCTGGGAGAATGTGTTGTGGCCAAGTCGTATCGCCCGGTGCTGCGTGATCAGCCAATGTTGTTGCCGGTCGACCTGCATGAGTGGCTACCGCCCGATCATCTGGTCTGGTTCGTGCTGGAGACCGTCGAGGTCCTCGACACCTCGGCCCTGGAGCGGCTGACACGCCGTCGAGGTGGGGCTGGCGCCGCGGGTTATGACCCGCGAATGTTGTTGGCGCTGCTGGTCTACGCGTACTGCCAGGGTGTGCGGTCCTCACGACAGATTGAGCGGATGTGCGTGACCGACGTAGCGTTTCGGGTGTTGTGCGCCCAAGACGGGCCCGACCACGTCACGATCGCCAGATTCCGTTCTGAGGCGCGAGATGTGTTCATCGACTTGTTCTCTCAGGTGTTGATGATCGCCGCCACGGCGGGATTGGGCCAGTTCGGCACCGTCGCGATCGACGGCACCAAGATCGCCGCGAACGCCTCGATCGACGCCAACCACGGCAAGGCGTGGTTTGACCGGCGCACCGCCGAGTTGGTCGCCGAGTCCGAGGACACCGATCGGGCCGAGGACACCACCGCAGCGGGCGTTGTCGATGCCGGGCAGGATCGTGTGCCCGCCGAGTTGAGTGACCGCACCCGACGGGCTGAACGAATCCGCCAGGGCGCCCAGGAGTTACGAGCTCAGCTGCAGCGACGCGCTGGTGCGGAGGCGGACCGACACGCGGCTGCGGTGGCCCGCCGTCAGCGCTCCGAGCAAGGTGAGCCCGTCGTCGGGCGGATCCCGAACGGTCCGCACCGACTGCCCGAAGCACGCGCGCACCTTGTGCGGGAGATCGCGGCGCATCAGGCCAAGCTAGACCGCTACGCCACGTTGATCACCGCGGGGCGCAAACCGATGGGCCGCCCACCGGTGGCGATGGAGGACAGCACCAGGGTCCAGCGGGCACGGCGAGTGGTGCAGCATGCCGAGACCGCCGAGCGCATAGCTGCCGAGACCGACGCCCAGTCGTCTTCTGACGCCAAAGGACTACCGAAAGTTGTTGCCAACGTTACTGATCCGCAGTCTCGGATCATGCCGACCCGAAAGGGATTCCTGCAAGGCTACAACGCCCAGGTCGCGGTGACCGGTGATCAGCTCATCGTCGCCGTCTGTGTGGGCCAATCGACCAACGATCAAGCATGCTTCCTGCCGATGATGCAGGCGGCGCACGACGCTGCGGCCCGGATACACGCCGTCACCGGCAATGCCGATCATGTGATCGGCACCGTGTTGGCTGATGCCGGTTACAACAGCGAGGCGAATCTGTCTGCGCAGGACCGGATCGGATCATCGCGTTGGGCAAGGGTCGTGATCAGGCTCGCGCCTGCGTCGAGGATCCCGTGCAGGGCCCGCCACCGTCCGACGCGACCCCGCGCGAAGCCAACAGACATCGACTGCGCACCGCAGAGGGTCAAGCGTTGTACAAGCGGCGCGGCGCCACGGTCGAACCAGGTATCGGCAACCTCAAGAAGATCATCGACCGGTTCTCCCGCCGCGGACTGGACAACGCAACGAACGAATTGCACCTGGCGGCAATCGCATTCAATTTCAAGAAGATCCACCGAGTCACTGCAGCGGCCTAAAGTGCCATCCGAAACTCGTTCCCTCAGGCCGCCACGGCCGCGAGCCCGCCGGCACAGCGTCGCGAAGCAATTCTGCAACAGGCTCTACGACGTAGAGATCCGGCGGGTGATCTGCTCGACCAATGCGATCGAGTCGCTCAACGCCCGCTACCGTCGCGCGATCAAGGCCCGCGGGCACTTCCCGTCCGAGCAGGCCGCACTCAAGTGCCTCTATCTGGTGACCCGATCCCTGGACCCGACCGGTGTCGGCAGGGCACGATGGACGATGCGGTGGAAACCTGCCGTGAATGCGTTCGCAATCACCTTCGGCGACCGATTCCCGGCAGCCGAAACCTACTAATGAGAACCGCCGGAAACACCGTTAACGAGATAGTCCCCGCTGCCACCGTTGCGTCGACCCCGCGGGGAGGCTTGCTGCGGTGTGGGCGGGGTCATCAGCGGTAGTCGGGTGAGACGCCGTAGGCGTTCTCGAAATTCCAGATGGCCCCCGTCTCGGCAGAGTCCAATCGGGTGATGATCGATGCGGCGTGAGTGCGCAGCATCGCCCCTCGTGGCGGGTGTTGAGGACCACGGAGCGATCCTGTGGGGGAGGGGCCCTGCGGTGGGGGTGCGTCGGCGCTGTCGTGATGGGCCGGCTGGTTCGGCGCCGGGGGTCGGCATACGTTGACGGTGACGCCGGTTCCGTCGAGTTCGGCGGCCAGAGCCAGGGTGTGGGCTTGGAGGCCCGCGAGGGAGGTGAGGTGGGCGTTGAGGCCGGCGGGGGCCGCGGTGTTGCGTGTGGTCGACGCGCCGATGTTGAGCACCCGACCCCAGCTCTGATCGAGGAGGTGCGGGAGGAAGGCGAAGGTGAGGTCGGCGACGGCGACGAGGTTGCGTTCCACGACCCTGACCCACTCGTCGATGGAATGGCCCTCGTTCGCATTCGGAGGCAGGGGGCAGGCGGGGGTGTTGATCAGGATGTCGGGATGTCCCATCCGGGCTGGAACGCGGCATGTGAGGGAGGCCACTTGGTGCGCGTCGCGCAGGTCGGCGGGAAAGGCGAACACCGGTCCACCCGCGTTCCAGACCGACTCCATGGTGTCGGCCAGGGCTAGCGGTGAGGCGGCCACCATCCCCACCGTGGCCCCGGCAGACGCGGCTTGGCAGGCCAGTTCTCGACCAAGACCGTGTCCAGCTCCGGTCACCAACACCACGCGGCCACTGAGGAAGTGCTTCACGAGGACTAGGTGATCTGGCAGGACGGGTTCGTTACACCGGCCTCGTGGTGGCGCCTCGCCGGCGGTGGTGGCGTGCTGACTTCGCGGGCAGTGCCTGCCCGCGCCGTTGCCCAGGCGTCGGTATTTTGCCGGGTAGAAGACAGGACTGATCAGCGCGTGCGCTCATCGACTTCCGCGATGGTCCTCCGACGGGAGGACTCGTCTAAGCGCTCGCCACCACCCCGGACGACACGTTGCCCGGTTCGTCACCTCGGATACCGCACCAGAGGCAGCGCGAAACCCCATGCGGACGTGGCCCGCTGGTGACGGGCGCACGACCGGCGCCTGCATCGGATAACATCGCGGACACGGCGCGCCGACGAGCCCTCTCGCCTTGGTGGCGGTGTGGTCGACCTGGTGGAAGGGGGGTAGGATCATCAGTGACACCAAAAGCCCGCTGCGGCAAGCAGATGCACTCGTCAATCACGCTGTACTGACTGCCCGTGGTCGTCGCACGCGCGCTTCGATCGTCGCTGCTGCTGCTGAGTTGATGTATCGAGACGGCGTGACCGTAACGTCCATCGACGACGTGCTCGCCGCCAGCGGGACGGGCAAGTCTCAGATGTATCGTTACTTCACCGATCGGTCCGAGTTGGTCGTGGCCGTCATCGACCATCAGCTGCACACGATCTTGGCGTCGCAGCCCCTACTGTCCGAGATCACCTCGATGCGCGACATCGAAGGGTGGGCCAAACAACTCTTGGCGGCGCATCGACAACCCGGGGGCCCCTTTGCGTGCCCTCTCGGCTCGATGGCGGCTGAGTTGAAGAACGACCCGGCCTACCGTCCGGCCCTACAAGACGCCTTTCAGCGGTGGGAACGGCCACTGGCCTGCGGGTTGCGGGAAATGGTCCGCAGCGGTGAGCTCGGCCGTCGCGATCACCCTCATCGCATCGCGGCGAGCACGATCGGTGCGTTACAAGGTGGCATGCTCTTGGCGCGCATCACGATGGACCAGACCCCGCTACGCGACACCGTGCAGATGGCGCTCGCCGACATCCGACGGCGAGTGGAACGCCAGCGGGCGGCGAGCACCGCGGCACCGCGGGCGCCGCGGTCGGCATCGCGCCGCGCTGCGGCTGCGAACCCATGACCGCGGCGCTGGTCCGGACCGGCGTCGGCACCGTCCCGCCTCAGTGACACGCACCCCCGTCGGCCATGCCAGCACTCCGAACGAGGCACCGATGCAGCCTGGGCTGGCTCGCATTGCGGTGGGCCGCGCCACTGAATACGCCTTCGTGCCGCACGACCGGCTTCGAAGGGTCCAGGTGCTCCACCCCGTGGTGTACTCACCGGTACAAAGTGTACTGATTGGTACGCTTTGTTCATCCGTCGGCTGCCCGGTGGCCATCGATGGCGCGTACCGTCCGTTGACATGAGATTCGTGTCATCAGGGAAGGTGAGCTGCGTGCCGAGGTCAAGGGCTACCACGAGACGGTCGCTCGCGCTGATGGCGTCGGCTGCGATCGTGGCGGTTGCCGGCGTGCCGATCGCTGGTGTCGCAGCTGCCGACGTGCCACCCAACTGCACTGGGGCCGACTACGCCGCGATCACCGCTGGCGTCGCCACCAGCATGTCGGGGTACCTGTTCAGCCATCCAGACGTCAACGCCTATGTCACGAACCTTCAGGCGACCTCTCCCACCGATCAATCGGCGCTTCGACTCGCGCAGTACGAAGCCGATCATCCGCAGGTGCGCGCCGAAATCGCCGCCATCCGACAACCTCTCGTGGACTTCGATCAGCGATGTGGATACGGACCGCACCAACCACTCGACTTCCAGACGACCATGCCGCAGTCGACCCTTTAGCGTCAGACCCACGACGTTGGAATGTGATTCACGGTGAGCCGCGGTCGCTCACTTCGACGAGTCTCGGCGACCTCCACATCGTTTCGCTAAACCCGCCCGGTTCGGCTCGCATCACCGCGTGCGAGTCCATGTGAAGGAGTTCTCGTGAAGACAAACGGCACCGCCATGGCAGCTCTGAGCTGCGTGGTGGGAACGGCGCTCACCCTCGGAGCGTGGCTCAGCTCTACGCCGATCGCACGGGCTGACCCCATCATCCCGCAGGCGGGCTCCGAATCTGCCTCCGCGACGGTCACCGACCTGATGGCCGCCGGCTACGGCGTCGACGTGAACTACGTCGAGGGCACGCCCAACGTGCCGCTCTCGGAATGCCGGGTCACCGCCATCCGAAACTTCAACGGACCGATGGCAGCTCTAATGATGTTGTCCAGCGTCGCCGTCGACGTGGCCTGCCCGAACGCCAAATGACGCAGGCGCCACACCGGTGATCGAGGCAAAGTAAACCTTCAGACGGGTCCGACCCACGCCCACGAACACCTCATCGGGGGGCTCCCAGACGGACCACGAGTGGACACCCCCGCGAAATGGGCGCGCCGGTGATGTCCTGAGGGCCCATCGTCCAGGCTCGCTGGCTCATGCACGGTGTCGCTGCCGGCGAGCGCGACGTCGTTGGCTGTGAGGCCGAACGGGCGTGTAACGCTCGGGCCAGTGGCGACACTATCGCTACGGACACCGTCGGTCCGGACTTCCCATCGTGCGACGGAGCAATACACCCGAGGAGCGAACGTGAAGATCACGTCTTGGACACCACGCATGATTCGACCCGGAGCCGGCGAGTCGTTCGTCAATACCCGAGCACTTCCGGGGCTCCTGCTGATCGCCCTAGCCGTCGTCGCCGTGCCGTTGAGCTTGGCCGGTGAGGCGACCATGATGCACCTGTCGGCTGGTCGGCTGGCGCTCGTAGGCCTGGCACTTGGCGCCGCCGGCATCGCATGGCTGGTCCTCGAGCATCACCGTCTCGTGCGACGATCCATCCAAGAAAGCAATGAGAAGCGCTGAACCACCGATTCGTCTCCCCGGCCCGGGCATCAGACTTGGCGTGATGATCGACGACGAATTGGTGAGCCGATGCTAGTTCGCTGCCGACACCGGCAGGCCTTTCACCATTTCGTGGCGGGCGCGATCGTCGATGTCGCGCGATCGTCGGGTCTAGGCGTGGTCGGCTGGCGCCGATGTGCGGGCCGCGAGAACCACCGCTAACAGGCCTGCAGGCCCCGTCTGCGGATGGTGCACGCCGGGGGCGTTGCCTAGGTCGTCAACGGTGGCCCCGCTGGCCACCACCGAGCTCGACGACGGCGTACCGAACACCCAGCGGGACGCAGGCACATCGCCGCTCCCAGGAGCCGAATGCGGAGGCGTCGATCACGTCGCCGTGCACGGATTAGACCGGTCTCAGTGGGGAGCTCGGTCACGACACCGGCCCGTGTCCAGTTCGGTGTGACATTGGGCGGCGCCGCACAAACTGTACTGAACGCCAAAGTAGAAAACGAGGTGCGATCAGGACAGCCGCGCACCATCAGCATCGAACACCGCTGTTGACGACGGGGCGGGTTCTAGTCAACGTCGCGACTGGCCGGATTTCAACCGTCGTCAACAACCGCGACGACCCGGTCCGCCAAACGCAGGCCATCGTCTGGCCCTTGATGGCGTCGATGCCCCGTCCCATGAGATCGATGTAGCGAGCGATCGTGCAGCAGTATCGACTGTCGACGCGGTAGATGCAGAACGCGTCGTCCGCAGGCTCGTAGCGAGCGCGCAGTCGAGTGCGGCGGTGGGAGGTCCTCACCGCGGATCCCCCCACACGCTGGGCGTGAGTACCGGCCACAGCAGCGCGGCGTAGACGCCGATCACGGCGAGGCGGTGCAGCAGGCGGTAACGGGGGGGTCGGGAAGATTCGAGTAGTCAGGGGCAATTGTGCGGCGCAACGTCGTCGGCATTACATCACCTGGGGGGTTCTGACTCCGCCGGGTCACCGCGTAACGGTTCTACGGTTCACAGCCACTCCCGTAGACGTGCCACGGATTCTTCGGAAGGAACACCCATGATTCGCTCCTCGTCATCTCGCGTCCGCGATTCGCCGGCGCCGCCGATGCGGGATCGCTCCGGCGGCGTAGCGGGATGGAAGTTCAGCTTCGCCGCCGGGGCCGTGCCCTTGATGGCTGGGCTGGTCACCCTGCTCACTACGTCGCTGGCCGTGGCGCATCACAACGCGGCCTGGCCGACCGGGCTGTCTACCTTGGGCTTCTCGTACGACAGCCTGCGGGCTGCGGGTAGCGGATTGCAGGCCTGGGTGCAGCTGACCGGTTCGGTGGGCGGCGTGAACGTGATGGCCGCCGCCGTGGCGGTGAGCGTCGTCGCACGATTCGGGCTGCGGGAGGGCCATCGCTGGGCCTGGTGGTTCCTCGCTTTCTGCCTGGTGTGGATCGGGCTGCACGACGCGGTGGCGGCCACCCGCTTCTTCGCCGCGACAGGTCAGCCCGTCATGCTGATGCCCTACACCTACTGTGGCCTCATGGCCATCGGTGTGATCCGATCCCGGCGTGCTGTCTTCACCGGCACGGCGGGTTCGACAGCGGCATAGAGGTTTGTCACGGACCGCCGCTTCGTCGGCACTCCGCGCCTATCTCCGTACACGCCGTTCTGTGCCGTCCGCGCGGTGCACGTGGGCGCGTACCGCGAAGCCAAGCGGCTCAGCCGCAACCGCGAACTCGGACTGAGGCGTTATCAACGCGGTGGCTGACTCTTCGAACACACGTCAGCGAGTGAGGGGCCCCAGTTGGTGGCGATCGCGACCGAGGCGCGTTCTTCGCGTTTGGTGATCATCTGAAACAGCGATTTGGCTCCGCGAAAGTCGATTTAGGCGTACCCAAGTCGAGGCAGAGCAGGTCCAGGCGTCCGCAGCGAGCCACGACGCGTGAGAGGACACGCTCTTCGGCGATTTCGACGAGTTCGTTGACCAGCTGCGCGGTGGTGACGTAACGGACCCGGCGGCCGTGTTCACACGCCGCCAAACCCCAACCCGATCAGCAGATGAGACTCACCGGTCCCGGAGTCACCGAGGAGCACGACCGGTTCGGCGGCGTCCGTGTATTGTCCGGCGGCCAGATGTCCCACGTCTCGCTGGATCGTCCGCTCGGCGTGTAACGGTTCTCAGCGTCGATGGCACACAGGAGGGCTCCGCTGGTACAGCGGTGCCCGAACCGTCGGGAACGTCGAAAGGCACATGATTTTGAACCTGCGGATTGCGCTGTCGACAGGACAGACACTGGCCGTCGACCGCTACGGCGCTGCGTCCGCTGAGCCGGTCGTCCTGCTGCACGGGTTGTCGGCGAACCGGCACGTCTACGACCATCTCGCCACAGACCTCAAACAGGGCCTTAATTCCGGGGCCTTGCAGCTGATCAACGTCGACCTGCGTGGTCACGGCGAGTCGTCGCACGCCACCAAGGACGCGTACGACGCCAAGAGCTATGCGGCCGACATCGCCGCGCTCGTCGCCGACCTGGTAGATCACCGACCGGTGCGGGTCCTGGCCGAGTCGTTGGGAGGAGTGATCGGCATCGCTCTCGCCCACGATCGTCCCGACCTCGTCAAGGGACTGTTTCTCGAGGATCCTCCGCTGTTTCTCGGCGAGCGCACCCGGTTGGCCGATAGCCCCGTCGCCGGCGACTTCCCCGAGACCATCGCCGCCGTCAGCGCGCTCCAGAGTCGGGGTGCGCCGCTCAGCGATTATGCGGACCTGATGGAAGGCGTGGCCGAGCCTGACGAGATCGCGGTGCTCGCCACGGGCCTTCCCGCGTGGGATCCGATGTCGATGCAAGCCGCGATGGAGGGAATCCTGTGGCGCGACTTCGAGCCACGGCGTCGTGTCGATGCGCCTCTGACGGTGGTGCGTGCCGACCCGGAAGTCGGCGCGGCATTCGAGGAAACCGACGTCGACCTACTTCAGGACGCCAACCCGCACGCGCGGATTGTGCTTGCGTCGGGTGCCTCACACAGCGTCCGCAGCTCAGCGCCACAGGTTTTCGCGAAAGAACTCGCCCGGTTCCTCGAGATTCCGTGACCACCGGCAGCACCCAAGGTGCATACACGCAGCGCGAGTGTCGAATCGGTTCGGGTATCTCAATCGGGCACGCCACTCGAACCCCTGCAACGGGTATCGCCGAGCCCGGACCGCCCGTCTCCTAGACGGGCGAGACATACGACACGACGCGATGACAACCGCACCAGCGCGGTCGTAGGTGAGCGGCCGGACTACAGGTGAGCGCAACCCGTAACCGGTCTGCACGGGCGCAGGCTGGAGTGGTGAGCGCGGCGGTCGCATTCGGGGTGAGCACCCCGCCTACCGCTAGGGCGATGTCAGGCAGCCAGAAGACCGCGGGCGGCGCTTCACCCCTCGAAGACGGCGTGTTCGGCGTCGCGGTGTCCTCGACGGTGATGGCTCTCCGGGAAATGACTGACGGCGTGGGCACGACCGTAGAAGCCGCCGCGTGGCTCGATGACGGCTACCCCTTCCAAGCCTCTGTCGTGTTCGGGGGATCCGAGAAGTAGGGCAGGAGGTGGTGTGCGGTGTCGGTGAAGGTCCGGTGGCCGGTGTGGACGGCGGCCAGGTAGTCGGTGAGGTCGTCGATGACCGTCCACAGGTGCCGCGCGGCTTTGCTGATGTGGGTGCGGTCGGAGCCGGTGGCCCGGGCGACGCGGGTGGCGATGTAGTTCTTCCGGTGGGGTGCGGGCGTCGTCGTGCGGCAGGTGATGGTGAGGAACGAGGGATCGGTGATCACCGCGGCGAGGGCGACTTGTGATGGGAAGATCGCGATCGCCGACGGCCCCAGCGGAGCGTCGAGGTGTCGTCCTGCACCGTCATTCGTGGAGGCGAGCAGGGCGGTGTCGCGGGCGGTGGTCATGGCGGGGGAGTCCAGGACGAGACCGCGGGTTCGGTGTAGGTGTCGGAAGCGGCGTTCTGCGGCCAGGGTGCCCGGGAGGTGACCGACGGGGGCGTGTGGTGGTGGCAGCGTGCATTGGTGGCGTAGGCAGATCATGCCGAGCTGGGGTTGGTGGGCGATGACGGTGTCGCCGCCGGCGCACGTGGGGCACATGGGGCGGGCAGGTATCGGGTCGCCGAGAGGGTTGGTGGGGGTGGTGAAGGCGTGGGGGGGCAGGGCGCCGAGTTGGCGCCACAGGTGGGCGCGCTGGGGGCCGTTGCGGGCGCGGGAGGTCAACAGGCGGTGTTGGCGCAGTGCGGCGTGGATGTCGGTGACGGTGCTGTGGTTGGCGGCGGCGGCGCGGTGGGCGAAGGAGTCCACCGTTTCCCCGGGGAAGGTGGGGACGTGGATGGGCAGGGGCTGCAGGGTCATTGACGTGTCGTGGCTGGTGTTCGGGTGCGGGCGCGGGTGGTGAGGGTGGTGTGGTGTTCGGTGGCGGCGCGGTCGGTGGGGATCGATTCCAGCAGGTGTCGGTCGATGCGTTCGGTGTCTTCTTGAATGGCGGCGATGGCGGCGTCGGTGAGCAGTGCGCGTAGTGAGCCGATGCTGCCGCCGGTGCGGTCGAACAGGTAGGTGGCGTGGGTGGTCAGCGTGCCGCGCCGGTGTCGACGCAGGGGCAACAGGGCTTCCAGGCCGAGGATCAGGGCGATCCATTCGTCGCGGGCGTGGGGTGTGACGTCGCTGTAGGGGCGTATTTCGTGCAGGATGGTGCGGGCCTTGATTTGTCGGCCCATATGTCCGGTGTAGAGGTCGGCGGCGGGTAGGTCGATGCCGACGCAGCAGAACGTGGCGTCGAGGCGTTCGCTGAACACCTTCAGCGCGGAGGCGGCTTGCGCGCCGGCGGGGTTGTTGGTGCGCAGGTTGTGGACTTCGTCGACGATGACCAGGGTGGTGCCCAGGTCGCGCAGGACCGCGACGACGTGGTCGGTGATCTCTGGGGCGGTGGCGCGGGGGTGGGTGAGCAGTCCCAGCCAGGTGGCGAAGGACAGCATCAGCATCTTGGGGGTGGCGCCGGGTGGGGCGACGACGTAGACCACCGGCGCGTAGTCGAGGTCCTCGGCGGGTCGATGGTGGCGCATGCGCCGTTCGTGGCGTTTGGCGATGAGCAGTGCTGCGGTGCTCTTTCCGAGGCCGGCGGGTCCGCTGAGGGCCAGGCCGCGGCGTGCGGTGGCGGTGTAGGAGTCGTTGCGTGCCAGCAGTATTCGCATCTGTCGCTCGAGTGCGGTGATGTGCGGGGTTTCCAGGACGACGTCGGCGGCCAGCCAAGCGATCCGGCGGGCGTGGTAGTCGGTGACGGCGCTGGCCGATGACGCGCGCAATTGTCGCGGGGTCAGGGTGGCTGGCTGGACGGGATGGTGTGCGATGAACGTCCGCCAGGCGCTCAACGTGTCCGGTACGGCCATGCTCAGTCCTCGTCGATGCGGCGGGCCGCGGTGACCCCGGTACCGGAAGGAACCCTCGAGGGTGCGCGCCGTGGTGGGGGATGGGCGGTCGGTGCGGCGGCGGGGACGGCGGGTGGTGTCTGGGTGTTGCGGTTGTGGAGGCGTCCTTCGCGTGCGGATCGTCGGAGCCCGGTTTGGATGCGGGTGATCTCGGCGAGGTACTCCATGGCGGTGTTGCGTGAGCCGCGTTGCGCGACGGCTGCTTTCGCGGCGTGCAGCACGTCGAGGGAGAACGGTGCCAGGACGTGGTGGGCCAATGTCCATTGCGCGGTGATCCAGCGACGGCGGTGGTGATCGCGAACGAAGATGGTGGTGATGCGGTGGGGGTCGTAGCGAATCTCCCACCGCCCGGCGGCGGGTTCGGGTAGCCCGCTGACGGTGTTGCGGTATTCGTAGAGTTCGGGGGCGTCGTAGTGCAGGTCGGCGAAGTTGATCCCGTAGGGCTGAATCGACCGGTAGGCCACCGGGAGCAGCTCGATGTAGTCCTCGGCGGTCAGGGTCAGGTTGGCCTGGGGAGCCACCCCGGACAACGCGGCGAAGGCCTCGTTGGGGGTGAGGTCCTTGCGCGGCATCGCGGGGTGGCGTAATCCCTTGTGCGGGCGATTCTGCCACACGGTCGCGATCCAGATGTCCAGCAGGTTCTGCACGTCGGTGAGCGACCACAGTGCGTCGGTGGCGGGATCGCGGCCGCGGCGCACCACGTTGGCTCCGGCGTAACCGGCGAGATATTGGGTGAAGCCACTGTTGATTGCGGCGAAGGCACGTTCGATGTGCGGTTTGTCGGTGGGGGTGCGCGGCGCCGCGACGACCACGCTGATCTGCAGCTTCTCACACGCGGACAGGAACGTGGCGCCGGTGAAGACCTTGCCGCGGTCGGTGGTGATCGTCTCGGGCACGATGACCGGCTTACTCCGCAGCTCGGATCCGACGGTGTCCAGGTCGGCGATCATGCCCGGCGGCAGAAGATGTTGGGAGAATCCGACGGAGGCCAGCCAGCCCGGCTGAATGGGTGTCGGTGTCAGTGCGCGGGCCAACATCACCGCGGCGTCGACGCTCTTGGTCGCCACCGGCCGCAGGATGGCCGCCAACACGGTGCGGGTGGCGATGTCCAGGGCCACGGTCAGCTCGGCGCGCCCCACGGTGCCATCGGGGTTGAGCACCATGACGTCTAGGGGAGTGGAATCGATCTCGACGAGTTCACCGGGGCGAGCGGGGGCTTGGCGGCCCCAGCTGCGGTCGGGCCGGTTGGCCTGGGTGCGGCGGGTGGTGGCGTTGCCGAAGGTGTGCAGCCCCCGGGTGATGGCCGCCACCGCGCGGTACAGCGTGGCCCGCGAGGGCAGCGGCAACCCCTCGGCGCTCGCGCGCAGGGAGACGGTGTTGATCACCCGACTGCGGGTGCCGGTGCTGCGGTGCAGCTGTTCGGCGGCGGCGGTCTCGAGCAACGCCACGACACGCTGATCCACCCGGCCCGTCGGTGAGGTGCCCCGGGTGCGGCGGTGATCCACCAGCCCGGCGATGCCGTCGCGGCGATAGGCGGCGATGTAACGCCGAAAGGTCCGCGCGCTCAGCGTCATCCCGTCACCGGCGAGCTCAGCCAGCTTGGCCTCGATCCGGTCGACCAGTCGGTTGCGCACGTCGTAGTCAGCGTTCGGGCGGGCCGGCGTCGTGGCATCGGGGGGTGGGGCACCGGTGAGCACTTCCACGACGTGCCGATGGCGGAAGCGCGTCTCCGCGCGGGCCTCGTCGCCGAGAGTGTCCAGAACGGCGACGTCGGCCAGGGTGGGCGGGCGGGTCATGGGGTCGGGCAGATAGGAGTCATCGCCCAGCAGCGTCGGTACCGGGACGCGGCGGATCCGGTTGGTGCTCAGATTCTTCAGCGCCAGCATTGGGCCCTCTTGGGCGATGACCTGCCAAATGCAGGAATCGTATTCGATGAAGTCGAACAACCGCACCGATCTCATCGCGACACCACCGCGGTCATCGTCAGCGGCGTCTTGAGGTCCGCGCGGAGGTGATGGGTCCACAGGCAGTGATATAGATGGCCCACCATCGCGGCCATCGGCACAGCACACCGCGATGCCGCGCGGTGCGCTCCCTCGGACAGCGGGGCAGGGCGGGTGAACACCTCCTCGAGGGTGCTCATCACCTCGGGGCCGGGCCGGTAGCGCCCGTGGCGATACCCCGACAGCCAGCGCACGTTGCGCTCGACAGCGGAGTCGACTCCGGTGAATACGTCGTACTGCCAGCCAATGTCGGTGCACGCTGCTTCGGTCAGCGCGATCTGGGTGCGTGCCCGGGTGAGCGCGTCGGCGGGTTTGACGTCGACGATGCGCCCACCGCCATCGCAGAGCCTGAAGAAGAAGTCCGGAACGTGGTGTGTCTCGTGCTCGGTGCCGCGCGGCCACAGGAACGCCAGCGGTTGCGCCGAGACGGCAACCACCTCCGAATCGAAGTCAGCCATCATCACCGCGTCGCGCTCCAACAGCGACTCGAACACCACGTGCCGACCCGAGGTGGACAGCCACCACCGACCGTCGTAGTTGCGTTTCCCGGGCCAGGAATAGAACCGCCGGATCGGCGCAGCACGCTCGACCGGCAACTCACTGACCTCGGCATTCAACTGCCGGCTCACGACACCGGCCGCGCCCGTCAACCTGACCAGCACCAAAGTGGTCTCGGTCACGTTCGCGGGCAGCTGGCCGGCCAACGCCGTCTACCTACCTGCCAAACCCATCCGCAGTCACAGCGTCACCATCTCACGACATTCACCCCATCTGAACCCGAACAGAGATGACAACAACAATGAGACAAACGGCCCAAACCGTAAAAGGACACCTGCACTGCGAAAAATGACAACTACATTGAGACCGGACAGATCGTCCTGATTCATCTGATGAACATGGAGTAGTTTACCTGACATAACGATCGTTATCGGCAAATTAATTGCGCCACAACATATTTGTTTTAGCGGCTTGCCGGAGTCCTGCTGCATGGGCAATCGTCGGCAACCCGGCGACCCTCATCCGGCGTGGTGAGGTCCCGTAAGAACCGCGTTCGGGCGCGCGACGCTGGGTAGGTGGCGCGCAGTGGCAATACTCCGTGTCGACGAGCCGCGCAGGCCCGACGCCGTACGCAGCCGGCGGTCTCCCTCGTACCCCGTAGATCGGTTCGGTCGAGCATCGCACCTGCCCCCATCTTGGCGGACGTTTCGTCCTTACGCTCGTTATAGGTCGTGAACTGCTGTTTTTGTAGGCTGTCAGCGACCCTGGAACGTCGGGTATGGCTTCGATTCGTCAGCCGCTGGATGGCTCACTGTGAGTGGCCGCCGGGCGTTCCTCGACGACTTGACCGCTAATTGAGAGACGCGATGCGATCGCTAGGTAAGGACGTGACGGCACGGTCGTCTGCAGGGCCGACATCGGAACAACGACGGAGGAAGATGTGGCACAACCAACCCTGTGGGCCGGCGTCGACGCTGGCAAGGCTGCGCATCATTGCGTGGTCATCAACGCCGACGGTCGACGTGTGCTGTCGCGACGTATTGTCAACGATGAAACCGCCTTGACCGACCTGATCCGAACGGTCAAACACTTAGCTGGCGACGGCCCGGTTCAATGGGCCATCGATCTGAACTCCGGCGGGGCGGCCCTGTTGATCACATTGCTGCTCGACGATGACCAGGATCTGCTCTACATCCCCGGACGTACCGTGCACCACGCCTCAGCGGCTTACCGAGGCGACGGCAAGACCGATGCCAAGGACGCTGCGATCATCGCCGACCAAGCACGGATGCGCAGAGACCTCCACCCGTTCCGTCACCGTGACAAAACTGCCGTGCATCTGCGGATACTGTGCGCACGCCGCACTGACCTCGCATCCGACCGGAACCGGGCAATCAACCGGCTACGCGCGCAACTACTGGAGTATTTCCCAGCCCTGGAAAGAGCTTTCGACTTCGCGCATCGCAAAGGCGCACTGACCCTGCTCACCGGCTACCAGACTCCCGACGGTCTGCGCCGCATGGGTACGGCACGGCTCGAACGATGGCTGCGTGATCGCCACGCCTATAACGCCGGCGACATCGCCGCCCGCGCGATCGAGGCCGCCAACGCACAACGCACGACGGTCATCGGACAGGACGTCGCCGCATCGGTGGTGGCTCGGCTGGCCCAAAGTGTTCTGAACCTCGATGCCGAGCTCGTCGACGTCGACGCCATGATCGACACGACGTTTAAGCAGCACCGACTCGCCGCCATCATCACCAGCATGCCCGGCTTCGGGTCGTTGCTGGGCGCTGAACTGCTCGCGGCGACCAACGGCGACCTCACCACGTTCGACACCGCCGATCGACTCGCCGGGATCGCCGGCCTGGCGCCCGTACCGCGCGACTCCGGACGCATCAGCGGCAACCTCAAGCGGCCCCGCAGATACGACCGGCGACTACTGCGAACCTTCTACCTGGCCGCCAACAACAGCATCAAAAGCTGCCCAGAATCACGAACGTATTACGACCGCAAGCGAACTGAGGGCAAACGACATTCCCAAGCCGTGCTCTGCCTGGCGCGCCGGCGCCTTAACGTCCTGTGGGCCATGCAACGAGACAACACCAGCTACCAACCCGAAATACCTCGAGCTGCTTGACAATCTCATTGAGACTCACAGTGACGAATTGCAGGCGCGCCAGCCCCGTTCCGAAAAGCGGCTCGGCTAGTTGACCGGACATTGGCGAGCCCCGTCACGTGGCTGGAGCACGTCACCGACACCGACTACTCCAGCTGAGTGCTGCAACCGGCCGCGAGGACCAGGCGTCATGGGTCACCTCGTCACGAACAGCAGGATGTACGCAACCGCCAGTGTCATTCCCGCGTACGCGCTGACGAACATCGTGCGGTAGTGACGTCTGATGATCGCGACGACTATGAAGAGAGCTGCGAAGGCCACGTAGAAACCGATGAGGTTCCAACCGGAGGTCTTGTTGTGGAGCAAGTCGGCGCCGACGTAACCGCCAGCGCCGAGACCGACGATAGCGTGGCCCACGTTCCTCCAAGGCCACTCGCCGACCGTTCGCCCTCTACCGCCAACATCACTTTCGTTCACGTTCCTCCTCGTTGCATGTCTCGCAGGTCATGGTCTCGAATCGACGACGCGGGGCCAAGTCGGCGGCCCGTGCCGTCCGTGTGGATAGCCGCACCCGCGAGACCGCGATGGTCCCGGCCGGCGAGCCGGGGACACCCGCACGTGATGCGGCGACGCCGAAATTCATTACCTCCACACAAGATTGGATGCCGCCGCATTCAACCCGTTCTGGACCGAAACCCGAACGTCGATCCGTACTTCCGGCGCAGCCTTCAGAGGTTCATCGACGATCGCCATCTCTTGGTGGTTGATCTCACGCCGGCGGCACTCACGTTGTATGCCAGGGCGCTGTACAACGACTGTGTCGGCGCCTATAGCGGGCCGCTTCACCTGTGCGACGCGCTGGGGGTTAGTTGGTAGCGCCCAGCGGGGACCCGCAACCCCAACAGCCCGCCGTGAACTCGTGGGTGCCGTTGTCTGCGACGGCCTTAGGCTGAATGGATGACGGGTGCGCAACACGGCGGGCCAGGTGCCCCCTACCCCTGCCGGTGTGCCCAGGCCGGGGCCTGCCGCTCCCCCGCCCCCCGGTGGGCCACCCAGCTACGACTGGCACTACGCCCCTCCGGCCCCGCGGCGACGCAAGCTGCTCGCCTCCGCCGTGGCCCTGGCGATCCTGCTCGCCACCGCGGCCCTGGTCATCGGAATCGTTCTCCTCGTTAAAGCGGAGAGTTGACCCGATGGCCAGCAGTGGCCGCGTTCGGCTACTAAATCCGTTGCACTTGCTGCCCGACCCGGCCTGGGCCGCCCGGGCGAAGCGGAACGCAGCGATCTAAATTGCTGGGACACCACGCCGGCCGCTTGCTGGCCCGGCGGTTCGGCTGGTGCCCAACGGTCCGGGACAAGCGAGAGCCGACATGAGGACGGCAACGCTACGATTCGGCGCACATAAAGTTGGCACCTGCGGCGGAACTGAAGGCGCCTCGCGCATAGGCGTCGGCTTCGCTCGCTGTGATGTGGTACTGCGCAATCAATTTGTTGGCGATCGTTAAGGCGTCTGTCTCGCCGGAGTTGACCATCGCGCAGGCGTCGCGTCGGGCGCCGAGTGAGCGATCGTTTCCAGGATCCGGGATATACGTTCCACCTACGCCTGGGCAGCCGGACTGGTCGTAGTTCTCCCGTCGCCGCAGTGCGGGTTCGGGATGGCGTTTGCAGCCGGCGCAGCGAGGGCGGGCACCAGCCACTAGCATGCCCGCCACAACCGAGGCCACAGCGCCGAGGCCGCTGCTCAATCCGAACAGTCGCATGAGGCACCATATCGTCCGCCGAGCGTGTCGACCGCCGAACGAGCGCCCAGACTCTGCGCCGAGCGCCCATCTCCAAGTGTCCGCCGATGCTGGAGATCGTGCGCCGACCGTCCTCATCGTCCGAAATAGTGACACCGCGGACGACGTTCACTACGATGAAGGGAGATAAACGTAGTTGGCGTAGTTTGGAGCGTTACCATGAGCAAGCCGAAAGGGTCGCCGTCTGCGCCGGAGGGGGATCGCCTCCTTCTGGTGATGGCGCCGGAAAATGCAGGCGACGCCGACATCCTGGCTAGTGTCGAGCGCGCCGCCGGGGCCAGCGTGGTCGGTGTCATCGTTCGCGAGGGTCGCGACTTCGCAGGTGAGGAGTCCGACGAACGGGGGCTCCAGGCCGCCCGCCTACGCGACGGCCTCCTGTTTCTGACGAACGAGGGTCGACGCACCGCCGTGGAGATCAAAGTGCTAGCCACCAAGCCCGGCGAGGGCGATGACGAGCCACACACCCAAAGCCTCACCGAGTTGTGGAAAGCGCTGCGGAACGACGCCGTGCACGGGACGCGCGGTCTGCTGACGCACGGTCGGCTGGTGGCGGCGGTAAACATTCTGGCCGGTGACGAACCGGCCGCGCCCCGGGCCGACCAAGAGGTGACGGCCGCGTTGAGTTCATTGCCCCTGGTGATGAACTGGGAGGCACTCACCGACAAGCCGACAACCAAGGTCAATACCGCACCGCATAACGCACACCTACTCGACGCTCTAATCGAATCGACACGTGCTCAGTTGATCTTGCTCAATCAAATGCGGTCGGCGACGGCCGCGGCACATCGCGAGCAGGTCGAGCTCGACACCCCCCGCGGCCCTGTCGCCTACACGTTGCCGTTCTCCCGTAGCGACACCTACGACTCGGCAGCAGTCGGGGAAATCTTGTCGCCCACCGGGAAAACTCATCGCAGCATTGCCCAACACCGCCGGCGGGCGAATGAGCTACTGGGGGTCAAAGTCGGCAACCAATACCTCCATCCGAAGTTTCAGATCGACCCGGTTCGCCACGAAATCCGACCGATCGTCTCGTACGCCAACCGTGCACTCGAATGTGATGCCGACCCATGGGGCGCCTTGGACTGGTGGTACTCCGAAGACGAAGCGCTGGACGGACGCCGACCCGTAGACATGCTGGATACCGGTGAACTATCCGAAACGGCAGTCGATTTCGCGATCGCACGCGCAAGCGAGGGCATGGACTAACCGGCGATGGCCACCAACCAATACAACGATGCGCCAGCCGATCTCGAAATCGTCGCCGCCGGCGCAGTTCTGCACCGGATCATGGACGCCGACGCCGGTTATGCCGCCAACTCCTTCAATTCCAACCCAAGGCCTCTCGATGATCCAAACCAGGGTCGCTTTGAGCCAACAGACGAAGCTCTCGGCGGATACCTGTACGTGGCGACGACGGTGGCGGGGGCAGTCGCCGAGGGCATCCTGCGCAACAAAGAGATTCCTCAGTCGCGATTGGTTCGGCGTATCTGGTTGCGTAACAAGAAGTTAGTGAGCATGCGCCTCGAAGCTGACATTGCTGTCGCCGCTCTATACGGTGGTCGCGCCGCCAAGCTAAACCTCGATGCCTCGTTTCTGTGTTCCGATTCAACCAAGTACAGCTTCACCCGTCGCGTCGCCACTGAGGTGATGCTGAATACGACTG
>JAESGJ010000470.1_pt1 | contig 20248 bp, 24 predicted proteins | sample 9266241 | NCBI WGS metagenome assembly JAESGJ01 (sample SAMN14514841, study PRJNA621669) | algae metagenome | isolation source: Brasilonema octagenarum HA4186-MV1 and co-occurring heterotrophs from wet... | place: USA: Manoa Valley, Hawaii | collected 2009-07-20 | reverse complement strand
ATTGCGATCAGGGCACCCCTGAATGGCACGCTGCTCGCGCTGGCATTCCGACCGCCAGCATGTTCGGCACGATCCTCGCCAAGGGCCGGGGTGATGCGGCCAGCAAGACGCGGGCGACCTACATGCGGAAGCTGGCCGGCGAGATCATCACCGGCGAGGCGATGGAGAGCTTCAGCAACGAACACATGGAGCGCGGCAAGGTCATGGAGGCCGAGGCCCGCGACCTCTACGCGTTCGCGCACGATGTTGATCCGGAGCAAGTCGGCTTCATCCGCAGCGGCCAGAAGGGTTGCAGCCCCGATAGCCTGATCGGCGACGTCGGCGCCTGCGAGATCAAGACCAAGCTGCCTCACCTACAGATTGAGGTGTTGGAGCGCGGGACGCTTCCGCCGGAGCACAAGGCGCAGTGCCAGGGCGTGCTGTGGGTGGCCGAGCGCGAATGGATCGACTTCGTATCCTACTGGCCAAAGATGCCGCTGTTCGTCTGCCGCGTCACGCGCGACGAGGAATACATCGCATCCCTGTCCGATGCGGTCGATGCGTTCAACGAAGAGCTGGCGCAGCTGGTCGAGCGTGTGAGGGCCTACGCATGAGCGACTATGCCGCGGAGATCGCCTATAACCGCGCGCTCTACGCCAAGAGCGAGCGCGAGCGGCTGCGGCGGATCAACTACACCCGCCGGCGCCGCGGTGCGCCCGAGATTGCCTCACTGGTAGAGGTGAGACTCCGCCTGCCCTTAGAGGCCCGGTGATGCGCGGCTTTCTTGGCCCTGCCGCCCTGCGCCCGCGCAAGAAGAACCGGGGCCGCCCGGAGTGGAAGGTGGCTGACGCCTTCCGCCAGTGGCTCCGCGGCCGCCCCTGCGCGTGTCAGGGCCGGAACGCCGGCTGCGGTGGGCTGATCCGCTCCGCGCACGTCGACTACGCGGGGGATAAGGGCGTCGGCACCAAGGTCGCCGACAGCAACTGCATCCCCCTGTCGGACAACTGCCACCGCCTCCAGCACGACAAGGGCTGGCGCTGGTTTGACGAGCGGATCCTTGGCGGTCCCGGCCGCGGGCTCATGCTGTCGCAGGAATACTGGCGCGCCTGGCCGGGCCGGGCTGCTTGGGAAAAGCAACTGGAGAGCCGCAATGGCTGATGACGCACCCCTGCTGTTCCGCAAGGTGTTCGGCGCGCTGCGCCCTGCCAACAAGGCAGCGGAAGAGGCGCTGGCGAAGATCGAGGGCGACAGCCCAGTCCGCGTCCGCATCACCCGCACCACGGGCAACGTGCGCCGGATGGCCCTCTATTGGGTTTATCTCGGCATCACCGTCGAGAACCTGTCCGACATGGTGGAAGGCGGCTTGCTCACCACGAAGACGCTGCACACCAAGCTGAAGCGCGACCTAGGGCTGTCGAAGCCGATCGTGTCGAAGCGGACGGGCGAGATCGTCGGCTGGGACGACGACAGCATCGCCTTCGACAAGATGCCCGAGAACGAGCGCGCCGACTTCATCGACGCCGCGATCGAGAAAATGAGCAAGTGGCTTGGCTGCGACCCGGCGGACCTCCGCCGCGAGGGCGAGGCACAGGCAGCATGAACGAAGCGCGAGCAATAGTGCCCGCGCCGGCCGGGGAGTGTCCCTCTCCCGCGTTCCCCGGCCATAAAGGATCTGAGCAGATGAACCACTCTGCGATGAGCGACACAGAGATCGCGCATCTTCGCACTCTCGGCACGCTGCTCGCGGCGATCCGGGCACCCGATGAACAGAGCGTCGTCGTGTCGTTCTCGGCGCGCCACTACGATGTGGACACGGCCGACAGCAGCGTTGGCGTGACCGTCAGCAAGGGCGGCGAAACCGAGACGGCGCACGCTGCCGGGACCGACCTGGCGACGGCCATGCTGATCGCCCGCGGCGCCTGTGACCGCAAGATCAAGGCGAAGGCTGAGGCCGCGAAGAAGAAGGATCAGGCAGATGACGACTGATGTTGCAGCGGACCTCGCGAAGCAAATGGTCTTTCGCGTCCGAGCCAAGGCTAAAGACTTCGAGGTGGAGGCACAGAACCTGCGCCGCCAAGCGAAGGAATTAGAGGTCCGGGCGGGAGAGCGATACGACGCGTTCATCTCGTTCGATTTGCTCGCTGACAAGCTCGACGCCGACCTCGCATCAGCGATCGAAGCCCGGAGGGCGGAGACGCGCAGCGGCTCCGTCGAAGACGAGAGCGCGGCGCCGAAGGCGGATGCCCACACCCAGTCGGAGCCCTCCTCATGATCCAGCAATCCCCCACCGAACGCCTCGACGGCAACGACATCTGGGAAGCGCTGTTCGGCATCATGCGCGGCAATGTGCCCGATGAACTGACCGAAGCATTGTGCCAACAACTCGCCGACGCCCTCGCCACCCAAGCAGCACAGCCAGCAGAAGCGGATGGCGTGGAGCGGATCACGCGCGCTGCACTGGCGGAAGTCATGCAGGACGCGTGGGGCGAAATCTGCGATGACAGCGGCTCTCATCCGCTCGACATGAAGCACGGTCGCGGCTCGATCTTGTTCTATGAGCCGGGCCACTGGACGGACCTGATTGCGCTGCGGCTGAACGAACGCCTCGCCACCACCCCCAAGGCCCCTGCGACTGATGCGGGAGAGGTGGAGCCTGTCGCCTGGTCGTGGGAAGGCTGCGATCGAGCGCACCGTTGGGAGCCGCGCCTAACGCCTTACCACCCCGGCAAAGACAACGATTACTGCCGCAATGTGCGCCCCCTGTTCGCCACCCCACCAGCCCCGAACGACGACCTGCGGGCGGCGCTGGAGTGGATCGACTACCACAAAGACGATCAGGACATGAACCACGTCAACTTCCGCATTGGCGCAGGAAGTCGTGCCCGCGATGCGCTCGCCGCCCTCAAGGAGAACCGCCGTGGCTGACACCGTGAGCGTGACGCGGGAAGACGAGATCGCACGTATCGACGTGCTGATGCGAGACCCGAACTATCGGATGGCCGTCAGGCTGCGCGGGGAAGCCTTCATACTGGAAGACGCCGCAAGCGGGCATCGAAAGCGTGTCGATGTACGGACGATGCAGCCTGTAGGTATGACCCGCGAGCAAGAGATCATGGTTCGTACCTACGAGCGCACCTCCAAACTGATGCGCGAGGCCGCTGACCTAATCGACACTCTTGCCTCCACGCAGCCCGCACCCGCGTTCCCGAGGGAGGAGGTGGAGCGAACCATCCGTCTCTGTGAGGAGCGCGCTCGCAGTTACGGCGGTCTGCGGCCGATCGCCCCTACAGCTATCGCGCTGGATCGGGCAGCCCAACTTCTCGCCCTCCTACAAGGCAAGCAGCCATGAGCGGGCAGATCGACTTGGCCTCGCTCACCCCCGGACAGCGGCGCTATCTCAAGCGCCGGGTTTGCGGCTTGTGCGAGCAGAGCTTGCTACGGGATAGCTGCGGCTCCTGCTTCGGCGCAGGCGGCGATGGAACGTGCACGCCGGAACTACGCGCAGATCGTCTCAAGCGATGCCTTGCTGAATATAGGCCGCGCAAGAAGCTGGCCCCGCCGCCTATCGACGTGCCGAAGGTAGCAGCCATGCTGACCAAGGTCCAGCGCGCCGCACTGCTGGGCGCGACAAAGCGCGAGGTCTATGCTGGCGAATACTGGACACAACGCGGCGTAAGCGCATCGACAATGCGGGTGCTGGATCGCGAAGGTCTTGCTTGGTTCTTCAGCGATGAGAACCCGCTTACTCCGCTCGGCCTCGCCGTCCGCGAGCATCTGGAGCGCCAGCCATGACCACCCCCTGCACAACCATCGAGCAAGCACGAGAAGCCGCAGCAGCAGGCTATCCCGAGTACCTGGTCGATACACACGGCCGGCAGCACGAGTGCATCGCGCGGCGCAACATCCTAGCCGGCAACTGGGACGAAGGTTTTATCGTGCGTCAGTACCTCATCGGGGAGTTCGCTAGGGAGAGGGAGGGATGACGCAGACGCTCCTGACCGCTGAGGAAGCGGCCGCGCGCCTTGGCATGTGCGAGCGAACCTTGCGCAAGCTGCGGCAGCGTGGCGAAATCGCTTACATCGCCATCACGGGCCGCAAGTTCCGGTACACCCCGGAGGACTGCGACGAATTTCTGGCCGCACGCCGGCGCAAAGAGGCACCATGTCAGTCCGTAAAGATCCGCGCTCGCCATATTGGCAATACGACTTCCAAAGGAACAAGGAGCGGTTTCATGGCTCAACGGGCTGCACGACGCGCCGCGACGCAGAGCGCTTCGAAAGCGACCTGAAGCGCCGGATCGCGCTCGGCGAGAACACCAAGCCGCAGATCACACTCGACCTCGCCTGCCAGGCATATTGGGAGGAGAAGGGGCAGCATGAGAGCGCGAGCAGCACGACCGAGTATCAACTGGCCAACCTGTGCTCCATCATCGGGCCGCAGCGGCTACTCCGCGACCTGCGCCTGAAGGACTTTCAGGACTACATCACCAAGCGCCGCAAGCAGAAGGCGCGCAACAGCGACAAGCCGATCTCGGCCGCCAGCATCAACCGGGAGTGGCAGCTAGCCCGCCGCGTGTGGAAGCTGGCGATCTCCAAGGGCTATGACGTGCCGACGCCGGGAACGGAGCATGGCATCGACTGGTCGAAGCTCAAGCTGGACGAGCCCAAGGAGCGCGTGCGCGAACTGACCGCGGAGGAAGAGAAGCGGCTATTCGCCAGCCTCGACCCCGACGTGCTGGCCGTTGCCGAGTTCGCGATGCTGAGCGGGCAGCGCAAAAGCGCCATCATCACCCTGCGCTGGGATCACGTCGACTTTGTGGAGCAGCGCGCCAAGGTGAAGACGAAGGGCGACAAGTGGCACGCCTTCCCGCTCACCAGCCGCATGATCGAGTTGATCCAGCAGCGGCCGCGCGTGGAGAAGGTGCCGCAGGTCTTCACCTACGAGTGCAAGCGGCCCTCCCCGGCTCGCCCTGGCCGCGCCAAGCGGTATCGCGGGCAGCGCTATGCCTTCTCCAAGAATGGTTGGGCACGGCGGTGGTATCAGGCGTTGAAGGATGCAGGCGTTGAGGACTTCCGGTTCCATGATCTGAGGCACACCAGCGCTACCCGGATCGTGCGATCGACGGGAAACCTGAAGATCGCGCAGCGACTGCTTGGGCACACCGATATTGCGACGACCAGCCGGTACGCACACGTCAATGAAGACGATGTTCGCGCGGCAATGAAAAAAACGGAATCACGGAATAGTCACGGAAAGCATTTGCGGGCGACTCGCACAAATGCTAGGAAATCTGCGGAAAGCGACACAGTAGGTTAGCTGCTTTGGGAGCAGGATGTCGCAGGTTCGAATCCTGTCTCCCCGACCATTCACGCCGACGCCGTTGCGATCGCGATCGAGGCGTATTCAGCCGCGCTGACTGATCCGCCCGCCGCGAAGCCTATTCCTTGCCCGACGTGCCGGCCTCCAGGATCGACACGATCGAAAACAGGGTAAAGCAGACGGCGCCAAGCCCCGCCAGAACGCGCGCCGGGACGAAGAAGCCCGGGTTCGCGGTGGCCGCTTCTGCAAGGAAGGCGGAAAAGAACAGGCAGGCGAGGCAGGTCAGGACCGGAAGCAGCGGAATCCGGTTCGCCAGTGCGCATTCGCGCCGCCAGGTCAGCGCCAGCAACCACACCTTTGACACGATGCTGAAGCACACCATGCCCAGCCCGAGCAGGACGCACCCGGGGGCGATCCGATCTACCCGGTCATCTCCGAACAGGACGATCACTCCCCAACCAAATGCCGCTGCTCCCATCAACAGGACCCACAGCGTCCACGCCCATCTTTCTCCCTCGCCAAATTCGTTGCGCACCTGCCGCACCACCGTCGACACCAACGAGATAAGGCTTGCGCAAATGGCCGTGATGCCGAGCAGGACGTGGCCGGCGACATAATCAGGCGTCTCGGCGGCACGCGCCAGCAACATCGCCGCCCACAACGCACCAGCGACTGTAGCTATGACAGGCACGGCAATCAGCGCCGCGCCGGTCGCGCGGCTGTACGCCTCGGCGGGCGGACCGTCCTGCGCGCGGCCATGCGCATTTCTGGGGATCAGCGTGAAGGCACTTGATGCCGTCGCGACGGTGCTGACACACGCAGCAATCAACCCCACGCCGGCTATCACATGGCCGGCAACGAAGCTGGGCACGCTCCCCTGTTGAATGATCGCGAAGCCCCAGATCACGGTCGCACCCGCGGCGGAATAGCCGATCACGGGGAGGATGACCTTCCATGCCGGACTGAACGTGTGCGTTAGTTGCCGGATGATCATCGCGGCGGTCGTGAACAGGGCGATGCAGATGGCGGTCAGCGACACCAGAATGTGTCCGGCGACGAAATCATTGGCATCCGTGCCGTCCCGCAACACATACAGGCCAAGGCCGAGGCACACTGCCCCCATCGCCAGGGGAATGATCCGGAATAGGATGCTGATCCAATAGTTCACGGGCATCCTCCTGCTCGGCGGGGCAAGGGGCTGTACGCTCCGTCCGCCCCTGCGAACACGCCACGCCATCACATGGCCGGCCGCTGGGGCAGGATCCAATAGGGAAAGATACGATCGCGCCGGGATGCCGCCGGCGCTGGTTCGGCGTGTTTGCCCTGCCGCTCAGGCGGCGTAGCTTGCCCGCCCCGCCACCCGATCGTGCCAGGCGCAAACGTGGTCGCGCTCTGCCAGCGGCTCCATGCCGATCAGCTGGCCGAAATCGATGATCGTCACCGCCGCGATATCGGCCATCGAATAGTCATCTCCCGTGATGAACGCCCGCGCGTCCGACAGCTCGCGGTCGAACCAGCGCATGGCGCGATGCAGCAGGTCGCGGTTCGATGCGCCATAATCCGTGTACTGCGTCAGCAGCGCCGCCGTCGCCGGATGCGCATGGCGCCAGAACATCTTCACCGGCTCGCCGATCTGAAGCTCGACCCGGCGGATCCACATGTCGACCAGCGCCTGCTCGGTCGGCGTCTGCCCGAACAGCGACGGCGCGTCGGCCACGCTGTCGAGATAGCGGCAGATCGACACCGTCTCGGAAATCATCGTTCCGTCATCAAGCTCAAGCACCGGCACCTGGCCAAGCGGATTGCGTGCCAGATGGTCCGGCGCCTTGTGCTCTCCCCGCCGGAGATCGAGCATGACCTCCTCCAGCGTGATGTCCTTCTCGGCGGCGGCCATGCGGACGCGGCGGGGGTTCGGGGCCGGCGACGGCGCGCTGTACAATTTCATGCCGCCATCCTGACCCAGCCGCGCCCAAAACAAAAGCTGGCGCCGCAGCAGCACGGACCGCCCGACGCCAACGCGTAATTTGCCGCCTCCCCACGGAGATAAAGCCACGTTCGCGCATTTCCGGTAAGCCCATGACACTGCCCCAGAGCCTCTCCATCGCAACGCTCCTGGGGATGATGGCGCTCTTCATCTGGGGGCGGTTCCGCTATGACGTCACCGCGATCATCGCGCTGCTCGCCGCGTTGCTGCTCGGCATCGTGAAGCCGGAGGACGCGTTTCGCGGCTTTTCCGACGATATCGTCGTGATCGTCGGCTCCGCGCTGGTGATCTCGGGGGCGGTGCAACGCTCGGGCGTGCTCGAACGCGCGCTGCGCAAGGTGAGCCGCCACGTCACCCGGGTCCGCTCGCAACTGCTGGTGCTCACCGGGACGGTCGGGGTCGCGAGTGCGCTGGTGAAGAACATCGGCGCGCTTGCCATGCTGATGCCGGCCTCGTTCCAGATGGCGAAGCGCAACGATACCAGCCCGTCGGTCTTCCTGATGCCGATGTCCTTTGCCGCATTGCTCGGTGGGCTGATGACGCTCGTCGGCACCTCGCCGAACATCATCGTCAGCCGCGTGCGCGAACAGATGACGGGGCACCCGTTCGGCATGTTCGACTACACACCGGTCGGCCTCGGGCTGTTCGTCATCGGCCTGGTCTATCTGCGGTTCGCCTATCGTCTCGTCCCGCGCGACCGCCGCGCCGCCGCGACGATGGGTGAGGCACTGGATATCACCGGCTATGTCACCGAAGTAGTGCTTCCCGCCGGGTCGCCGGCAGTCGGGGAGACGGTGCAGGCGTTCCTTGATCGGCACGAGGGCGAGATCGTCCTCACCCAGATGTTGCGCGCCGGGCTGCGCAGCGCGCCCGGCATGGCGATGACGCTGGAGGAAGGTGACACGCTGATCCTCAGCGGTGCGCCCGACGCGTTGGAGCGGGCGATCGCCACCGATCGGCTCGCTTATGAGGGCGAGGGGCGCGAAGCGGCGCAGGAACAGCGCGACAAGGACAAGGGCAGCAGCACCGGCGAGATCGGCGTGGTCGAGGCGGTGGTCAACATGGGCGGCATGCTGGAGGGGCAGACCGCCGGGCGCCTCAACCTCCAGCGGATGTTCGGCGTCAACCTGGTCGCGATCTCGCGCCGCGGCGAGCGGCTGTCCCGCCGTCTCGCCAACACGGTGCTGCGCGCCGGCGATGTCGTCGTGCTGCAAGGCCCGCTTGATACGATGCCCGAAAGATTGCGGCAGCTCGGCTGCCTGCCGCTGGCGGAACGCGACCTGCGGCTGGGCTCGCGCCGCACCACCTGGTTGCCGATCCTTGTCCTCGCGGGCGCCATGTTCCTGACCGCAATGGGCTGGGTGCCGGTGGCCGTCGCCTTCTTCGCCGCGGCGGGCCTTGTCATGGCGACGGGTGCGATCAGCCCGCGGGAGGCCTATGATCATGTCGAATGGCCGATCCTCATCATGCTCGGCGCATTGATCCCGGTGTCGGATACGTTGCGAACGACGGGCGCGTCGGAGGTGATCGCGACCGGCCTTGCCCATGTCGCCACCACCCTGCCCGCCTGGGGCGCGGTCGCGCTGATCCTCGCCGCGGCGATGGCGGTGACGCCGTTCCTGAACAACGCCGCGACAGTGCTGGTGATGGCGCCGATCGCCGCGCAATTCGCCGGTGATCTCGGCTATCGGCCGGAGGCGTTCCTGATGGCAACGGCGGTCGGCGCGGGGTGTGATTTCCTCACCTCGATCGGGCATCAGTGCAATACCCTGGTGATGGGCCCGGGCGGATACCGTTTCGCGGATTATGCCCGGCTGGGCGCGCCGCTCTCGCTGTTGGTGCTGGTGCTGGGCACCCCGCTCATCCTGTTCTTCTGGCCGCTGGCCTGACCGCGGCTACAGATTGGCCTGCTCCTCCTCGGGCAGGTCGGCATAGGGCCCATAATAAAGCTCGGCACATTCCGCCGCGAGGCAGCCGCCCTCGATCTCGATATCGTCGCGATACGCGTCGGCGATGAACGCCAGCGTGTCGACATGCTTCGCCTCGAAATACATCGGGTGAACGTCATCGCGCCCCGCGCCGAACACGACCCGCCCGACCTTCGACCAGATCGACGCCATGGTGCACATCCCGCAAGGCTGCAGCGTGGAATAAAGCGTCGCGCCGCGCAGTTCGAGCTCACCGATCCCCTCGCACGCGCGGCGGATCGCCATCATCTCGGCATGGGCGGTCGCGTCGGGCAATTCGTGCGTCTGGTTGCGCTCCGCGGCAATGACCTTGCCGTCCAGGACGATCACGCATCCGAGCGGCGATGTCGAGGGATGCGACCCCTTCGACCGCGCCACCTCCAGCGCCAATCGCATCCACCGTTCATCATCGTCCTTGCGCATCAGTCAGCCCTTTCCCCCGCCCCAACGCGTCAGGCACCAATTGGCCGCTGGTTCTGGGTCAGTCCGCGTTCCGCCGCCGCGCGGCGGCGACGGCCTCGCGCAGCGTCGGCAGCTCGACCGCGCCGGGCAGCAGGTAGCGCCCGATCACCAGCGCCGGCGTGCCGGCCAGGCCGATAGCACGGGCGTAGCGGTGGGTACGTGCCAATGCGGCGTCGATCGCCTCGTCATGCTTGACGAGGTCAGCCTGCAGCCGCGCCCAATCCACGCCGGCGCGGTCCGCGGCGATACGGATCGACTGGCTGGTGATCCTGCCCTGCGTCTGCATCAGCGCATTGTTGAACGCGGCGTGCCGCCCCTGGTAATTGGCCGCGATCGCCGTCCGCGCCGCCTCGCGAGAGACCGCGCCGAACACCGGCCAGTCGCGATACACCACGCGCAGCTTCGGGTCCTCGCGCCGCAATTGCTCCAGCGCCGGGTGGACCTTGCGGCAATAGGGGCATTGATAATCGGAAAACACCACCATCGTCACGTCCGCACCCGCCGGCGCGATTGTCGGGGCGACGCTGTCATTCTGGATCTGGCGATGCAGCGACGCGGCGTTGGAGGTAACGTTCTGCGCCGTCGCGGCCGGTGAAATGGTCACGGCCACAGCAAGCGCGGCCAGCGCCTGCACCATAAGAAAACGGCCAGTCACCATCAGCTTCCTTCCAGTTCGTCGATCGCGGCCATCAGGCTGGCGCGCGAGATTTCGCCCGTGTGGCGGCGGGTGATCCGGCCCGCCGCGTCGACGAACACGGTGGTGGGATAGCCGCCCGCCCGCGTCGCCGCAGCGACATGGCCCGTGGGATCGAGCACCACGGCGTCCCCCGCCAGCCGCTCCGCCGCCAGGAAGCGCCGCACGGCGGCCTCGCTCTCGCGCTGGTTGATCAGCAGCACCGGCGTGTCGGACGCTCGCGCCACATCGATGATCATCGGCATTTCGCGGCGGCACGGTCCGCACCAGGTGGCCCACAGGTTCAGCACGAACGGCTTGCCGCGCAGCGCATCGATCGCGACTGGCTTTCCGTCCAGATCATGCAGCGTCAGTCCGCGTGGCAGTGGCTGGGGCGCCGGGGCGAGGACCGCGCTCAGCGCCGCGTGGCCGAGTGACAGCACGGCCAGCACCGCGATCATCCACGCCGTCGCCCCGCGCCGTCCCAGCGCCAGCAGCAGGGTGAGCGCCGCCGCCATCACGCCGATCCACGGGGCAAAACCGCCCTGCCAGATGGCGATGACCGACCATGGCTCGACGCGAAACGCGTCCAGATGCTGCACGACGAAGCCAAGCCGCGCCGCCACGATCCCGACGACCAGCGCCACGCCCGCCGCGCGCTCGGCCGCCGCGCCCGTGCGCCGCGCCATCATCATGCCGGCCGCGAGGAACAGCCACATCGCCGCGATCGCCAGCGCACGATCGGCCGCGATCATCACTGGCCCGATCGTCCATATGCCGTCCATCCGGTCGCCTCGTCGTCGTCAGGCGCGCCAGGGCACCGGTCATCGATGCGGCCGCGTGCCGCCCGCCGGTCACTATGGCGCGGGGCAGCACAGATCAACCGAGCCCGCACCCGCTCCCATGGTGTCGCACCCCCGCCAATCAAGCCACCTTTCAGCACCTTATTCTTTATTGTGCACTGCAACATCTTGGGTTGAGGCTGTGGCGCTTTCGCTGCATGGCAGCATTTCGTCACATGTGAGCAACAAAGCTTGGAACCAAAGCTTTGTTGGTTCGGTCCGCCGATAGATGCCCGCCACCGCCACCACGCCCTATGAATTCAAGCCGCACGAGCGGCCCTTCCTGCCCGGATCGCCGGCGACGCCCGACCATCCGATGGGGCGGCGGATCGCCTATGCCGCGATCGGCGTGCTGCTGGGCCTGACGGGTGGGCTCAGCAACGGCCTGCTGCTCGCCAATCTGCCGCAGATCCAGGGCTCGCTGGGCCTCAGCCCGGTGGAGGGCGGCTGGCTCAGCGCGATCTATTCGATGACCAGCGTGTGCATGAGCATGTTGCTCATCAAGTTTCGCCAGCAATTCGGGCTGCAGCGCTTCAATCGCGTGTTCCTGACCGGCTTCCTCGCGGTCACCGTCCTGCAGGTGTTCGTCCACAGCTATGGCGTCGAACTGCTGACGCGCGCGGCGGCGGGGATCGTCGGCAGCGGCCTCTCCACGCTATGCTTCTTTTACATCATGCAGGCGATGCCCGCCCCGGCGCGCCTGTCGGGCATGATCATCGGCTTTGGCCTGGCACAACTTGGCCTGCCGCTCGCCCGGGTCATCTCCCCCTTCCTGCTCGCGGATGGCGACATCCAGAACCTGTTCGTGTTCGAACTCGGCCTGACGTTGCTGTGCCTCGGCTCCGTCGCGCTGCTGCGATTGCCGCCAAGCGAGCGGTTCCAGGCGTTCGAGAAGCTCGATTTCCTCACCTTCGCATTGTTCGCGCCGGGCATGGCGCTCCTGTGCGGGGTGCTGGTGCAGGGACGCATCGTCTGGTGGAGCACGGCCTGGCTCGGCTATGCGACCGCCGCCGCGATCATCCTGATCGGCGCGGCGATGCTGATCGAGCACAATCGCGCCAATCCGCTGCTCAACACGCGCTGGATGCGCACGCGCAACGTGCTGCGCTTCATCATCATCGTCGCCGCGATCCGGGTGCTCCTGTCCGAACAGACCTATGGCTCGACCGGGCTGCTGACCGCGCTGGGGATGGGCAATGACCAGCTCGTCACGCTGAACGTCATCATCCTCCTGGGCTCGATCGCCGGGATTGCCGCCGGGGTGCTGCTGCTGAATCCCAAGGATCTGCTGTGGCAGGTGGTCGCGTCGGCGATGATCATCGCCGTGGTGGCCTTCATGGATTCGGATGCGACCAACCTCACCCGCCCGGGCAATTTCTATCTCAGCCAGGGGCTGCTCGCCTTTGCCGCCCTGTTCTGGATGGGCCCCGTCACGATGGTCGGCATCCTGCGCGCCATTTCAAAGGGGCCAAGCCACATCGTCAGCTTCTCGGCCGTATTCGGCATTGCGCAGACGGTGGGCGGGCTCGCAGGCACGGCGTTCCTGGGCACCGTGCAGATCGTGCGAGAGCGGCTCCATTCGCAGGAGATCGTCCACGGCCTCGTCGCCGGCGACCCGCTCGTCACGCAGCGGCTTCAGCAGCTTGGCGGCGCCTACGCCCGCGTCGAGGGCGATCCGATGCTGCGTCAGGCGGAGGGCGCCGTCCTGTTCGGCCAGCAAGTCACGCGAGAGGCGAATATCCTCGCCTTCAACGACGTCTTCACCGGCGTCGGCATCCTCGCGGTGCTGGTGGTGCTGTGGCTTGGCGGGCGGTGGGTCTGGCTGAAGATACACGGGATCAATCCGTTGGCGGAGGAACTGGCGGCGATGCAGAAGATGCGGGAGAATGCGGCACAATGAATGACGCGACATCGCGCCGGGACCAGGCGGTGGCCGAGGAGCGGCTGGAGGATCCGGTCGAAACCACCGCGCCCGAGCCTGATCGTGGCCGCGGCTGGGCGCCGCCACGCGGCGGCCTGCTGTCGACATTGTTCTTCGTCGGGCTGCTGATTGCCGGCGCGCTGATCGCGCTGTGGGCGTGGGACCTGCCGCCGTTCCGGCGTAGCCTGCAGACGACTGACAATGCCTATGTCCGCGGGCAGACGACGATCATCGCGCCGCAGGTGAACGGCTATGTCACCAGCGTGGAGGTGCGCGATTTCGAGACGGTGAAGGCGGGGCAGGTGCTCGCCCGGATCGACGATCGCATCTACCGCCAGCGGGTCGAACAGGCGCGCGCCGCGCTTGATACGCAGCGTGCGAATCTCGCCAACTCGCAACAAAGCGAACGCTCGCGCCGTGCCGCCGTGGGTGGGCAGGACGCTGCGATCGCCAGCGCCCGCGCGCAACTTGCCCGCGCCCAGGCCGACATGCGCCGCGTCGACGATCTGGTGGCGCAGGGGTCGGTATCGCTGCGGGAGCAGGATCAGACCCGCGCCGCGCTGGCGCAGGCGCAGGCGGCGGTCCGCCAGGCGGAGGCGCAGCGCACCATCGGCGAGCAGGAGGTCCGCTCCGTCACCGTCGGGCGCGGCGGCCTGGAAGCAGCGGTGGCAAACGCGCGCGCCGCGCTGCGCCTTGCCGAGATCGACCTTGCCAACACCATCATCCGCGCGCCCCAGGCGGGGAAGCTCGGCGAAGTCACCGTCCGCCTTGGCCAATATGTCACCGCCGGCACGCAATTGATGTTCCTCGTCCCGCCGACCGTATGGGTCTCGGCCAACTTCAAGGAAGCGCAGACCGCGCGCATCTTCCCGGGCCAGCCCGCGGTGCTGCACGTCGATGCGCTGGGCGGCGCCGAGATCCGCGGCCGGGTCGAGCGGCTGTCGCCGGCGGCGGGCAGCGAATTCTCCGTCATCCGCCCGGACAATGCGACCGGCAATTTCGTGAAGGTGCCGCAGCGGCTCACCGTCCGCATCGCGCTGGATCAGCGCAGCCCGCTCTATCCACGGCTCAGCCCCGGCATGTCGGTCGAGGCGGCGGTCGATACTAGCGGCGCGCCCGCCCCGGCGATGAGGTAGGCGCCAGACGATGAGGACACGCTCTTCGCTCGCGCTCCTGCTTGCGCTTGCCGGCTGCGCCGCGCCCAACCCGCCCCGGCCCGAGGCGGCCGGCGTCACTGCACCGCTGCAATGGCGCACCACCCTGCCCGCCGGCGCCGCGCTCGACGGCGACTGGTGGCGCCGCTTCGGTGATCCGGTGCTCGACACGCTGGTGGAACAAGCGCGCGCCAACAATCCCGATGTCGCGATCGCTGCGGCGCGTGTGCAGGAGGCGCGCGCCAACGAACGGCTCGCCCGCGCGCAGCTCTTCCCCTCACTCGACGCCGGGGTCGGCGTGACGGAGGCGCGCGCGCTCAACCCTTTGGGGGTCGCGGCCGAGAATACCGGTGTGCAGCCGCTGTTCCAGGCCGCCTATGAGGTCGATCTGTTCGGCCGCATCGGCAATCAGGTGGAGGCCGCGCGCCAGTCCACCGCCGCCACCGCCGCCGCGCGCGACGCGGCGCTCCTGTCGGTCACCGCCGCCACCGCCAGCGGCTACATCACGCTGCGCGCGCTCGACGCCCGCCGCGCGGTGGTCGAAGCGACGATCACCTCGCGCGCGGAGGCACTACGCTTTGCCAAGTCGCGCGCCGACGTCGGCTACACCTCGCAGCTCGAATTGCGCCAGGCGGAGGCGGAATATCGCGCCACGACGCAGATCCTGCCGCAGGTGCAGCTGGCGATCGCGCGGCAGGAGAACGCACTGAGCACCCTCACCGGCGTCACCCCGCGCGCGATCCCGCGCGGGCGGCCGCTGTCGGCGCTGGCCCCGCCCGGCGTGCCCGCCGGCCTGCCATCCGATCTGCTGCGTCGCCGGCCCGATATCGCCCAGGCCGAATACAGCCTTGCCGCGACCGACGCCTCGCTCGCCGCCGCTCGCGCGCAATTCCTCCCCTCGCTTCGGCTGACCGGATCGGCTGGCCTCACCTTGTCGACCGCGCTTGCCGATCCGGTGTCGATCTGGTCGATCGGCGCCAGCATCCTTGCGCCCTTGTTTCAGGGCGGGCGGCTCACCGCCAATGTAGAGGGGGCGGCGGCACGGCGCGACCAGGCGGCCTTCACCTATCAGCGCACCGCCCTCACCGCCTTCCGCGAGGTGGAGGATAATCTGGCCGCGGTCGACCGCCTCGCCGCGCAGCGGCGGGAGCTTGAGGCGCAGCGCACCGCCACGGCGGAGGCCCTGCGCCACGCCACCAACCGCTATCGTGCGGGCTATGCGACCTATCTGGAACAGCTCGATGCGCAGCGCACCTTGCTCAACGTCGATCTGACCCTGGTTCAGCTGCGCGCCGACCAGATCAACAGCGTGATCGCGCTTTATCAGGCGATGGGGGGCGGCTGGTCGGCGGATCAACCCGCCGGCTGATCGCTGACCGCGCACACCTGAAGACCCGCGGCCGTCCCGCCCCCTGAGAGCCACCGTCGCTGCGCCGCAAGGGAGTACAACGCAGCCGGCAATACGGCCTCAGAGGGCGAGGGCCCAGGGAGGAGCGGCGCGTCCGGGGGGGAGGCAGGCGCGCACCGCTCAGGGAACTGGTCTCAGCTGGCGGACTGGGTGGCCGCCAGCTTGTCGAGATCGGCGATCAACGCGGCGCGATCCGCATCGGCCGCCTTGGCGAGGTAAGCGCGCGTGTCGCCGACCTTCTTTGCCACGTCCTGCTGGATCGCGCTGCGGCTGGCGTTGCACCAGCCCGGACGGCTGCCGTTCGCGACATTGTTCTCGACGAAGCTGCGCGAGGCCATCATGCCGCCAGCGCCGGTCGCGGTGCGGTTCACTTCCATATTGGCGGTCCATACGCAGCGCAGCGAGGACGGGCGGCCCGGCGGGGCGACTGCCCCCACCTGCTTCTGCTGGATCTTGATGTCACCGCGATAATCGGCCTGCACGGCGCCGGACGCATGTTCGACCGACAGGCTGTGGGTCGCCGCAGGGGCACCGGTCGCCGCGGCGGCGGCAGCTGCAAAAATGGCAAGAAAGGTCATGATCGTTCCTGAAAGGTAAAGGCGAGCGGCCGCCGACCGGGTCGGCGCGCGAACCGCATCGCGCGGCGTCGTCGCCGCCGCTCGTCAGTGGGAAAATTGGCGGATCAGGCCGCCTGTGGTTGCCAGGCCATGGCGTGAAGTCGGTCCTTCACCTGCAGCCGCAGCCACTTCAGACGCAGCAGGCGGAACGTGTCCGGTGCGCGTCGCGTCAATTCGGTGCGGATCTGCTCATCCAGCCGCGCATGCAACTGGGTCAATTTATAACGAAGGAAACTCAACGCCTCTCTCCAATCAAAGATTGAACGATCGGGTCAGCGATGATGTTAAGAGGCAGACTCAGGCCTACATCGAGCTAACCCGATGCGGTCCGACATCACGTTCGTCCTGAGACGAGCGCCAGAGGGGCCCGGTCCGCACGGTTGAAATTAATTTCCGGAGCCAAAATATCAAGCGCCGGTAACATTACATTTTGTTGCACAAACCTCAGGACTTTGGTGCATTTGCGCGCACTTCGGGCCCATCCGACGGCGCCGTCCCGGCGGCGCCCTGCCCTTCGCCCAGCGAGCGCAGATATTCCTCGTGATCGGCCGCCGTCCCGACGAAGCGCTTCATCCGCGCCAGCCGCTCGGCCGGGACGGACAATTCCGCCTTGGCCAGCTCATCGGCGATATAGGTCGCGTTGAAATCGGGTACGCCGGCGCGCTTCAGATTGCTGGCATTGCGCATCGAATCACCGCTGCACAGCAGCAGCTGCCAGCCATAATCGCCCATTTCGAACAGCGCCCGGCCGCCAAAGTCACCCTGTGTCCAATCGGCCAGCGCATGGTTGCCGCTCACCACGATCGGCCCGACATCGATCGGCGCCAGCGGGCTGCCGAAATGCGCCTCGGTCGCCTCGCGCACCCGGCGCTCCTCGACCACGGGGTTGGTGATCCCGCAACCGGCGAGCAACAGCGCCAGCGCCGGAAGCACCCACCTAAGCACGGATCAGCTTTCGCAGCCGGTCGAGCGCACGGTCCTCAGGCTCGGCGGCATCCATCGTGGTGGCGAACTCGCCGTTGCGATCGAACAGCAGGATGCGCGCGGTATGATCGATCGTATAATCGCCATTGGGCAGCGGCACGCGCTCGACATAGATCTTGTACGCTTCCTCCATTCGCTTCAGCTCGGCCGGCTCCCCGGTCAGGCCGATGACCGGCGCGTCGAACATCGACAGGAAGCTCGCGATATCCTCGCTCTTGTCATGCTCGGGATCGACCGAAACGAAGACGATGTTCATCTTGTCGCCGTCCGCGCCCAGTTTCTGGTGAAGCAAAGCCATACGGTTCATCGACGTCGGGCAGATGTCGGGGCAGCGCGTAAAGCCGAAGAAGATCGCATAGGGTTTCCCCTTCAGCGTCTGCTCGGTCACGGTCTTGCCGTTGGTATCCACCAGACGAAAGGCGCCGCCCGGCGCGTTCTGCGCTGCCGCCTCGTCGGTCTTGACGGGCGCCGGCGACGAACAGGCGGCCGTCCCCAGCGCGAGCGCGGCGGCCAGTAGCGCCGTGACATGCGTGGTGCGGATGCGAGGGCGGGTCATCGATGGCCTCCATGCGGATGCGCCGGCGCGGCGGCACCAGCGGCGCGGACGGTGAAGACCACCTTCACCTCGCCCGCCTTGGCAAAGCGCAGCGTCGCGGGCACGCGCTCACCCTGCTTCAGCGGCGCGGTCAGGCCCATGAACATGATGTGGTTACCGCCGGGCGCCAGCGCGATCGTCGCGCCGGGCGCCAGCGCAATGCCGCCGCTCAGCGGCCGCATCCGCATGATGCCATTCTCGGTCGTCATGCTGTGCAGTTCGACGCGGGCGGCGCGCGGCGTCGACACGCTGATCAGCCGGTCGGCCGTTTTCCCGCCATTGCGGATCTGGGCATAACCCGCGCCGACCGTGGCGCGCGGCGCCGTGGCGCGCGACCAGGGCTGGGAAATGGTTATGTCACCCTTGCGCACATCCTGCGCCGCCGCCGGCAGCGACAGGCCGGCGCAGGCCATGATCAGGGGCAGCGCAAATCGATGGGTCATCGCAACTCCTCGCGTCGGCGCGGCCGAGAGTGCCGGCGGCAGGGGTCCTGTCGTCCGCGGGCGTGGCGTCGCCGATCCTTGTCGCCCGGCTGCTAGCGACCCTGCCCGCCCCGGTCACTTGGACATTCTGTCCAAGACCCGCGATGCTGCCCGCGTGGTGCCGCCTCGTCCGCCGCCGCGATCAGCTCGGCCAGGCTGATCGGCCGCACCTCCATCCGCTCCAGCAACGCGAGCATGTCGTCCCACCAGCTATGGAAACGCGCCAGCCCTGCCGCGTCGCGCACATAGGGCGTGTTCCCCGGCACCAGGCTTGGCGAATGGAAGGAAAAGGTGAGCAGTCTTTCGCCGGCCGCCACCGCCTCGCGCACCGCCGCCGCTGCCTCGCCGAACGACACGCCTTCGGGCGACAGCGGCACGCGCGACAACAGCCCCGTTCGCGCCATCACGCCGCGGCCACGCGGTATTCTGCCTGCCAACCGGTGCAATGCTCCCCCGCCCCGGCGCAGCGCGCCGATATAGCGCGTCGTCAGCGGCACCTCGATCAACCCCTCGGGCGCCAGGCGAAAGGCAGCGCTGCCGATGGCGCTGAAATCCGGCCCGCCGGCGGCGCTATAGTCATGCAGCGCGCGCATCGATGTCTCGACGCGATAGCCGCGCGCCGCCAGCAGCGCGGGCATGCCGGGCCCCAGGCCGTAGCGCCCGGTGCGAAACGCCAGCGGCTGCGCCCCGAACGCGGCCGTTATCGCGGCGGTCAGTTGGTCGACCTTCGCCGCGACCAGCGCGGGATCGAGGTTGCCCGCAAAGGACGCCCAGCCGCTCGGCGCCTCGTCATGCGGCGGATTGACCCAGGGATGCAGCTGCGCGCCGATCGTGCTGCGCCCATCGGCGATCAGGCCGCGCAGCGTATCGATCGCCGCCGCGCTGGTCGCCACCGGATAATCGCACAGATAGCAGGGCGCGACCCCGTGGTCGGCAAGGCGGCGGTGCATGTCGGGCAACGCCGCGATCGCCTCGACCGCAATGGCGTCGCGCCTGAACGGCGCCGACCAGTCGAATTCCTCCTCGGTATCGACGAACACCATGAACCGGCGGCCGAATGACGGGGGCCATGCAATGTAATCGGCTGGCGGCGGCGGCGGTACGCGCCAGCCTTTCGCGCCGCCGCTGCTCACCCCTTGTGGGTCGCCGCCTGCCCCAGCGTGCCGGCCGCCGCTGCGGGCAGCGACACCACCATCCGGTCGGCCGTGATCATCATCTGCCCGCCCAGGCTCGCCGCCAGATTGCGCACCAGCCGCAGCGCAAAGCCGGTGCCCAGCAGCGGCGCGCCGGGCAGTTCCGCCTCACGCTCCGCATCCAGCGTCAGCAGTTCGTCCTCGGACAGGTCGGCCAGCGCGCGGGGCAGCGTCACCGACACCAGGGAGGTATGAAGCCCCGAGGCGCCTGCCGTCACGGTGATCGCCTCGTCCGGCTGCGCCGCCGACACGATGGTCCCGATTAAGCGGCCCAGCAGCCGCTCCGTGGCGCGATCGTCGCATGCCACGGCGATCGCGGCGTCCATCGGCGCGATCGTCAGCGTGCAGCCGCGCATCGTCGCCAGCGATTGCAGGTCTGCCGCAATCCGTTCCAGCACCGGGGCAAGCACCACCGCCGCCGGGCGCAGCTGCAACGCATCGCCCTCGATTCGCGCGGCGAGATCCAGGTCCTCGATCGCCGCGATCAGGTCGGCCGCCAGGCTGCGGATCGCCGCCGCCCGCTCACGATACACCGGCGCGACCGGCCCCAGCAGCTGCGATTCGATCAGCTCGGAGAAACCGGCAATGGCATTGGTCGGGGTGCGCAGTTCGTGCACCAGCCGGCGCAGCCCCTCGACATTGCCTTCACCCTTGGATGGCGGCGCGCG
>JAESGJ010000469.1_pt1 | contig 20290 bp, 24 predicted proteins | sample 9266241 | NCBI WGS metagenome assembly JAESGJ01 (sample SAMN14514841, study PRJNA621669) | algae metagenome | isolation source: Brasilonema octagenarum HA4186-MV1 and co-occurring heterotrophs from wet... | place: USA: Manoa Valley, Hawaii | collected 2009-07-20 | reverse complement strand
CCTGGCCGATCTTCTTCAGCACGCTCCAGAAGCTCTGCAGCTCCATGTCGGTCGGCGGCGCGGCCGCAGCGGGCTGCAGGCCCGGCTGGCCGGCGCTGAACACGCCGAGCTGGTGACCGATGTTCACACCGGTCTGCACGCCCTGGCCGATCTTCTTCAGCACGCTCCAGAAGCTCTGCAGCTCCATGTCGGTCGGCGGCGCGGCCGCAGCGGGCTGCAGGCCCGGCTGGCCGGCGCTGAACACGCCGAGCTGGTGACCGATGTTCACGCCGGTCTGCACACCCTGGCCGATCTTCTTCAGCACGCTCCAGAAGCTCTGCAGCTCCATGTCCGAGACCTGTACCGAACCTTGCCGCATGTCCGGACCGGCTGAAAACGGCAGGAAACCTCCGCCGATGTTTCCGACGACACCGCCGATGGTCTTTCCCTTCTTGCCGCCGAGCAGATTACCGATAACGCGTCCGGCCGCTCCGCCGAGGATGGAGCCGAAAATGCCCTGCGGGTCGAGTTGGCCATAATCCTCGTACTGCTGCTGTGTTCCAGTCATGATCAAATCTCCTGATGAAGTGCCTGACCCGCGAGCGACAATTGCTTCCCGAAGGAGTCGGGATCACTGGTGCGAGCGGCTGACGCTACGACAGGGATCGTGATGCAGGCGTCACGTCGAGCGTGAAAGTTGCGTCAAAGTTTTTGGCGCGGGGCAATTTGAGCGAGACAGATCGCGGCGACGTGCAGAACATGTGGCGAATTTCGCGCTGCAGCTGTTCGGTCTCCTGTTCCGGCGCTGCGCGAACGTCGCGCCACAGCACGGAGCGGCAGAGGTCATACTGACGCAACGCGTCTGCGCGGCGGCCTTGCTGCGCATAACAGCGCATCAGGATGCGATGGACATTCTCCTGAAGCGGGTCGATCGCGAGGATGCGCAGCGCGAGTGCGATCGCGATATCCATGTGTTCGCGCTTGTCGGCGTCCAGCAGGCCTGCAAGGGCCTGCATCGCCAGTGTTCTCAGTCGCTGACGCTCGGCAGAGAGCCACGCCTCGAACTGGCAAGAGTTTGAGTCGATGCCCTCGAGAAGGTCGCCTCGATAGAGCAGCGCCGCACGGGCCAGCCGCTCGGGGTGGCCGTCCCGGAGCAGGCGCTCGAATTCCCCGACATCGGTACTGATGGCGGCCGGGCAGATCCGGATGTCGTCGCGATCGGCCGTGATCACGTCGGGATATTGCGGCAGCACACGCCGCAATGTGAGCAGAGCTTGTCGAAGGCTGGCGCGCGCACGATCGCTGAAGTGACCGTCCCACAACAGGGTCGCGAGCTTGCCGCGTGAAATGGCCCGTGGGGAACTGAGCGCGACGTAGCCCAGCAGAGTCGCAGCCTTGCGGCTGGGGATCAGCACGAACTCACCGGAAGCAGAAACTACCTCGACACCGCCGAAGAGATTGATTTGGAGCAGCGACATTGTGCTTGTCCTTCGGTCATTGTCCTCTGTCCCTCACTTCATGCACTGGCGAACATTCTTATGATGACCATCGCCAATGATGCGGACGGCACCCACCATCCATACGTCATCGACCGGGTCGAAATGTTCGCGGCCACCATACAACCTGAATTAGACAAAGCAACGGATGACGCCTGTCATCGCGTCAGCAAATCGTGAGGCCGCTAATTTTCAAAGTGTGAGATAGCGCATAGGCAGACTGCGAATTTCAGGCGCGACAATCGCTCGCATTTGATGCGTTGGTCGACAACGAGGATGGAACAGCGGTGCAAGCTTGCATGGCATGTCACGCCGAACACTGTGCAAATGTCGCTACGCCGCTGCGACGGTTGCGTGCGGTGCTCGACGCACGCGAGCATCTTGCACTCGCCGCGCCGGGCTTGAACGGCGGAAGCGGCACGGCGTACCCAGACCGTGCGTCAGAAAGCCGCTGCTGCCTGCGTCAGTCAGATTCGCCGAGTCCTCCTGAATGGAAACCTGGACGAAGTTTTCCGTGCCGGGACATGTTGGGTTTGGCAAGGGATCTACCCATTCCACCGTTCCCGGTTCTCACGCGGCACCCGGCTTCGTGATCAACTGTGCATTGTGTGCGTCAGATCACAGCAGAATCACGGCTCCTGCCCTACGATGTCCCTGCATGGCCGCAAACAAGGTAACGGCGGTACGCGTGAGGCTGCGGCGACAATCGACAGCTAGGGACTTTTCCAAGCCGCCAGGGTGAAGAGCCCGGCGGCTTTCTTCCTGGTTTCTACCCAGCATAAGAACGTGGATGCCGGGCGTGCGCCGCACCGGAGGGCTTCGGCCCGCAGGCGGCACAGGCGCGGGCTTGCCGATCTCCTCGATCGCGCCGGCAGCCGTTCCTATGAAGAACCGCCCGCGCCCCTTTGCTCGTCCCCCTCCTCCAGTTGCCGCTCCGCTTCGAGCCAGAACTCCAGCTCGTGATCTCCTGGCCGTCCCGCCCGCTCCAAGAGTTCGTAGGCGCGGGCGCGAACCTGGCCGCGGCGCATCATGCCGCGGAGCTTTCGTTTCAGCTCCTCGGCAAAGCCGCGGAAGCGATGGCAGGTGGGCTCGTCCTTGACGAGCGCAACCGCTCGCGTGGCGAGTTCGATTTGGTGCTCCATTCTTTTCTGCTCGTCCACTACTGATACCGCCATGGGAAAATGTAGTTGTGAGAGCCCGTCAATGCCTTGCGGGATGGTCTATTCCCCTTGGCAGCGGGCGGGTAATGGGACGTGCGATGCGAAACTGATTCAGGGCCGGCAGGAAGCAGCATGATGGGTTTCGCTACGCTCACCGCACCACGCACCATCGCATCGAGCTAGTGCCACGTCGTATCGGCTTCGACGATCACCACGCGCGTTTCCGGATCTTCGGCCGTGTTGCAGGTACATGGCATACCCTCGCCACAGCGGCAGCCGCCCAGCTGTTCGCTCCAGGCCCGGAGCGGATGGTTTTCGCAGACCCACCCCAGCCCCTGGCAGAACGGACAATTCTTGTCGGTCACAGCGTATCCGGCGTCCGCAGCGTGTCTGACTTATCCTCGTTGCGCAGCGCCTGCTCGGCCGCGTTCCAAAACTCATCGTCGCGGCCCTCGGGCTTGCCGGCTTGCTCCCACAAACGGTGCGCGCGGTCTCTGATGTCTTGTTCAGTCGGTTCGGACAATTTTCGTCTCCTCTGGTGAAGCACGGCCCCACCCTGGGGGGCATGGGGGCTTTGGAGGCGGGGCCGTGCAGGCCAGCGATCGGCGGCGATACTGGCCTGCCGATTCAAGCGTCGATCGTGCCCGAGAGTTCCTAGGTGCGCACGCCGGGTGACGACGCGCCCATCAATTCGTCGAGACGGGACGATGCTGGGTCTTCGGCCCAGCCAGACCCGCGCCGATGCCGGCATCCCCGCGAATGCGAGCATGCGGCACATGAGCCGACCTTGGCCACCTAGCTCCCGCACATGCTCCCTCGCCAACGGCCGCCTGATGCCCGGGCCCCCCCTTTTCACGGCGTCGGGCGATCGCCGCCGCCAAGACGGCAAAGGACAGCGGTAGGATTGTAGATCGGGATGATACCAGGCAGCGGTCGGTGCGGAGATCGCGATAGCCGTCGCCGGCTCCCTGCCCGAGTACGATTTGGCAATGTAGCCGTAAGAGCGTCCTGCTTGGCCCGTACCGCCCGAGAGCGAGTGACAGGCACGGGAGTTGGAGATGCCTTATCGATCAAACGGCGATCTTCCACCCGGCGTGCGGCACCATCTGCCGCCTCATGCCCTCGATATCTATCGAGAAGCGGTCGACCATTCCTTTGCCGCGCATGCCGGGGACCTTCGACAGGAAGAAATCGCGCACCGAACAGCATGGGCCGCCGTGAAGCGCTCCTACGTGAAACTTGGCGATCAATGGGTGCCCAAGTGGCCGGATGCATAGATGGCGACGCTCGGAAGCCTCGCAATCGATCTATGTCCATAAGGATGTCGCATCGTCCTTGATCGCGGGCGCCGCTCCCAAATTTGCGCGAAATCAATCAACGTTCAAAGGCCGGGACTATGCTTTCCGGTGACCGAGATGGTCAAACTCTGTGAGGAGAAATCATCATGGCAACCGAGACCAAACTACCCGTCGCCAAGACGTCGACCGCGCCTGCAGTGGCCGGCGAGGCATGGCAGCCGTTCCAGGCGCTGAGAAACGAGATCGATCAGATCTTCGACGATTTCGGCAACGGCTTCTGGAAGAGGCCGTTCCGGTCGCTCGCGCGGCTCGACCGTGACCTCTCCAAGAACTTCAATGCGCCGGCCGTCGATGTCGCCGAGAGCGACAAGGCTTACGAGATCACCGCGGAGCTTCCCGGCCTCGACGAGAAGAACATCGACGTCAAGCTCGTCAACGGCGGTCTCACCATTCGGGGCGAGAAGAAGGCAGAGACCGCGGAAAAGAAGAAGGACTATTACGTTTCCGAGCGCCGCTATGGCTCCTTCGAGCGCTACTTCGCGCTGCCCGACGGCGTCAATGCTGACAAGATCGAGGCGACGTTCAAGAACGGTGTGCTCAAGGTCGTCCTGCCGAAGACCGAGGAGGCACAGAAGCCGGCCAAAACCATCAGTGTGAAGGCCGCTTGAGCGCTCCCGCCGAGGTGAGGCCGTGACGGTCGCAGCCTCACCTCCTTCGGGACTGGTCAGCCAAACTGAGAGCATAACATGCGCGCACATCATATCATGACGAAAGACCTCGTCGCCGTAACGCCGCACACCACCATCGGGGAGGCGGCCAAAATCATGCTGCAGATGCATATTAGCGGTCTGCCCGTCGTCGACGATGCGGGCAATCTCGTTGGCGTGGTCTCGGAAAGCGACTTCCTCCGCCGCAGCGAGATCGGCACCGGCCGCAGGCATGCCGAGTGGCTCAAATTCTTCATGGGGCCCGGGCGCGCGGCTGCCGAGTTTGTTCACGAGCGGGGTCGCAAGGTCGCCGACGTCATGACGAAGCAAGTTGTCTCGGTGCAGGAAGATGCCGATCTGGCCGAAGTGGTCGACCTGATGGAGAAGAACGACATCAAGCGCGTTCCTGTCATGCGGGGCAAGGCGCCAGTCGGAATCGTCACGAGGACCAACGTCTTGCAAGCCGTGGCGAGCCTCGTGCACGAAGTTCCTGACCCGACGGCCGACGATGAACACATTCGCGAGCGCATCACACGTGCGGTCAATGCGACCGACTGGCGGCCGATCGGGTTTGAAGTGAATGTTCGCAATGGCGTCGTGCATCTGCACGGCCTTGTGACCACCGATGAGGCCCGTCAGGCTGCGATCGTCGCCGCCGAGAATACCGTCGGCGTCAAGAAAGTTCACGACCATCTCTGCTTCGTCGATACCTATTCCGGGTTCTACATGGAATCACCTGAAGACATGAAGGCCGCAGGCTGAAAGTACTGACGCGAGGCGACCATGCTTGGATGGCTCGTTCGGATTCTCTTCGCCTTCGCGGCGCCGATCACGGCGCTGTTCGTGGCCCGCGACGCGCTGAACTTCGGTCTCATTCAGACCGTCGTGACCATGTTGCTGGTCACCGCCGTGGTCTGGCTCATTGCCGCATACACCGGGCGGAGCCAGTCGCCTCGGTGACCCCCGAGGGACAAGGTGGGAGGCTGCGGAAAGCCCAGCCTATTGGCTGGGCGGCTCCCGCCTAGCCGTCGCCAGCAGCCGCATGATGGCGTCGGCCGGCACCGCAAAGGCAAAGCCGCTGCGCCCCTCGCCTCTGCGCGCGACGATGACCCCGATCAGCTTGCCGCGCAGATTGATCAGTGCGCCGCCGGAACTCCCCGCCTCGACCAGAGCGTCCGATTGGATCAGATCGTCGTTGGCGATACCGGGGCAGGAGCGGTGGAGGGCCGAAACGATTCCAAAAGACACGCTCGGGCCGAGATTGAGGGAGTCGCCGAGGGCCAGGACGAACTCGCCGACCTCGATATCCGCCGCCACCTCCAGCGCCGGGCCGTGAAGCGCACTCGCCGTGACTTGAAGCAGCGCAACGTCGTCTCGATCCGATCGTGCGACCAGGCCGGCATTCAACGTCCGTCCATCCTGAAGCGACACCTCCACGGCCATGGCGTTGGCAACGAGATGATTTGCGGTAACCACAAGGCCCGCCGCGGCGTCCACGATGGAGCCCGCGCCCCGAAGCTCGCGCAGCCTTGGCGGATCCGGAAATCCGCCCGACGGGTCCACGTCGCGCTGCTCAGCCGGAATATCCCAACTACGTATCGTGACGATCGCCGAAGACACGCGTTTGACGAGCGGCGCAAGATTCCGTGCCGAATAGCCTTGCATCCGCTCTCGCGGGAGATCGCCGCCCAGGCAGTCACTTGCGGAGACGACAAGCAGGCCGAAGATACAGATGCCGACCTGGCCGAGATATCGCTGAAGCCGAGCGCGCGACATGGAACAACGGTCCAATGACAGGGGAGCGTCCAGACCAGTCTAGTTGCGGGCATTCTGCCCGGACTTGAGGATTATCAAGGTCGTTCCGTGCCGGTATTTCCGGGAGGAGGCGTTGCGACCTCTCGCGCGTGACTACGGAAATCTCCTTAGGTGATGCCCCCAAATTTCTGTGCAGGAAAGTATGGCCTAGAAAGGATTTGCCAGCACGCACCGTCGAGGGGCCTGCCATGAATCATTCGATTTACAGCGCGGACAAGGCAACACGCCTGAAGGTGGTTGTTGCCGGGGCGACTGGGGGCATCGCTATCGTCATGACCGCGCTGACCGTTCACCTGAGCCATCCTGACATCAACGGGCAGAAGGCAACGACTCTCGCTGTTTACCAGCCTCACCCAGCCCGCGTTTTGACCAGGATGGCACAACGTTAGTCGGGCACGGATGTTGGAGGGTATCCAGATGACCAACGAAGCAATCAAGGCGCTGATGATACTCGCACTGTATGGCGTGCTCGAGATCACGCTCTTTTATTCCTCCATCGTAAAGTTTGCCAAGCGTCCTGCCCGTTTTCGAATCGGTCGAGGAGGGGCCCGGGACATTGCCGGTCGGGCAGCGAAGGACTAGGATGCTCTCGCCTTCGCGACGCGCGAAGATCGAGACGGGTCACAAGCAGGCCAGGTCGTACAGATCCTGTTGGAACGGCGGATCAGCGCCGGGACGGTCGTCGATGCCGACAACAGAGTGCTCGGCGTCGCGAGGCGATCTGCTGCACAGAGCCGAGAGCGGGACCGAACGCTCACCCTGTTGGTGGTCGCGCCTGCTGACCGGCGACGCCCGGCTCGCGACTGACTACGTTAAGTCGCACTCAATCAAGGTGCAGGACGTGATGACGCGGGAGGTCGCGACCGCCGCACCGGAGACGCCGTTGCACCGGTCGCCATGCTCTCGAAGAGCGCCCAGATCAAGCGCGTCCCATCGTCAACAAGGACGGCCAACTCGTCGGGATCGTCAGCGGGCCAACCCGCCGAAGCGATACCCGGCGTGGTGACCGTGAATGATCACTTGCTCAAAACTCCAGCCTTCGTCTACTGACCCGCGGCCGGCATGGAGGCAGATTGCCAGGCACCTTCCAACTCCGCGGAAGCCGGCACAGCTTGCCTACTGCCGCGCGGCTGTCGCGGCGCTCACACAACTTTGCCGACGACGGCGCCAATTCCGGCCGTGAGTGCCATCGCACAGGCACCCCAGAATGCGACTCGTACGGTTGGCTTCAACAGGCCGGCGCCCCCCGCCTTGGCACCGATTGCGCCGAGCAGTGACAGGAAGAGCAACGAACCTGCAGCGACGATTGGAATCAATACGTTGGACGGCGAGACCAGGACGAGCGCAAGCGGCGCTACCGCTCCGACAGAAAAGGTCGCGGCCGATGCCAACGCCGCCTGCACCGGACGAGCGGTGGTGATTTCCGAAATGCCAAGCTCGTCCCGAGCGTGCGCGCTCAAGGCGTCCTTCGCCATCAATTGCCTCGAAACCTCGCGAGCGAGGCCGGCCTCGACGCCCCGCGCGACGTAAATCTGAGCAAGTTCTTCCCTCTCAAACACCGGGTCGTCTGCCAATTCGCGCTTCTCACGCGCGAGGTCGGCATGCTCCGTATCCGATTGCGAACTGACCGAAACATATTCGCCGGCCGCCATGGACATGGCGCCGGCAACCAGCCCGGCGACTCCGGTCAAGAGAACATCGCTACGGGATGCGGCAGCCGACGCCACGCCAAGGATAAGACTTGCGGTTGATATGATTCCGTCATTGGCGCCAAGCACGGCCGCTCTCAGCCAGCCGATGCGCGCAACGAGGTGGGTCTCTTTGTGGAGGCGGCTCATCTGTCAATCAATCTCTCAACCGCCCCTTTCCCGCCTTGCCCTGTCCTGGGCAGCATCTGGAAGAGCATGCGACGCGAAGCAGCCGATGTGGCGCTTCTTCCAAATCTCGCAATCTACGATCACCGCTCTGGGAGCCTCCCGTGCTGATCTAGATCAACAGCAAAATGGACACATGCGGTTCTCGGCGCACCCGCAGATCCGTCAACTTTCTTCGAGGATTGTCCGCCAGTTCGTCGAAAGCCTCTCGACGCCAACACCTTGCGGCAGCGACTCGTCACGCGCGTCACGTTGCCTCGCGAATGCCTCCGACGAGAAACTTAAGTAAGTAGGCCCAAGCGGTGAGCGATCACAGTTGCTCTGGGTCAATTCCGCGCAAGCAGGAGTGGACCATTATGATGTGTCCTTTCCCAAGGGGGCGGCTGCGGCCAAGGCAGCCGCTCTACCAAGAATGCAATTGGAGATGCCATCATGAACAAGACGTCTAAAACCATGCTTATCGCGCTCGTCGCCGCGGCCACACCTTGGCTCGTCACGCCAGTTACGGCCGCGCCGGCAAGCTCCGCGCTGATGCTGCGCGGCATGGTGGCGCCCTCCTCTATCGAAACTGTGCAATATCGTCACCGCCACGGCGGCCATTATGGCGGCCCAGGCGTTGGAATCGGCGCGGCGATCGCCGGCGCCCTGATCGGCGGCGCGATCATCGGCGCAACGCAACCTTACTACGGCTATTATGGCTACGGCCCCGGCTATTACGGGCCGGCCTACGGCGCTCCCGCTCCCTATGTTGGCGTCGACGCCGTTGACTATTGCGCGCGACGCTTCAGGTCCTATGATCCATATTCGGGCACCTATCTCGGCTACGACGGACTAAGGCACCCGTGCCCGTGACGTGGGGGGTCATAGTCTCGGCAGTCCGACATAAATGGTTGCACGCAATTCGGCTGCCGAGGCGCATAAGTTGCGTCGAAGGGCAGGAAGCGTGCGACGAAATACAGCACGCCACTGAGCAACATCGTCGGTCAGATTGGAAGCTTCCGTTTCAGGTCGCTCAACTGGCCGTCAGCCTGATCGCGCCGTCGTCAATGGCCCCCGCCGCGAGGGCGTCGCGCGCCATCTTCTCGATGATCGGCCAATTCACCATGAGGTACTTCTGAGCCTGCACTTTCGTCGGAAGCGCGGTCTGCAAAATGCAGGTTTGACGCGCATTCCCATTCGCGATCTGGAAAGACACTTTTTGGGGCCCCTCGTCGATCTCTTGTTCAGTGGGCTTGGGAAACTTGCGCATCCTACTCCTTCACGGATTCTCAAAAGACTTTGCTCGGTATGAATTGAACCAACCGTGGCGACCGCGGTCGCTCAATCGACGCTAGCAGGCACTCGATCCGCGATGCCGTCGCGTTTCATCAACGGATTTGGTTGCGGGCCCGAACTGGGCGTATTGCGGACAGCTTCAGTCAGCATCTGCCGAAGTTCAGCCTTTGTCTTGTGCGGCTGCCGCACGCTCGATTTTTGCCATTTTGTCATTCATCTTATATGGGGACGTTCGCGGCAAATGCCACTTTTTCGCTCACGCGCGAGAATCGATCAACGAGTTGTCGGCCGCTCGCTCATTCAATGAGCACAATCCTTTGCAGTGACCGCGAACACGCGCAATCAAGACATACAACGCACATCGCAACATTCTAAAAGCTGCGGGACAGCATTCTCTGGCCCGTCGACTGTTGCACTCAAGTGCCAGTTGGGCCGCGTTTATAGATGGCAAAAAAACAACCCCGCGGCCGGTGACCGGTCGCGGGGTTGCGAAAACCAGAAGCTCTGCCAGTACATCCGTGGTCAAAGCATCAAAGGCATCGATTGCAAGTGTCTAAGCGGCGCGCAGATTCTCTGCTGCAGACTTTCCAGTCCGGCGGTCAGCAACGATGTCGAACGAGACCTTTTGTCCCTCATCGAGGCTGCTCATGCCGGCGCGTTCAACCGCGCTGATATGAACAAACACATCTTGGCTTCCTTGATCTGGTTGAATGAAGCCAAAGCCCTTTTGACCGTTAAACCACTTCACAGTTCCCGTATTCATGGGTGATCGTCCTTTAGGATATAGTGTTTCAAGCCGCGCTCAGCGCGGCATGCGAATTCGAGATCTGGAGGGAGGGTCGTCAGTCAGGCGCGCATTATGCGGCGAGGCCAAGTCGTTCGGCCGAAACTCGATAAATTCTATATGGTGATTGCCCGTTCGTTCCGCAAGGGGCTGTGGCGAGCGAAAGCTCCGCGACCCAACGACTTTGCCCTGGGTTTGCGCGGCGCTCCAGGGCAACGATCCCGAACGTCGGATCAGCGAGGAGCTGGGCGCCGCGACAGAACGGAGGGCGCTGATGTTCTCGGACATCCAATGCGCGCGCCTTGGTCTCATTTGCGTGCCGACCCAATAACTCGACGTGGATGGCAGCGCGCTCCCGGTGGTGCTGTCGCTGCTTGATCAGCTTTCCGACACCCGGCAACGGCTGCTCTCCCTGACCCGAGCCATCAAGACACAGGACGACCCCGTCCGACTCGCTATCGCAGCCGCAACACGTCGCAGCAGCTGAAACTCTCAAAGCGCTCCAATTTGATCCATCTCAACTGCCTGTCGAAATCGGCCTCATAAGGTGTGACGTTCGGATCTTGACCGAGAGATTGATAGCATTGGAGGACCATACCATGCTCAAATTCAATCAGCTCGTTGCAACCGCCTCGGTATCGCTTACCATCGTAATGTCTTCCATTGGCGCCAATGCGCAGCCTTTCGGACCTGGAGCGCATGGATGGGGACGAGACATGATGGGGTCCGGCATGATGATGGGACCGGGATTCATGAACCGAGGCGGATTCCGGGGCACATGCAGCCCCGCCGCCGCCGGCTTCTCCGGATGGCGCATCGACCGGCTCGAACAGGTCATCAAGCCAACGGATGCTCAACGTGCCAAGTTCGACGAGTTGAAGGCGGCATCCAACAAAGCGGCCGAGGCCCTGCGCCTCTCCTGTCCGACTGAAGTGCCGACCACCGCGATCGGTCGAATGGAGTTCATGGAGAAGCGGATGGAGGCGATGCTGCAGGCCGTGAAGGCCATGCGTCCGCCTTACGAGGCCTTCTACGCCACGCTCAGCGACGAGCAGAAGAGCCGGCTGGATTCGCCTTCGGACCGAGGTCGCTTTTGGCGGCACCTTTGGTAGCACGTCGACGCTGTTCAAGGCGAGAGTTCGGATTGTGTCCTGTTCGCGGTGGAGCCTGACGCTGCCTCACCAGGAGGGCTTTCAAATGGGCTACTACTTCAGCAAGACCTTGCAGGTCGGGTTCGACGAAGCCGTGCGACGCACGACCGAAGCTCTCAAGCAAGGCGGCTTCGGCATCATCACGGATATCGACGTCAAGCGAACGTTCAAGGACAAGCTCGGCGTCGATTTCCGAAACTATCGCATCCTAGGGGCATGCAATCCACGGCTTGCCCACGAAGCACTCCAGCTTGAGGACAAGGTCGGCACCATGCTGCCCTGCAACGTCGTCGTTCAGGAGATCGCTCACGGTCGCACCGAGATCGCGGCCATTGATCCTGTCGCATCGATGCAGGCGATTGAGAATCCTGACCTCAAGGCATCGGCGGAGCGTGTCAAGACTTTGCTCCGGAAGGTGGTCGACGGCTTGTCGGGAGACATGTCAATCCATCGAAAGGTTGACTTGCCTCAAGGCCAGGCAGGCCCGGCGTGATCAGCTGCCTGCATGTCGGGATATATCAGATCATTCCTTGAAATCGGATTAGGCGACGTCGGGTTGGTCGGTGGCAAGACCGCTTCGCTCGGCGAATTGTATTCAGCACTCGCATCTCAAGGGATTGCCGTCCCCAATGGCTTCGCGATCACGGCAGATGCCTATCGCGAGGCGCTGTTGCAGGGCGGTGTCGCGGACGAGCTCCGCCGGCTTCTCGACGGGATCGACAAGAGCAAGATCAAGCAGCTTGCCGGCAAGGCCGCGAAGGCCCGCGAGATCATATACAAAGCAATGGACATGCCGCTTCTGCGCGAACAGATCGCGGAAGCCTATCGGCGGCTTGAACGCGAGGCTGGGACCGGAGTCGCTGTCGCCGTACGGAGCTCTGCGACCGCGGAGGATTTGCCGACGGCAAGTTTTGCAGGCCAGCATGAAAGCTTTCTGAATGTGCGCGGGCCCAAAGACTTGTTCGAAGCTTGCCGGCGCTGCTTTGCCTCTATTTTCACCGATCGCGCGATCTCCTATCGCATCGACAACGGTTTCGATCATTTCAAGGTTGCGCTGTCCGTCGCGGTGATGAAAATGGTCCGCTCGGATCGGGCGGCCAGCGGCGTCATCTTCACGCTCGATACCGAATCCGGCTTTCGCGACGTGGTTTTCATCACAGGCTGCTACGGCCTCGGCGAGACCATCGTGCAAGGCCAGGTCGATCCGGACGAATTCTACGTTCACAAGCCGACGCTGAGTCAGGGCTTTCGCAGGGTGCTCCGGCGCCGGCTCGGAGCCAAGCAGATCCGCATGATCTACGGCAAGCGCGGGGGCAGCGGTGCGACGCTCACGCGCAATGTGCCCGACGCCGAACGACAGACATTCTGCATTTCGGACCCGGAGGTGCTGAGCCTCGCCGAGATCGCGGTCCGGATCGAAGCCCACTACTCGAAACATGCCGGCGCTTCGATGCCCATGGATATCGAATGGGCAAAAGACGGCGTCGACGGGAAGCTTTACATCATTCAGGCCCGGCCCGAGACTGTTGCCTCGCAGCGCTCGGCGGGCGTCTACGAGACCTACAATCTCAAAGGACACGGCTCGGTCATCGTCAGCGGCCGCGCGGTCGGAGAGAAGATTGCTTCCGGCCGCACACGCCGCATCTCGACCGCGCGCGATCTTGCAGCTTTCAGACCCGGTGAAGTCCTGGTGGCGCCGGCCACCAGTCCTGATTGGGAACCGGTCATGAAGATCGCGGCCGGCATCATCACCGACAAGGGCGGCCGCACCTGCCATGCCGCGATCGTGGCGCGAGAGCTGGGCATCCCCGCCGTAGTGGGCGCCACACACGCGACCGAGAAGATCAAGAGCGGAACCGACGTCACGATCTGCTGTGCGGAAGGCGATATCGGCAGCGTCTATCAGGGAGCGATTGCCTTCGACGTGACCAAAACGCCGGTGAACCAACTCCGACAACCTCGTACGGCGATCATGGTCAATGTCGGCACCCCGGAAATGGCGTTCCGCACCGCCATGCAGCCGCAGGCCGGTGTTGGTCTCGCCCGCATGGAGTTCATCATCAGCGAACATATCGGCATTCACCCGATGGCGCTGCTGAAACCGGACAAAGTCAAGTCGGCCAAGGCGCGGGCCGCAATCGCGCGCCTGACGAAAGGCTTCAAAAGTCCGGCGGACTTCTTTGTTCAGCGTTTGGCGGAAGGCGTCGGCACCATCGCCGCCGCATTCTATCCGAAGCCGGTGATCGTACGGCTTTCCGATTTCAAGACCAACGAATATGCCAGCCTGATAGGCGGGGAAGGTTTCGAGCCCAAGGAAGAGAATCCGATGCTGGGATTCAGGGGCGCCTCCCGCTACAGCCATCCCGCCTACACTGAAGGATTTGCGCTGGAGTGCGGGGCGCTCCGCCTGGTGCGAAAGGAGATGGGTCTCTCCAATCTGCGCGTCATGGTGCCGTTCTGCCGAACCGTCGAGGAAGGCCGGCGCGTGATCGCGACGATGGCCGCCAATGGGCTGAGACGCGGCGAAGACGATCTCGAGATCTACGTCATGTGCGAGATCCCGAACAACGTCATCCAGATCGACGCGTTCGCGAAGTTGTTCGACGGATTTTCGATCGGCTCGAATGATCTCACCCAGCTCACGCTGGGTGTCGACCGGGATTCCGATATCGTCGCCTTCGACTTCGACGAACGCGATCCCGGAATGCTGGAAATGTTTCGGCAGGCGGTGGTCGGCGCAAAGCGAAACGGCCGACATATCGGCATCTGCGGCGAAGCGCCTGCGAACTATCCGGAGATCGCGCGATATCTGACGGGACTCGGTATCGATTCGATCAGCGTTAATCCCTCAAGCGTGTTTCGCACCATGGCCGTGGTGGCCGACGCCGAGAGCAACCCGCGGAAATCCGAGGCGTGACGCCTCGCCGTAACGCTCAGATCACAGCGGGGATGGCAGCGGCATGAACGCGTTCTGCTGCAGCATTGACTCTGGTCATCGTGTTCGTGAGCTCTTCATAGACCCGGTCTTCAATGGTCACCACACCAAAATTTGAATCTTCGCCGTCAAATCGACCCTGCGCCGGCTGATCGGCATGCTCGAACCAGTGATAGCCGACCAGATTTGGCTTGCTGAGGGCCTCGACAACGTAGCCCTCGAATGCCTGAGCACGGTCGTGCTGGGTGGGCAGCCGTGGCCCGGCTCCAATCGTGTTCGGCAAGCCTGCGTCGTCGCCCCGAAACGAGAATTCCGAGATCAGGCATGGCTTGCCGGCGGCAGCATAGGCGTCAATGAGCGGACCGGGATTGAACTCGTAGCAATTGAACGAAATCACATCGAGATGCCGGCCGGCCGCTGCGATGACGCTCGCCGGCGGCTGATACCCGAACCGGGCTCCGAGCACGAGATGATTAGGGTCGACCGCCTTGATCGCTTCGACGCAAAGTTCGAAATATTTGTCGGCAACGACGGCCACGAAGGCATCGCAGTCTGCTGAGAACGCCTCGCGGACGGGATCAGCCAAATTGGCCTTGGTCTCAAGCGCATCGTTCAAGGCGCCGGGCCGAAGTCTGACAAACGGCGCTACGACATGTTCAATCCTGCCGAGTTCCTCCCAGGATCGCGCCTGTGTGCGCCATACCGCGTTGAACTGAGCAAAATCCCGGTAGTGCGCCTGCAGACCGGAGAGGGCGGCGACCTTGCCCGGTCGGCGCGCCGGCAGGTTCAAGAACAGCGTCAGAAGCTCATCGGTACCGCGCCAGTCAGGCGACCAATAGAGTTCGTTATCGATGAACGTGCCGAGCAAGCCCGGATCGTTGCGCCGATGCCTGCACCGAAGATTGGCGCTCGCGCGGATATGCGCGGAAAATTCGGGATCGAAGACATCCGGAAAGATCTGGTCGCGACGATGCAAATGGAAGGACGCGCCCAGCGCCGCGGTCGGAGTGGTCGCCAGCAGTTGCGATCCCGAACTGGCGACGAGTTCATCCGACCAGCAGCCGACCGTGTTGAACTGCCAGCTGGCCAGCCGGTCGGACACAGCGGTTCGCCAGATCGGCAGGCTGCCGTACTTGCTCCGGCAAGCCTCGGCGTAAGGCACGCGTTCGGTCCCGCGGATATGATCCTGATCGAAACGGATATTATTGACCCCCTTCGAGAGAAATTTTCCACCATCAGGATCGACCAGCCAGAATATGCCGTCGCACTCGGCAACGCGGAAGAAGCCGCTTCCGCTGAGATCACCGTCGAGGACTCCTCCCCATTTCGTTCTTCGCAAGCGCGGCCCCCCAGCATCGGTCTGATAGTGCGATTCATCACACGGTCCGGCTCGGGCTCCTTGACCTATCTCAATACCATCAGGAACCAGCTGACTACCAATGTCGCAGGGAGACAATAAGCCTGCGAGCACCGGCCGGCCGCACAGCGTGTGCGATCGCCGATCGAGCAGGACCAAGCAGGTCGTCCATGCCGACAACGCAACTGCCGAACACCGCCAGCTTGCGTCCCGATTTCATCTGGGGCGTTTCCACCTCCAGCTTTCAGATCGAAGGGGCGACACAGGAGGACGGGCGGGGACTGAGCGTCTGGGATGTCCATTGCCGGACCGGTGAGATCAAGAATCACGACACGGGGGACGTCGCGTGCGACCATTATCATCGCTACCGCGAAGACGTCGGCCTCATGAAAACGCTGGGCGTGCAGGCGTACCGGTTCTCAATCGCCTGGCCGCGCGTCTTGCCGTCCGGAAGCGGATCTGCCAACGAAGCCGGCCTGTCATTCTATGACCGCCTGATCGACGAGCTCTTGGCCGCCGGCATCGAACCGTGGCTGTGCCTGTACCATTGGGACCTTCCGCAGGCCCTGGAGGACCGCGGCGGCTGGCTCAATCGGGAATCGGCCACATGGTTCGCCGACTATGCGAGCTTGATCGCCGCGCGCTTTGGCGACCGGGTCAAACGTTTTGCGACATTGAACGAGCCGTCGATGTTCAGCCTGTTCAGTCGTTCGCTGGGCACGCGGGATGGCAGCAGCGAGGACAAGCTCCACCGCATGATCCACCACGTCAATCTCGCCCACGGTGCGGCAGTGGATGTACTCCGCGCCAACGTGATTGGCGCCTCGATCGGCTGTATCCACAACCGACAGCCATGCCGGCCTTCCAGCGCAAGCGAAGCCGATGCAGCGGCCGCCGCACGCCTGGATGTATACTGGAACGAAGCGTTCCCGGAGCCGCAATACCGCGGCGACTATCCGCCATCGATGCGCGCGGCCATCGAACCGCACATGCGGCCAGGCGACCTGGCGCGGATTTGCCGTCCGCTCGACTGGTTCGGGCTGAATCACTATAGCCCGGTCTATGTTAAGGCGCGGGCGGATTCGTTGCTGGGTTACGACTTCGGCGACAAGCCGGCCAACGTTGCCCTGACCCCGATCGGATGGCCGATCGAACCCGACGCTTTCAGCCGAACACTGCAGGATGTGCACGCACGCTATGGCCTCCCAATCTACGTGCTCGAGAATGGCTATGGTGATTCCGGCCAGCCCGACCAGACCGGTGCGGTGATCGACCCGGGTCGGATCGAATTCCTGAAAGCCTACATCAGCGCCATGAACGAATCCGCTTCCAAAGGCGTCGATGTTCGTGGCTATTTCGTCTGGTCGCTTCTGGACAATTTCGAATGGGACTCCGGTTACAGCATCAGGTTCGGCCTGACATACGTTGATTATGCTTCCCTCCAGCGAACGCCGAAATCGTCTTTCGGCTGGTATGCCGGGCTGATCAAGGCGATGCAGCGATGAGAGCATCTCTTTCAACACCGGCTGTCCTGCTTGCAGACGTCGGAGGCACCAATGCCCGCTTCGCGCTGCTGATTGACGGCTCGATCAGCGCCACAGCTCACATGGCCGTTCGTGACTACGCCACCTTTCAGCAAGCGCTCGCTGCCTATCTCGGCGCCTCGGCCGAGGGCGGCGCACCGGCTCATGCAATCCTTACCGCTTCCGGCGTGGTTCAGGATGGCCGCTGCGCGCTCACGAACAATGCCTGGGTGATCGATGCCGAGGACCTGCGCCGGACTCATGGATTCTCGACCGTACGCCTCATCAACGATTTCGAGGCGGTTGCATGGGCTCTGCCCCGTCTTGGCGCGAGCAGTCTGTTGCAACTCGGTGGGCGGCAGCGGATCGCAGGAGCGCCCCTAGCGGCGATCGGCCCCGGCACCGGCTTGGGCATGGCCATCAGCATACCGCACCCCGGCGGGCAGATCGTCCTTTCGAGCGAAGGGGGGCATTCCACGATGGCGAGCGGCTCCTTGCGCGAGCATGCCGTCATCGAGCAGTTGCGGCCGCGCTTCGGACATGTGTCCACCGAACGTGTTCTGTCGGGCGGTGGACTGGAGAACCTCCATGACGCTCTGGCCGAGATCGACGGCGTGGGCTCACCAAAACGTCGCGCCGCCGACATCACGCGGGCGGCCATCGACGGGACTTGTCCGGTGAGCCGCGGTGCCATGGACATGTTCTGCGCGATGCTGGGGTCTGTCGCGGGCAATCTCGCGCTCGCATTGAATGCGAGAGGCGGGATCTTCATTGGTGGCGGCATTTTGCGTCACATGCCTGACTATCTCGCCGCGTCCCAGTTTCGACGGCGCTTCGAGGAGAAGGGGCGGCTCCGACTGTTCCTGGAAGCGATCCCGGCCTATCTGATCCTGGACGACGACGTCGCGTTCGTCGGCCTTCGTAACCTGATGGAGGTCGAAGGCCTTGGTTGACATGCCGAATATCGTGACCCTGACCATCAATCCGGCTGTCGATATCTCGACTTCGGTCACGAAAATGGTGCCCTATACGAAGATGCGCTGCGCCGAGCCCCAACGCGATCCCGGCGGTGGCGGGATCAATGTGGCCCGTGTCCTGAAACGGCTCGGCCTTGAAGCAACCGCGATCTATCCGGCCGGCGGCGCAACGGGGCAAACCCTGGCAACGCTGGTTGAACGCGAGGCCGTGCGCAGCATCGTGATCCCGACAGCGAAGGATACCCGCGAAGACATCACCGTTTTCGACGAGACCAGCAAGGAGCAGTTCCGACTGGTATTTCCGGGAGCCTTTCTCGGCGAATTCGAATGGCAGCAGTGTCTCGACACAGTTGCGCGTCTTGGTCCGCGGGCTGGCTTTGTGATCGCAAGCGGCAGCCTGCCGCCGGGTGTGCCGGCCGATTTCTACGGCAGGGTGGTCCGCGCTTCGAAAGGGACCGCCAAGGTCATCGTTGATACGTCAGGCGCCTCGCTCAAACCCGCGCTGGAGGCAGGCGTTTATCTCATCAAGCCCAATCTTCGGGAGTTTCAGGAGTTGACCGGGATCGGCTGCGCCGACGAGCTCGCGCTGCTGGAGGCCGGCCGCCGCCTGATCGACCGTTATCGCATCGAGATCATAGCCCTCTCCTTGGGCCCCGGCGGAGCCCTGCTCCTGACGCGCGACATCGCCTTGCGGGCGGATGGCCTTGCGATGGACCCTGTCAGCGTGTCCGGCGCAGGCGACAGCTTCCTGGGGGCGATGGTGTCGCGGCTGGCCGATGGCGATAGGCTCGACAGTGCGTTGCGTTACGGCGTTGCCGGCGGGTCGGCGGCACTGCTTAATCCTGGCACGGGGCTTTGCCTCGGTGCGGACGTTCGTCGTCTCGCATCCAGCGTGAACGTCACAACCATTTCCGGCTATCACGCCTAGCAATGCAGAGCAGGACGCCGATCACGGACGTCGGGACGGCGTCGATCAATGTCCGACGTGCGACGAGACCGCGCGTACAGACCTTGACCGGCGCGGACCGGAAGCTCGGCATTAGTCCCTTGAATGAGGCAGCATCCGAACGAGGGTGCGATCCTGGAAGACCCAGTGATGCATGAGCGCTGCACTGGCGTGGACCATCGCGAGCACCACCAGCGCATGCGCCAGGATTTCGTGCACCTCTTTCACGTTGTGGGCCAAGGCCGCATCCTTGAGCCATGGCGACGGGATGGCGGAAAGGCCGAACACGGACAGCGCATCGCCACGCGCAAACTGCAGCACGATTCCGGCAATAGGTACCGCGACAAGCAGCGCGTAAAGCGCATAATGCGCGATCCCGGCGGCAGACCCGAGCCATCTGGTCATCCATGAGCCAGGTTCGGTCGCCTGCGATACGGGCGATCGATCGACCGATCGCCACGTCAGGCGAGCCACCGCCAAGATGAGAATCGCAAGGCCGGAGCAAATATGAACGGCAAGTCCCGCCTCACGGGCCGCCCCTTTGGGCAGCAGATCGCCGAAGATCCCGAGCGCCCAAGCCGCCGCGACAAGAATGACCGTCAACCAATGCAGGGCCTGAGCAACCGCGCCATAATCATCGACTGAGTTGAAAAGCCGCATGCCGGGGTCCTTCAGGTGAAGGATAGCCCGTACGGGATGTCCGGCAATTGACGCGCATCAAGTTGCCCATCGGAATGGCCTCGCGCAACTGGATCGCGTTCGACTGGCCTCGCTTGCTGTTGCGACGATCGGCTGACGGCGGGCGCATCGACCTGTCAAACAACGGACACGCCTTCTCGTTCCCGCGGCGCGTTTCGCCCGAGCTTTGCTTCGTCACTCCACCCTACAATCCAAGAGGGCGCAGGGAAGGCCGGGTGCCGGCTGGCACCCGCGGTCCGCTGCGCGAAAATGCACACGCAGGAAGAACCGCACAGCAGCATACAGGTGTCGCCGATCACTCGGCCTTCCCTGCG